>Ga0070729_10001186_pt1 | contig 42838 bp, 33 predicted proteins | sample tdDd472_FD_66725 | JGI IMG/M metagenome (GOLD analysis project Ga0070729, IMG submission 66725) | Marine sediment microbial communities from the Atlantic coast under amendment with organic carbon and nitrate - tdDd47.2 | ecosystem: Environmental > Aquatic > Marine > Coastal > Sediment | place... | reverse complement strand
CCATACCGACGGGAGTTAAATCAATTAATACTTCTTCTACAGCAAAACCAGATTCTTCTAAAAAAATAGCAGAATTACCAGTATTCAGACATATTATTGAACATGATTTCGATAAACATGATTCATTCCAGTTGATCTCTCAATGGTTGGCGATATCTTTTTCAACTTTAGAAATTTACACTGATTACATTAGTGAGGATATGGGCAAAATTATTGGAAGTGTTGTATTAGAACCAGAAATAGGTCAATTATTAGCTGCTGTAAAATTGACATATATAATCGAAATGAAAGATAACCGTTTTCGACTCACCACAAAAAATTTCTTGATGGCTGAGTACTCAACCTTTATAAAAACTATAGAAGAACATAAAGTAGTTAATCCTGCAGAACTACAAGTGATCACAAAACAGATAAAAAAACAAATTTTATATCCTCTATGTGCTTATTTAGAAAGTAGCAAGGTCAATAATGATTGGTAAATTCAATAACCAATGAACAATTATCAATGATCATTGGTTATTGATAATTGCTCATTGAAAACTTACTCTCCAAAAACCTCAACAACCTTTTTCAGCATATCCCTAATTGGAATATTTTGAGGACATTTCGATTCACAAACACCACATTGAGTACATATAGAAGCACGATTTTCCGGTTTTACCAATAAATTGTAAACTCTCTTCTGCCCTGCTACATCCTGATACATAGAGGAATTATTGAGGAATTTGAAGCATTCCGGAATATTCACACCAAAAGGACAAGGCATGCAATATTTACAGGCAGTACAATTCACAGCAGTTCGATTGATATAGATTTTTTTCACCTTGTTGATAATTGACAATTCTTTTTTTGTCAAAGAATTAGGCATAGTATCAGACGCAGCTGCAATATTTTCATCAATCTGTTCAATAGCATTCATTCCACTAAGAATCACATGGACTGAAGGATGGTTCCAAATATATTTCAACGACCATTGAGCAGGACTTCTGTCAATTTCGGCTGAATCCCAAATTTCTTGTACATCGTCAGGAATATTATTCACCAAACTTCCGCCACGAAGGGGTTCCATCACCACAATACCCATATTTTTGGCTGCAGCATATTCCAGTCCTTCCAATCCAGCCTGGTAATTTTCATCCATGAAGTTGTATTGAACCTGGCAAAAATCCCAATCAAAAGCATCTACAATTTCTTTGAATACTGGCAATTCATCATGAAAGGAAAATCCAATGTGTTTGATCTTGCCACTGGCTTTGGCATTTTCCATGAACTTGAAAATATTATGTTTTTTGAGATTGGGCCAATTGGTAGCATTTAGAGCATGGATCAAGTAAAAATCAATATAATCAACTTCCAATCGTTGCAATTGTTCATCTAGAATTTTTTCCATGTCATCTTCTTTTTCGATCAGCCAGGATGGAAGTTTCGTGGCCAGTTTGACCTTTTCACGATAGCCATCTTTCAATACTTTTGCCACGAATGGTTCACTGGCTCCATAATGATATGGATATGCGGTGTCAATATAATTTACACCATTATCAATCGCATACCTGATCTGTTCCATTGCTTCTGGTTCATTAATTTTGGATTCATCTTTGTCGATGATAGGCAATCGCATGGCACCAAAGCCTAGAAGTGATACTTTTTCTCCGGTTTTTCCAAATTTTCTATATAGCATGTTTTATCTCCTGAATTTAATTGAAGAATAATTTAACCACGGAATACACGGAAAACACAGAAAAATATTTTACTTATTAATTTTCTTTAATAGAGGGATAAACTTTCTTTGATTTCTTACTTCGAGAAACAATTATTATTTCACAAATGCCTTTACAACCTTTGCACGATTATTAGAATGATTTACAATTGTATAAGATTGTGCTGCAGCTGGAATGACGATTGTTTCAGCATAATTAAACTTCAATTCTTTTCCCTTTTCAGTGATAATGGAAATAGAACTTCCTTCCACCAGCATTAATACGTGACATTTATTATTGGTTTCAACTTTTATTTCATTATCAAATTCTAGGCGATGAACATCATAAAAATGATTTTCATGTGTTGGTAAGTGTAGGATTTCATAGGTATCCGTTTTTTCCGTTGTCTTTGGTTTTGAAATCAATTCATCAACTACTTTTTGCCCTTTTCTGTCGAAATAGAGATTATTGTATGCGTGTTCGATATTGATCGGACGTGGTTTTCCATCTAAATCAAGACGTAACCAATCATACATTTTAAATGTAAAAATATAAGGTGTTGAACTGATCTCCAATACCATATTATTCGTTCCTGATCCATGAATTGTACCATTAGGAATTAGGAATAAATCATGTTTGTGGCTCTCATGTACCTGTACAAATTTTGGAATATCCACTTCAACCTTATTTTTCTGGCTATTTTCTAATTCTTTTCGAAATTCTTCAGGATTAATATTATCCTGGAAACCAAGATAGCATTTGGCATCTGCACCAGCATCAAGTATATAATAAGTCTCATCTTGTGTATAAGTTTCACCAAATTGATCTTTTATATATTCTGGTCTCGGATGGCACTGGATAGAAAGATTTCCACCATCAAATGTATCTAGAAAATCAAATCGGATTGGGAATTCCGATCCAAATCTCTCATAGGCATCTCCCAACACATTTTTTCCTTCAGCAAACATCAGAAAATCAAAGGAGAATTCTAGTAATTTTTCATCACTGCTTACTAAAATTCCATTTTCCGGTGTGATCAATTCAAATGACCATGCATAATTCGGGACATCAGGATTTAGTGATGGAATATTTTTTTTGATCCATTGTCCTCCCCATGCTCCCGGTTCAAACCAGGGACGGGGACGCAAAACAGTCTCACTCATTTCATGCAATGCATCACGAAAAATTTGGCCTTCTATCCAAAGCAATTCATCCGGACGTTGTCCATCAATCAGGTAATCAATTTTATCCAGAATTGCTTCTTTGTGCCGATTCAAAACAATCCAATCCATAAAATAGAACCGTTTGTACATTTGTTTATTGGCAATAGTTTTGGTTGCACCAATATTCAAAGCAGTTCCGGCTCGCATACGAAACTGAAGTTCGTTTTTTGGAAGATCTATATAAACAATTGTCCATTCGGGTTTTAGCAAAGAAGATCCGATACCATAGACAATATTTATTTGTTCTTTTGAGGAATCCAATTCCTGAAGTATTTCTGTATCAAAAAAGTCTGAAAGAGTACAGGGATAGCGTTTGCCAAAAACAGGATCATCACCGCTTAGAAAGGGAGATACTTTGTCAAAAATATCATTTTCAGAGAGCATACAATCTTCTGCTTTCATCCAATTGACATCAGTATTTTTATTATTAAAAATTATTGTCAGTTTTTCTCTCAAATCTTCCCAAAAGACACCGACATAACCATCGATAACTACATTTTTACAATTGATGAGTTTTTCTGCTAAAATTTCTAAATTATCAAATATTTTACCTTCACCAATTGGATAGGCAGGATAAATCTCATACTCACCATCTTTTAATTTCAGTGGTTTTTTGGGTGCTAAAAATTGTTTCGTATTTCGGTAGTTTTCCATATTTAAACCGGTTTCCCCTCTTATTATCCCTAAAATTCCACTTTTACAAACATCACTTCAAAAGGTTTGAAGTCAATTTTGTTTTTAAAAGTTTTTAAATCTTCTCCTAAAACATTGACTTGCTTTATATTTTTCACTTTCACAGAAGTGATAAGTTTTTTTGCTTTCAGTGAGGCATTTTTGCCTTCAGTTTCACGTAATTGCAGGATTATTCCTTTTCCATCATCTGATGGTCTTGTTGAAATCAGTAATAAATTTTCCACATCCATATTTAGAAATGATGCTGATGAAAGAGATTCTTTTTTATCACTTGCTGGTAATACTCTGCATAAAAATGGCACTCTTGAACTCCACCCAAATCTAGCAGCAGCACTTTCACTTTTTTCCAGTTGTGATGTTACATAATAGGACCAATTCAGTTCACCTGATTGAGTCGCACAAAAATTTGTTACCCAAATATTATTCATGGGCCAACTATAGATGTGTGGTTGATCATAAGTTGCAGTGTACATGAATTTTCCCAGATTGATATCTCCCAGTTGCACAAGTGGCATCTCGTCGCTTCCCCAAATTATTTGTCCTTCATCACTCTGGATTGTTATGAAATTTTGGAATGTATTCCAATCTGACGATGATCCGGGAATCTGATCTTTTCCAGGCTCAACCAATCCGCCATGTACTTCATATTTCATGGTACTGTTTTCCATTTGGAATGGGAAAGAGATATAGACACTTTCAGGATTGTTTACTGCTTCTTTTCTGGTAGTGTAATGGAACTCTACCCTTTTCTCTTTATGAAACAATCGAATTTCCATCATTATAGGAAACTCATCATCAAAACCTTCTGAATGTGCTTTAACAAACAGGCTGGACCAGATTGGTCCGTCAACACCATTTAGCACTGTGATATCTTTCCATGAATCACGAGAATATTCATTATAGTAAAACCCATCAAGTTGTCCTCTGGGTCCGGCATCTTCATATATCAACTGACCAAATTTCCATTTACCAGAATTATCACTTAGTTCTTTTTTCAATTCCTTATCATAAAAAGAAGAGATTGAACCGTTACTTTTGTCGAATTTTATTGTATAGAATTCATTATCCAATCCTGAAGATGAGGCGGAGTTTTCCGGTAATAAATCCCGAATTTTATCTTTATTGATGATATTAAAACTTTTATATCCTAATGCTGGAATATTTTCAACCCAAATAGCCCAAAGGTTTCCTTCTGCTCTTCCAGAAATTCTTTGAGCATTCAATTCATTACCATTATCATCAATAATAACAAACTCTTTGTCTCGTGGTAACAATTCATTATCAATAAAAACTTCAACAATTCCGGATCTTTCCCAGTTCATTGTATTAAATACGGAAATTGTCGGATGGTCAGTTTTAGAAAAATAAGGCTGCATCAATCCCATGCCATATTCTGTCAAAAGTCTTGATTTTTTCACAGCATCCCAGGAATAAGCCGCTTTTTCCATCCACTGAACTTGAGTATTGATACAGGTTGGGTCGGTGATACTTTCCGCAGCACCATAGGTATGCTCGTCATAAAATAATAATGCATCTTGAACTGCTGTAATTTTTTCTTGAATATCTTCAGGCAAAACTGCTCCAGAGAGTTTCGCAATGGACAGTAAGCCGAGGTTTGAAATCATTTCTGCATGGGTTTTTCTGGAAGCAGCTGTTTCTCTGGCTGCAGAACCAAATCCATCTGTCCACCAATCCGGCCATGCTGCTCGATAAACATTTAATTTATCTGCATTTTTTTCTTTCATGTTATCCAGAAAATTCTGTGCTATTGCAGAATGTAGTTTTGGCCACTCATAGGTTTCATTCCATTTTTTTATCATCTCACAACTTGCCAATCCAGGAGGAGAATTATCAGTCTGATAACCAGAGTACTGAACAGCAATTTCATCAAATTGATAGCCCGTCTCAAACAGTTCTTCCATATATTTGAAAACACCTTTTTCAAAAGTTTTGAAATCCGTTCCATGAACACCAATCCTGTTTCCAGTCATGTAGTGATCAGCTCTGAATGCCAGCAAGCGGTTTCCTGAAGGTGATTCCAACCAGAAAGGTGTAGGATGTTCAAAAGCAATCAATGCTTTATGACCATGAGTTCCCATACTCAAATATTCTACACCGGTATTTTTGAAATAATCAACCAATGTCCAGGCAAATCCATTAACATCATTTTGCATGGCAGTTTTCACTGGCATGCCATAATCTTTGAAATCCTTGATTACCTTTACAAAATCAACATAAGATGTTTCGTCTGCAATTTCAGACATATTGAACATCATGCCGGTAATTTCAATTCTACCCTCTTTTACTCTTTTACGTAATCTATCAATTTGTTGTTTTGGACGATTCTGAAGATACTCCCGCACAGGCCATGAAGATTCACAAGTCCAACGAAATTTCGCATCTTCTGGAAAACCATCAGTTCTATCACAATAATCAAGTGCATAATCTATATATCGCAAATGCTCTGATAAAATTTCTGTTTGTGGTCTTGTATATCCAATATCAGTATGAGAGTGTTGCACCAAATGAATTGTAAATTTTTTAACTGGATTAATCGTTAATTCTTTACTTAGGACCTCTTTATTATTGATTTTAATCTGCATATTTACTTTTTTTGATTCTTTAACTGTCGGAACAGAAACTGTAAATTGATTAAAAATCTTGTTCAATTTTATTTTTTGTACTTCTTGTCCTTTGATAAGGACATCTGCTACAACAGGTTTACCAAATTGAGTAATACTCATACTGATTGATTGCTTTTTATTTTTCAATAGAGCATTGGTTGGTGCAATTGTTATTTTTTCCTTAAGATTTTCTTTAAAAGTCATAATCCATGCATTGCTATTTTCCTGCCTACCACTGATTTTCAAGTTGAGGGACTTTCCTTCAACCAATTCTTTCGTTGGAAGGTATAATGTCATCAAGCCAAATCTATCACCAGCACCATCAATCATAACTGATTCAAATGCCAGTTTTTTACCATTGTCAGACGTGACTTCCCATTCTTCTTTATCTGTTGAGAGAAATGTAAATGTTTGTTTGTCATCAATAAAAAAATCAAAATTGTTTATGCCAAGATTACAGCCAATACCAGCCACCCAAATAAACTTCACAAATTCATTATTTTCTTTAAATGAAACAGGTGCCGTTTCCCACTCCATTACCATTTTGCCACTATTCGCCCTCACAAGCAATGCTGATGTGATATCGGGTGACATTGAATGATAACTAAATTCTTGTCCTGAAATTGCTTTTTTGAATCCAGTCAAATATCCATGATCGGAAATTTTTAATTCATATATTTGTTCAACTTGTGATTGTCCTACGACAATTGATAAAAGTAGCGTTAATATTATAAGTATTTTTTTCATATTCACCTCTAGTTAATTTTCTTAAAAGAGAAACCAATGTATCGACATATTTACTAATTTTCAAGATTTATTTCTTAATAAGAACACTAGAAAATCTCATGTATTTAAAAAAAATTTAGTAAAATTACAATAATTTTCTAGTAAATCGCTTTATAAAAAAATTCAATTATAAAAATATAAGGTAAATAAATCTTAAATTATGATTAATTTATTTTTTAAACCCTTTTATTTTAGCAAAACGTTTTACTAATAATCCTCTTTTTATTTCTATCTATTTTGTCTGATGTATATTGAAATAAACTAATTTTGTTAAAGAGTATCTAGAATTCAGTGGATACAATTTACTTTGAGAAATATGCAGTATCATGTAAACTCAACAATAAATAAGGATCATTAAATGAAAAACATTATTTACATAGCAACTAGCATTGATGGATATATTGCAGATAGATCTGGTGGTTTGGATTGGCTTTCTATGATTCCAAATCCAGATAAATCTGATTTCGGTTGGAGTACATTTATTTCAAATATCGATGCAATACTTATGGGCAGAAAAACATTTGAAACAGTATGTAATTTTGATTGTCCATGGCCATATACAATACCCGTGTATGTACTAAGTAATTCACTAAATACATTGATAGAAGAATATCAAGAAAAAGCTCAGATTATTAAAGGTTCACATACTGAGATTTTAGAAAAAATTCACAACGATGGTTATAAAAGTATCTATATTGACGGCGGGACAACAATTCGGAGTTTTCTGGAGAAAGATTTGATTGATGAAATGACAATTGGTACAATTCCAATATTACTTGGTGGCGGAACATCATTATTCAATAAATTATCACAGGAATTGAAATTTGAATTAATCAAAAATGAAGTACTTTTGGGACAAATGGTGATGAATACCTTCAGAAGGAAAAGATAACAAAATTATTGGACATACTTAATAATGAACAACAAAATTCCAGATATTGCTTTTAATAAAAAATCAAACAAAAAATTAGAATTTGAAATATTTCCTATTCAAAAACTTTTTTCCCGTAAAAATATATTAAACCATTACCTACAAAAGCCCCATCGCATAAAATTTTATAACATTATTTATATAACAGAGGGAACGGGGAAGCACTCTGTTGATTTTCAAGATCATAAATATGGCCCGGGAAGTTTGATTTTTGTATCAAAAAAACCAAGTACATTCATTTACTATTAATGATGATGTTCGCGGTTTCATTATTCTTTTTACTGAAGAATTCATATCAAAAAATCTTATACATTCAGATATCATCTCATTTTTCCAGTTATATAATTACCATCTCCATTCTCCAATAATTCATCCGGAAAATACAAAAACTGATAGTTTCGCCCACATTATTGATGAAATAATGAGAGAGTACAATTTCCCAGATATGTTTGCCAAGGAAGAAATTCTCCGCCTTTTAATCAATTACCTCAAGGCAGAGCCTACGAGGAATTCTTTCGATTAAAACTTGTAGAAGATAAAAATTATTTTGTTCTTACAACCAATGCTGATGGACAATTTTACAAAGCAGGATTTCCAGCAGAAAAAATTTTTATGGTGCAGGGAGATTATGCAAAGTTTCAATGTTCTGTACCTTGTCATAATGACCTCTATAATAATGAATAAATTATTGAGAGAATGGTAAAAGAACAAAAAAACTTCAAAATCCCAACCAACCTTCTCCCGAAATGTCCGGTTTGTGGCGAACCAATGGAAACCAATTTGCGGAAAGATGAAACCTATGTTCAGGATAACCATTGAGATATTTCACATAAGAGATATTTCAATTTTGTGCAGCAACTTAATAAAGCAAATACTGTTCTACTGGAATTAGGCGTTGGTTTCAATACACCAACAATTATTAAATATCCTTTTGAAAATATTACAGTAAAAAGTGAGAACACAACCTTAGTCCGAATAAACAAAGATTATCCAAAAGTCAGCAAAGTTAATGCAGACAACACAATTGCTTTTGAAAAAGATATTTCTTTGGTAATACAAGATTTACTGTAAGTAATAATTATTTTTTTTACTGGATTCTTCATACAGTATTCATTAATTTGTTCGATGTAAAAATTAACTCTTTAATTACTCATTCATTTAGAATTTTACACCTAAAAGAAATGTGATTAGAATGAGTTAAAACTTGGAATAAATCTTAAAAAGGATGTGAAATGAAGAATATCCCAATATTTATACTAATAGTAGTATTGTTTGCCTGTAGCCAAAATAAAATAGATTCGGACTACACAAGATATGTTGATCCAATGATCGGTACAGATGGAACTGGTCACATGGTTCCCGGCCCAAATATGCCATTTGGAATGGTTCAACTAAGCCCTGACACCTACAATAATAGTTGCTGCAATGGCTACAAATATAAACATTCAACAATATTAGGATTTTCCCACACTCATTTACATGGAACAGGTTGTGGAGATTACGGTGATATTCTACTGATGCCGACAGTTGGAAATGTCAATATTCATCCTGGTACAGAAGATGATCCGGATTCTGGCTATCGTTCCAGGTTCACCCATAAAAATGAAACAGCATCAATTGGATATTATAGCGTTGATCTCGAAGATTACAATATCACAGCAGAATTGACTTCTACAGCCAGAGTCGGCTTTCATAAATACAACTTCCCTACAGATAAAAACAGTCATATAATTCTGGACTTAAAACATTCAGTGAGTAATGAATCAACGTTAAGTGATTGCTATATAAAAATTGTAAGCGATACAGAAATTGAAGGTTTTCGCCACTCAAGAGGTTGGGCAAGTGATCAACATCTCTATTTTGTGATTAAATTCTCCAAACCATTCAAAAAATCCACATTATTTGAAAATGATAAAATGATTGATGGCTCTGAATTTATCGAAGCATCAGAAGTAAAGGCAGTATTTGATTTCGAAACTATTGACAATGAACCTGTCATGATAAAGGTAGCATTGTCAGCAGTCAACACAGATGGTGCCCGCAAAAATTTGCATAAAGAACTTCCAGGCTGGAATTTTGAAAATACAGTTAAAAATGCAAAGAAAGTATGGAATAAAGAGTTTGAAAAAATCCGGATAAATGGAAAAAACGAAGACCAAAAGACAATCTTTTATACTGCATATTATCACACATTGCTAACACCAAATTTATTCATGGATGTTGATGGGAAATATCGTGGAATGGATCATCAAATTTATGAAACTGATGGATTTGATTATTATACAGTTTTTTCACTTTGGGATACTTATCGAGCATTACATCCATTACTAACTATTATTAATCCTGATAAAAATATAGATTTCTGCAAAACAATGTTGAAACAATATCAACATTCAGGACTGCTTCCTGTCTGGGAATTAGCTGGAAGTGAAACCAATTGTATGATTGGATATCACAGTGTACCTGTTCTCACAGATATGTATCTCAAAGGTTTTGATGATTTTGATCTCAATCTTGCTCTTGAAGCAATGATCACAAGTGCTAGTCAGAATACAAGTGGTATTAATTATTACCGGAATTATGAATTTATCCCAAGAGAAATGGAGAACAACTCAGTATCCAAAGTTTTGGAATATGCATATGATGATTGGTGCATCGCACAATTTGCAAAAAAATTAGGTCGTGATGATGTTTACAAAGAATATATTATTAGATCTCAATACTATAAAAATCAATTTGATCCATCAACAGGTTTGATGCGAGGTCGCCATAAAGATGGAACATGGAAAGAGCCATTTAATGATTTACAAATCTCATTGCTTGGTAGTGGTGATTTTACCGAAGCAAATGCATGGCACTACAGTTTTTATGTTCCGCAAAATATTCCAGAGCATATCAAAATGATTGGTGGTGATGATGAATATAATAAATTGCTGGATGAATTCTTCAGTAAAAAACCCAAAGGTAAAGGAGATTTTGCAGGTCAGCCTGGATTTGGATTGTATGCACATGGAAACGAACCCAGTCATCATGTCCCCTATCTATATAATTTTTCTGGGCAACCGTGGAAAACTCAAAAATTTGTGCGAAAAGTTATGGATGAACTTTATACAAGTAAGCCTGATGGAATTTGTGGAAATGATGATTGCGGACAGATGTCGGCTTGGTATGTTTTCAGTGCTTTAGGATTTTATCCGGTAACTCCAGGACAAGATATGTATATCATCGGAACACCTCAATTTGAAGAAACTGTTATGAAATTACCCAATGATAAAACACTCAAAATTCTGGCGAATAATATTTCAGACAAAAATCTTTATATACAGTCAATAAAAATGAATGGAAATAACTATCCTAAAACATATTTTACTTTTTCAGATTTGAGTAAAGGAGGTGAAATAATTTTTGAAATGGGATCAACTCCTAACAAAAATTTTGGTGTGGCAAAAACAGATAGGCCTTTTGCTATTGAAATTGAAGAAAATCATCAGTTACAGCCATTAGGAACTAAAAAATTATTTCCACCAAGTTTGAGTACAACAAAAAGAATTTTCACAAAATCAATGGAAATAAAGTTGGATTGTATTTCACCAGATGTTGAAATCTTTTATACATTAGATGGTTCAGAGCCAGACAAAAATTCCCTAAAGTATGAACAGGAAATAATCCTCAATAGAACAACAACCTTGAAAGCTATTGCTCATAAAAATGGATATAAAAATAGTTCCATCTCTGTCAATAAGTTTTTCAAATCAACCATTCAATATGATAATCCTAAAACACAATTAATATATAAAACAACAAATGATGGTGTCGATTATTTTGGTAAAATGGTTGATGGTAAGTATTCAACCAACAAGTATTCTGGTGGAGGCGAAGGAGGTTTGATTGATGGCAATGTTGGAACATCAATCTATACAGATGGTTATTGGCAAGGATTTGAAGCAAAGGATATGGAAGTTGTACTTGATCTTGGCAAAGAAGTGGAAATCAGTAGAATTACAACAAACTTTCTTAAGAAATTAGATGTTTGGATCTTTTTCCCAACACAAATTGAGTATTCTATCTCACAAGATGATAAAACTTATAAATCTATTGGAAGTTTTCATACTGATGTAAATGACAAAAAAAACAAAGATGGAATCAATATATACACTAAAGAATTTCAAAAAACTAATGTAAGATATGTTAAAGTTTTTGCTAAAAATCCTGGTATTTGTCCAGCATGGCATCATGGTGGTGGCGGAAGACCATGGATTTTTGTCGATGAAATTATTGTAGAATAAAAGGAGAATGCATTGAAAAGTTTGCTCTTTCTAATCTTAATATTGATTTTTACAATTTCTTGTTCAGATATCCCTGAACCCAAACCCTATGGTCCGGTTCCATCGGAACATCAATTAAAATGGCAGGAAATGGAGTTCTATGGGTTCATACATTTTGGTCCAAATACTTTTCTTGATATGGAATGGGGATATGGAGATGCTGATCCAAAGGATTTTAATCCTACAGAATTGAATTGTGAACAATGGGCAAAAGTTGCAAAAGAAGCTGGAATGAAAGGCCTGATTTTGACAGCAAAACACCATGATGGATTTTGTCTCTGGCCTTCCAAATATACAGATTTTTCTATTGCTGCCAGTGATTGGAAAAATGGCAATGGTGATGTGGTTCAGGAATTCGTAGATGCTTGCGAGAAGTATGGTCTTAAAGCAGGACTTTACCTGTCACCATGGGATCGGAATCATTCAAAATATGGATCACCAGAATATTTACAATACTTCCGCAATCAACTTGAAGAAATCATGACAAATTATGGAGATCTTTTCGAAGCATGGTTTGATGGTGCAAATGGTGGATCAGGTTACTATGGTGGAGCAGATGAAGAGCGTCATATCGATCGTAAAACCTATTATGATTGGGAAAGCACATGGCAGATCGTTCGAAAACATCAACCAAATGCAGTGATTTTCAGTGATGCCGGACCTGATGTAAGATGGATTGGTAATGAAGAAGGTTGGGCAAATAAAACTAATTGGTCTTTACTACGTCGTGATGAAGTTTGGGTTGGCTGGCCGCATTATAAACAACTGCGCTCGGGCCATGAGGATGGAACACACTGGGTTCCAGCAGAAGTTGATGTCTCTATTCGTCCTGGTTGGTTTTATCATACAAGTCAGGATGATAAGGTAAAAACTTTACCACATCTTCTGGATATTTATTATCACAGCGTCGGACGCAATGGAAATTTCTTATTGAATTTGCCCGTTGACAAGCGAGGATTGATTCATGAAAATGATGCCGCACAGTTGATCAAACTGGGACAAACAATTCGATCTGACTTTGCCAGTGATCTGGCTAGCAATGCGAAAATCACGGCAACCAACATTCGGGGAAATTCTAAAAAGTTCTCACCAAAAAAACTGGTGGATGATAACAAAAATTCCTATTGGGCAACAGATGACAATATAAAAAAAGCAAGTATAACAATTGATTTTCAAAAGAAAATCCTCTTCAATCGCTTGCTATTACAGGAACATATCAAACTGGGACAACGAGTTAAGAAATTTTCAGTTGAAGTTTTACAGGATAATAAATGGTTGGAAATTGCCATGGAAACTACCATTGGATATAAACGGATATTACGTTTCCCTGCAGTTGAAACAGATCAAGTCCGAATCAATTTTCTTGACACCAAAGCAGAATTAGTGATCCAAAAATTAGGTATATATAATGCTCAGACAATTATCACAAATCCAAGTATCAATCGAGATAAAGACGGTAAAGTATCACTTGATTGTGAGATTACAGGACCTGTAATTTATTATTCAACTGATGGTTCAATTCCAAATGAAAAATCACATAGGTATTATGCTCCATTTACATTACAAAAAAAAGGAAAAGTCAAAGCTATTGCCATTGGTGAAGATGGAAAGAAAAGTGATATTATTTCTAAAGCCTATGACATTAGTAAAGCAAAATGGAAAATTAAATATGCTGACAATTTCCTTCAAGGATTTGAACCCGAAAAAGCAATCGACACTGATCCTAATACATTTTGGCACACAGACTGGAATAATAAAGATATAAATCATCCTCATGAAATTCAGATTGATCTGGGAGAAAATGTTAACCTTAAAGGATTTACATATTTACCACGACAAGATGGTTTGAAAGGTGGTATTGTTTTCAGGTACAATTTTTATACAAGTATTGATGGCAATAATTGGAAAAAAATCAGTGATAACAGGGAGTTCAGTAATATTTTTAATGATTCAAAACTCCGTGAAGTACATTTTGTACAAAAACATGATGCACGTTTTATCCGATTCCAAGCCATTTCAGGTAAGGAAAATGAATTCTTTACTTCTGTTGGAGAAATTGGTATAATTACAAAATAATAAGATATCAAGGGATAGAAAATGAAATTATTTAAACCATTGTTGCTAATTATTATTTGTTTTACAATTTTGGTTGCTCAATATCAGCCAAATTGGGAATCCTTGAATAGCCGACCAGTTCCAAAATGGTTCTCTGATGCAAAATTTGGTATTTTCATCCATTGGGGTCCTTATTCTGTACCGGCCTGGTCACCAAAAGGTACCTATTCGGAATGGTATCAATATTGGTTGCAAAATAAAACTTTATTTGGTAATGGTGATTTTACTGGTACAGAAGTATATGATTTCCATACAAAAACTTATGGACCACATTTTTCCTATTACAATTTTGGTGAAATGTTTACAGCAGATTTGTTTCAACCAGATGATTGGGCAAGATTATTTGATAAAGCTGGTGCAAAATATGTTGTACTTACAACAAAACATCATGATGGGTATTGTTTGTGGCCCAACAAAGAAGCCAATGATCGCGGTTTTCTATGGAATAGTGGTGAGATTGGTCCGGAACGGGATTTAGTTGGAGAATTAACAGAAGCAGTGAAAGAAACCGATGTAAAAATGGGATTTTATTATTCACTTTATGAATGGTTTCATCCCTGGTGGCAAAATGATAAACCTCGCTTTGTGAAAGAACATTTTCATCCACAATTCAAAGATCTGATTGAAACATACCAACCTGATATTATCTGGGGAGATGGTGAATGGGATATGCCAGCAGAGAAATGGCAATCAAGAGAATTATTGACATGGCTTTACAATGAGTCATCTGTAAAGGATAAAATTGTAGCAAATGATCGTTGGGGAAGTGAAACTCGTAAAACTCATGGTGGATATCTGACTACCGAATATGAGGTAGGAGCCAAATTTGATAAACCATGGGAAGAATGTCGTGGAATTGGTTTTTCCTTTGGCTACAATCAAAATGAAGATATTGAAGACTACAACTCTCCTCGGTCTCTGATTCTGATGCTAGCTGATATTGTCAGTAATGGTGGAAATCTTTTGCTTGATATTGGTCCTGATGCCAGAGGCAGAATTCCGGTTATCATGCAGGAAAGATTGATTCAGATGGGTAAATGGTTAGAAATTAATGGTGAAGCAATCTACAGTACAAAACCCTGGTCAACTAATTGTCAATGGACTTTAGGAAAGCAAGATTACAAACCTGAAGGACATTATATCAGTGGTGATTTCATACTGAAAACTACAGTGAATCCTGATCCCGGATATGCACGTAAAGAAGTTATTTTTACATTCAAAGATAATGATGTCTATGCCATTTGTCCGGTTTACCCAAGAGAAGAATTGGTAATAAAAGATTTTGTATTACCAAAAGATGGCAAAGTGACATTCCTCGCAACACAACAAAGACCGGATTGGTATAACAAAGAGGGAAATTTGCATATCAGAATGCCAAAATTTGTACCAGAAATATTGAATAATGAAATGACATATGCTTATGCATTTAAATTATCCGGAATAATGGATTTTGCACCGAAACCAGATATAAAAATTGATTATACTAACATTACTCAAAAACCATTGGTAAACATTTATTCTAATTTTAATAATACCATTATCAGATATACGCTGAATGGAACTGATCCTGATTCTACATCTACTATTTATACTGGTTCCTTTTCATTAAACAAAACTGCAATATTAAAAGTCCAGGCATTTCAAGAAGGAAAAAGTCCAAGTAAAATTGTCAAGAAATCTATAAAAGTAATAGATGAATATATAAATTTCAAATTGGTTTATCCTGCTGATAAACAATATTCAGGGAATGGTGCTGTGACTTTGTGCAACGGTGATTATGGAGACTTGGATCACAAATCAGGAAAATGGTTAGGTTTCAATGGTAAGGATCTAATTGCCCAAGTGGAATTAAAACAGAATAAATTAATTAATACTGTTACAATCAATTGTTTACAGAAACCGGGTTCATGGATTATGTTTCCACAGGAATTTGAAATTTATACATCTAATGACAACGAAGTTTTTGAGTTTGTCAAAAAACTGGAGATTAACAGTTTTGGCAATGAAGAATTGAAAAAAAAATTTCTACTTGAAATACCAATTCAAAGTGCGAAGTCAATCCGAATCTTCATAAAAAATTATGGAAAATTACCAGAATGGCATAAAAGTAAAGGTGAGGATGCCTGGTTGTTTGTAGATGAAATAATTGTGGAATAAAAAAATTAAATAGAAGAAAAATATGAAAAATATAAACCGTCGGAATTTTTTGAAAACTTTAGGATTAACTGTAGCAGCAAGTAATTTACCCTTCTGGTTTAGCAGATGCAATATTACTAAGCGACCAAATATTTTATTTCTTTTTTCTGATGATCATGCTTTGGCTGCAATCAGTGCATATGGATCAAAGATCAATCAAACACCTAATATTGATCGAATTGCCACGGAAGGTACAATATTTCATCACAATACCTGTTGTAACTCTATTTGTGCTCCCAGCCGGGCAGCAATACTGACTGGAAAACACAGTCATGCTAATGGAAAAAAGACCAATCTGGATACTTTTGATCCAGGACAACAAACTTTCCCAAAACTTATGCAAAAGGCTGGATATCAAACAGCTTTGATTGGAAAATTGCATATGAAAGAAAATCCTCAAGGATTTGATTATTGGGAAGTATTGCGTGGACAAGGCCATTATTACAATCCTGATTTTCTATCTGAAAATGGTGAAGAAAGAGTTGTTGGATATTGTACGGATATTATTACTGATAAAGCCCTTGATTGGCTCAAGAAAAATAGTGATAATAGCAAACCCTATATGCTTATGTGTCAATATAAATCACCTCATAGAACCTGGGCTCCGGGACCAAAATACCTAACAATGTATGATGATACAACTATCCCTGAACCAGAATCACTTTTCGATGATTATTCTAACAGGAGTGAATTTCTCAAAGATAATGAGATGCAAATATCTAAACATCTAATGTATGAATATGATCTAAAGATTGCTGGTTCACAGGAAGTTGACGCATTGGGACGAAAATTTCAAAGTCCGGAATTACGTAGGATGACTGAAGAACAGCGTGAAAAATGGGATACAGTATATAATCCTAAAAATGAAGCGTTCTTAAAAAATAAACCTAAAGGTAAAGACCTGGTTCGCTGGAAATATCAACGCTATATCAAAGACTATCTTCGATGTGTTGCTTCAGTTGATGAGAATATTGGTCGTTTACTTGATTATCTTGATGAAACCGGACAAGCGAAAAACACTTTAGTGATTTATAGTTCTGACCAAGGATTTTATCTTGGTGAACATGGCTGGTATGATAAACGCTGGATGTTTGAACAATCATTAGCAATGCCTTTGGTTGCACGCTGGCCTGAAAAAATTACACCAGGTGGAAAAATTGACAAACTTACCCAGAATATAGATTTTGCTTCAACCTTTTTGGATGTTGCCAATATAGATATTCCAAAAGACATGCAAGGAGTCAGTTTATTACCATTGTTTAAAGGAAAAATTCCGGAAACCTGGCGAAAAAGCATATACTATCATTACTATGAAGAGGGTGAACACAATGTCCCTGCTCATGAAGGTATTCGAACTGAAACTCACAAATTAATAAATTATTACACAAGAGATACCTGGGAATTATATGATTTGATCAAAGACCCAGATGAAATGAAAAATGTTTACAATGATCCTCAATATGCAAATATAGCAAAAAAATTAGAGGTGGAGTTAAAAAAATTAAAAATACGATACAATGTCAATGAAGGACAATAAAAAAATTATGCTTTTAAAAACAATTTCTAAAAATTTCAATTTATAAATATATAATAATAAGGGGAAATGAAAATGGAAAAAATTATTTTACTCATTCTAATTGGATTATTAATATTCTCGTGTTCATTAATAAAAAATGTACCGAAAACTGATTCAAATATCATGATTATACCTGAACCTGTATCCATTGAAAAAACAGGCGGTAATTTTACATTGAATAACATGGAATTGTACCTTGATAAATCTATAGATGGTTCAATCAATAAAATTGAAGGATTTTTCATAAAATATATATCAAATCAATCGAATGTGAAATTTATTGACAATAATTCTACCAGTAAAATCAAATTTCTACTGCATAGCAAACCAGAAAATACACTTGGTAAAGAAGGTTATAAAATTGATATAAAACCAAAAGTCATTATTGTAACAGCTAATGAAACCGCTGGATTATTCTATGCTGTTCAAACGTTACGACAATTATTTCCTGTAAACACAAAAGATATAGTGTCAATTCCTTGTGCGGTAATCACAGATAATCCAAGATTTGGATGGCGTGGAACTATGCTAGATGTATCGCGTCACTTTTTTCCAAAAGAAGATATCCTTGAATTCATCGATAATCTTGCAATGCATAAGATTAATACGTTTCACTGGCATTTAGTAGACGATCAAGGCTGGCGAATAGAGATTAAACAATACCCAAAACTTGCAGAAGTCAGTGCATGGCGTGTAGATCGTGAAGCATTTCACTGGAATTCCAGAGAAGTCCAGAAACCGGGAGAAAATGCGACTTATGGTGGATATTATACACAGGAAGAAGTAAAAGAGATAATTGCTTACGCTGCTGACAGATTCATTAATATTGTACCAGAAATTGAATTGCCTGCCCATGTCACTTCTGCTCTTGCTGCATATCCTCAATATTCTTGCACAGGTGGACCATTCACAGTACTTCCAGGTGGCGTTTGGCCAATCACTGATATTTATTGTGCTGGAAATGATGAGACCTTTGAGTTTTTGCAAAATATTCTAGGTGAAGTGATTGATCTTTTTCCGAGTCAATACATACATATCGGTGGTGATGAAGCCACAAAAACGGAATGGGAAAAATGCCCAAAATGTCAGGATCGTATCAAAACTGAAGGATTAAAAAACGAACATGAATTACAAAGTTATTTTGTAAAACGTATTGAAAAATATATTGTAAGCAAAGACCGCAGAATGATCGGTTGGGATGAAATTTTGGAAGGTGGTCTTGCACCTGAAGCAACAGTAATGTCATGGCGAGGTTTCCAGGGAGGAATTGATGCTGCAAAAAGTGGACATGATGTAGTAATGACTCCAACATCTCATTGTTATTTTGATTATTACCAGGGAAATCCTGACAATGAACCTTTAGCAATTGGTGGTTATTTACCATTAAAAAAAGTGTATGAATTTGATCCAGTTCCAGAAGAATTAAACACAGAAGAAGCAAAATATATTCTAGGTGGACAATGTAATTTATGGACAGAATACATGCCAGATATGAAGCATGTGCAATATATGTTGAATCCAAGATTAGCTGCTTTATCAGAAGCAGTTTGGTCGCCGGTTGATAAACGGGATTTTCGTTATTTTGGTAAGAAGATGAAGTCAATGCTTGCACTTTATGATAATCAAAATATCAATTATGCAAGAAGTGCTTTTCAGGTTTACCAAAGTGCTGGTTTTAATATGGAAGAAAAAAAATTCCATGTGGAATTACAAACAGAAATAGAAGTACCTGAAATTAGATATACATTGGATGGTGTAAATCCAACAAATAACTCAGAAGTATATTCAAAACCATTAACTCTTAAAAAAAGTGCAGAAATCAAGGCGGCTGCTTTTTCTGATGGAAAAATACTTAGTCCGATTACCTCAAAAAAATGTATCATTCATAAAGCGACAGGAACCGAATATAAACTCGTTAATCCTGTTTCAAAAAAATATTCTGGTGGAAGTGAGATCGCATTAACCAATTCATTAACGGGTTCAACAAATCACTCTGATGGTAATTGGGCAGGATTTGAAGGTGCTAATCTGGATATGGTAATAAAATTTGAAAATCCTGAAAATATTTCTTCTGTATCTGTTGGGTTTTTGCATAATGCTGGGGCCTGGATTTTTTCACCTGAATATATGAAAATTGAAATATCAGATAATGGGCAAAATTTTACGGAAATTAGTAACGAGACCAATAGCCATGATCAGAAATCTGGTGATAAACAAGTTATTCAGTTGGTAACTACTTTTTCTGAAATCAAAACTAAATATTTACGAGTAATTGCAAAAAATATTGGAAAATGTCCTGACTGGCATGCCGGTGCAGGTGGAAATGCCTGGTTATTTGTGGATGAAATAGTCGTTGAATAAATTACTTTTTAAAATATAATGATTGAGCCCTGAGATTATGAGATAGTTAGAAAGAAAAAAATGAAAAAAATTATGACTCGCCGGTTTGTTCACTTGATTACGCATTTAGAAGAATTGGTGGAAAGTACAAAGCACGCATATTATTCTACATTTACAAGACAGCCAATGTATTGCGATATGGCGAATTAAAAAGACTCATGCAAAATATTACATCAAAGATGCTAACCCAAACTTTGTGTGAACTGGAAGAAGATCAATTGATCAATCGGAAAGTCTACGCTCAAGTTCCTCTCAAAGTGGAATATTCCCTAACTGAAACCGGAATGTCGCTAATTCCTTTTATCGACCAATTGGGTGCCTGGGGTGTAAAGCAGATGAAAATGAAAAATATTCAACCACTTAGTTCTATTGAAAAGAAGGATCTCTAAAAAACTATTCGTATGTGTGGTTCAACTGTTTGAGGAAATTCTACCATTTTAAAGGTCTTAAAATCATTTGAATAGTAGAGTAGCAAACCTACCACTTCTGCCAGTGTAGATTCCCCGGTTTCCATTTGTCAATTGGTTTGTTGTCACTAGCCGGATAACCAATTGGAATGACACAAAGTGGTGTTATATGATCAGGTAAATTTAATATTTTCACCACAGATTCCATTCGATCTTTCACCGGAAAAACCGCTGTCCACACTGCACCAAGTTCAAGTGCTTCTGCTGCCAGTAAAATATTCTGAGTTGCCGCAGAACAATCCTGTACCCAATATTGATTTCCAGAATTTTTAGATTTTATAGAATTGTCTCCACATACCACTATAGCAGCATTCTTCAGCATTTTTGCATAAGGTAGTGTATCATGTAATTGTTTGAGAATTTCCCTATCATCAATTGCTATGAACACCCAAGGTTGCAAATTCACCGCTGAAGGTGCTGCCATTCCTGCCTTTACTAATTGCTCAAGGATTTCTTTGGAGACTTTTTCATCAGTGAATTTTCTGACACTTTTACGATTAAAAATCGTTTCGATTGTTGGATTCATTTTGATTTCCTTCATCATTATATTTCATAGTATGTTAACTTAGTTATTTTGTTATAAACTTTCATTTCTGTTTTTTAAATTCCTACAAATTATGAGGAGAAAATGATGCAATCAACAAAAAAAATCATTTCAACATTAACGATTATATTATTGATTTTATTAACCTTTGCATCCTATCAAGGGTTTTTCAATCCCAAAACCTTTGAGAAAGATTCTATGTCTTTTGGTACACAGGGAATCGGTCAGGATTTTGTTAATTTGTTTATAGTTGTACCACTGCTTCTAATCTCCTTTTTACTATTTCGAAAAGATAACAGAATAGGTTCATTCCTATTTGGTGGCACCATTTTTTACATTTTATATTCTTATATGATTTATGCCTTTGGAGTAAATTTCAATCATCTTTTTCTATTCTATTGCGGAATTTTGGGATTATCACTTTACATTTTCATCATATTTCTTGTAGATCTATCCCAACATGATATCATCTCATGGTTTGGTGAAAAAGTAAAAGTAACAGCCATGAGCATTTTTTTACTAATAATTGCAGTGATGTTTTATCTGCTTTGGCTCAAAGATATAATTCCTGCAATATTAACTGGAACAACACCAATCTCAGTGACAGATAACAATCTGTTGGTAAATCCGGTTCATGTCCTGGATTTGTCCATTGCGCTTCCAGCAGCTATTGTTTCTAGTATCTTATTACTTAAAAAGAATAAGTTCGGATTCATTTTCGCCCCAATTATTTTACTCTTTATTGTTATACTTACAATTGCTCTTATTGGGATGGTAATAGCATTGAAAGTAAAAGGAATCAGTGAAGATATTACTTTAGTTTACATTTTTAGTGGATTATCAATACTTGGAACGGGATTTCTGATACAATTCTTTAGAAATTTGAATAAGACATAAAATCATTTTTTCTGCATTCTTTCGTAATAATCAGGATAAACTTCTTTCATACAATCTGGACATATTCCATGAGAAAAATCCATATCTGCCTTCCGTGTAAGATAAGAATCCACTGATTGCCAACTTCCTTCATCTGACTTTATCTTTTTGCAGTATGAACAAATAGGCAGTAATCCCTCTAATTTATCAATCTCTTTTTTATATCGTCTTCTATATATCTCATATGTAAATAAAATATAACAAGTAAAAATATATACCATGAAAACAGAAAAAGTAGTAATTCCATCATAGGCAATTGTTATTACATCTAATGTGCTAGCAATAAACAAAACTACAATTATACCAATATGAAGTCCCATCCATATGGCGCCAAGTTTTTTTCCTAATGTAGAAATAAATAATGCAGGAAATCCTAATATCCAAAAAATGCCAGTTTGATGAAATCCACCATCGATGTAAAGATAAACAGATAATAAAATGGCAAGAGTATTTAATAATATTGCGGGAATTTTGATTTCTTTTTTTACAATCAATAAGTAAAGATTTATAGAAACACCGATAACACCAACAATTATTTCAATAAATCCAGGAATTAACTTACCAAGAATTAAATTTACTACTCCATAAGATACAAATACTAATGAACTTAAAATCGTAATTGCTAATACAACACTAAATTTTAATTCATCAAATTTCACTTCTTTTTTTGTTGGAATATCATACTTACTGACTTTCATAAATTTCCCCATTGATTTATAACTATAGGGAATTTTGAAAACTATATCAAAAATTATTTAATAATATTTGTTGGTAATTGCTGAACAAAACTTTTGATCTCATCACGAACTCTACGATAACAATCCAATTTTTCTTCTTTAGTTTCTTTGGATTTTGCGAGAAATGGTGGATCATCAAATCCATGATGAACAACAGTTGCATTTCCCTGAAAAACGGGGCAATTTTCATGAGCATGTCCACAAACTGTAACAACATAATCAAGGTCCAAATCCAGGTAGTCTTTGATGTTTTCAGATTTTTGATTTGTAATGTCCACTCCAGATTCAGCCATCACTTTCACAGCATTTGGATTTAATCCATGAGTTTCAATTCCTGCTGAGTAGGCTTCAATCTGATCACCTTTCAGATATTTTGTCCAGCCTTCTGCCATCTGACTGCGACAGGAATTCCCTGTACATAGAAATAATAATTTTAGTTTTTTCATCTCTATTTCCTTTTAATTTTCATCCTTATTATTGAACCATCCTGATGTCTTTTTACATATTCCTACAAGCATCAACATCACAGGTACTTCAATCAAAACACCAACAACTGTTGCCAGGGCAGCACCTGAAGAAAGTCCGAATAACATCACTGCAGTTGCAATTGCTACTTCGAAATGATTAGATGCTCCTATCATTGCTGAAGGTGCAGCATCTTTATATTCTAGTTTAAAAAATTTCGCAGCAATATAACCTATTGTGAAAATAAAAACTGTCTGAATAAATAATGGTATCGAAATCCATAGTATTGTCAATGGATTTTCCAGTATTACTTCACCTTTGAAACTAAATAGTAATACCAATGTAATTAATAGTGCTGTAATTGTTATTGGTGTAAGATAATGTAGAAATTTTTCTTTAAACCACTTTTCCCCTTTACTTTTAATCAAAAATTTTCGTGACAAAAATCCAGTCACTAAAGGTAAAGCAACATATATTGCTACAGATAATACCAGTGCTTGCCAGGGCACAGGAAGACTTCCAATTCCAAGTAAGAATCCACCCAGCAAACCATAAAGTAATAGCATCGTCAAAGAATTAATTGCAACCATCACCAGAGTCAAACCATCATTACCTTTTGCCAGGTAACTCCATACAAGTACCATTGCTGTACAAGGAGCAATACCCAGCAGGATTGTACCTGCAAAATAACTCCGCCACAATGGGATTTCTATCATTTTGATGCCATTTTGTAGTACAACCGTTCCAACTCCATGTGTTGCTCCAACAGGTAGATCTAGTCCAAGAGGCATTTTCACCAGATCAATCGCATCAACACCAATAAAATTTTTGAATAAAAATCCAAGAAAGAACAAACTAATGGCATACATTGTAAAAGGTTTGATTGCCCAATTGATGAATAGGGTCAAAAAAACAGGCTTTCCGCTTTTTCCAGCTTTAATCACACTATTAAAATCTATTTTTACCATGATTGGATACATCATAAAAAATAAACAGATTGCAATTGGAATTGATACAACAGGAGCACCCTTTACCATTAAGGACATGCCATCTAAAGTTTTTGCCAAATTAGGAGCGATTTTACCAAGAATGATTCCACCAATAATACATAATCCAACCCAAAGAGTAAGATATCGCTCAAAACCACTTGACATATGTCGTTTATTTTCCGTCATCTTTTCCTCTTAAACATTAAACTTAAAAAATATTATAAAACACCATAAATGTGTGTCAGACAATAGTAAATTCCAACCAGGATAAAAGCAGTTCCAGCAATTCTTCGAACCCATAGGTCAATCTTCTTCAATTGGTTAAAAACTTTACTGACATATGATGAGAAAAATGCTATAATGAAAGCAAAAATAACTACAGGTATTGCAGTCCCAAGACCATAAAAAAGTGGAATTATAAAAATTGAATTTTCACTTATTGCCATTGGTAAAAGTCCACCAAAGAACAAACCAGCAGAGACAGGACAAAAAGACAGGGCAAATATCACTCCGATTGGAATAGCCCAAAATAAACCACCGTTTTTAGCTTTTTCCTGAAGTTTTGTGCTATTAATCATGAGCGATGCTCCTGAACCAATCCAACCCAATAACACCAGCCCTAATAACACCATAATTGGCCCCAAAAACTCATTCATATGTTTCTGCAAAAATAGCGATATTTCGGACATACTGAACAAACCCATAGTTATCAACCCACCTAAGCCAATATACGCTAAAATTCGTCCTATAGAATAAAGAAGTCCGGAAAATATTACATGCTTTTGCTCTCCGGCATTTCTTCCTATGAAAGTAATGGCAGCAATATTGGTTGCTAAAGGACAAGGGCTGATTGCTGTTAATATGCCAAGCCAAAATGCAGAAAAAACAGATAGCCAAATCATTCTATTTCCTCCATTAAAGCCAGATTCTCATCAATTGTTCTAGCAATGTAATTTTTAAATTCAATCGGTTTGTTTACCAATTCCCAAACATTATCCAACCGTTGATATTCCACAAACTCACCATTTACAATCCGTCCTACTACTACACAACTGGCAACAACATCAAACTTTTTCGCAATAGTTTCGTTCTCTTGAAAATCAATTTCTCTCCACTGAATTTTGCCATTTGAAAGTTTATCATCATAGGAATCATTTAATAATTCATATGTCAATTTTTCAATTGTATTACAAGTGACACAACGAAAGGTAGAATGAAGGTAATACACAGCAACGAAATTACCTTTAATACCTGAGCTAGTAAAATCATTAATTTCAACTCCTTTAACAGAATTCTTGCCTAGTACAAATCCAATACTGATTAATGCAAATGTAACTAATAAAATTGTAACCAAATTTTTTATTTTTTCCACAAATTCTCACTTCCCGCAACATCTATCTGATCGATTTTCCACGATATCTACATCTTCACAATCACCTATACAGGAACTTGAATTTTGAATAGAAAAATCATATCCAAGTTCTGTCCATTTTGCCAAGAGATCTTCTTTGGAGATAAAGCCCACATGGCGCCAGATTTCTTTACCTGTTTCATCAAAAAATATTTGAGTTGGAATAGACTGTATCTGGTGCTTCTGTGCTACAGCCTTGTTTTCTGGTTGCCATACATCAACAAATTCTACGTCGAAAATGCCTCGATATTCCTTAGTAAGTTCGTCTAAAATTGGTGTCATCTTTTTACATGGGATACATTTGTGTGCACCCAAATCTAAAAGTTTTGGCAATTTCTTTTCAATTTTTGCAGTTGGTATATTTTTTTTAACATCCTGATTTTGTTGTTGATTCCTATCTGTTTCCCCACAACTTATTACACTTAAATTGATAATAACCATTAGCAAAATAGTAAATGTAAATCGTGGTTTAAGTTGTCTTTTAAACATGTCTTCCCCTTTTATTATCTAAATAGAATTCGTAGAAATTTTATAATCCCTACGAATTCAAATTACTAGTTGCATAATTCAACAGCTTTGTTATAAACAGTCAAAATATTTTCGTCGGTTGATTTAGTCTTTCCTTTTTCGAATCCCAAGTCAGCTAACTGAATATGATCATATTTTGTTATTCCTGCTTCATCAAGGGATTTTTTAGCACAATTGACTGGACATCCATCAATAACAACGATCTGATCAGCAGCTTCTGTTGTTTTGACAATTCCAGAGACTTTTCCACCAATCCCGGCGAGACAATACATACTTAATTCTGTTTCTTTATTTAGTTTTCTGGCAGCTAAATCAGACAATTCGCCAACATCAGCAGCACCTGAGCATGAAAACAACAATTTTACTCCACCGCAACAACTACATCCCATAATTACCTCCTTTTATTTGTTAACAAATACATTCACCAAAGAGATTATATTCTTTCATCAAGAATAATCTCCAAAATTTACTTAGATAAAATATCTTTCATTTTTGGTAATGACGGAACAATTCCTACCAATTCAACTTTTCCATCAATAACTAAAGCCGGTGTCAGCATTACGCCAAAAGACATGATTTCGTTAATATCTGTTACTTTTTCTAATTCGTAATCCAGGTTCAATTCATCAGCAGCCATTTTTGATACTTTGGCCAACTTTTCACATTTTGCACAACCTGATCCTAATACTTGTAATTTCATTTATATTCTCCTTTTATATTTTTCTATGGTAAAGGATACCAAGAACGCAATGTTTTTAGCGATCTCTGCGTTAAATTATTCATTAAATTTATCCGAAAAATGTTCCAAAGATTATTCCGCTAAATGTCGCCATTACAATCACAAGTGATGCAAATACAACAGTTTTCTTAGTTCCCATGACGCTTCTAATCACCAGCATATTTGGTAAACTCAAAGCCGGTCCTGCCAGAAGCAATGCTAATGCAGGTCCTTGTCCCATTCCATTATCAATCAAACCTTGCAAAATCGGCACTTCCGTCAAAGTCGCGAAATACATAAATGCTCCAGCAAAAGATGCAAAAAAATTAGCCAGCAAACTATTGCCACCAACTGCCCGGGAAACCCATTCTGTGGGAATTAATCCTTCATGACCAACTCGTCCCAATAATGAACCGGCAATCAAAACACCAATAAAGAGTAATGGTAAAATCTGTTTTGCAAAACTCCAGGTTTCTGAGAACCACTCAGAAGTTTCACCTTTGTCTGTGCTGGTAATGATTGAAAAAAGTATGATTCCGGTTGAAAAGGCTAACAAGTGATTGGTTAAAAATCCGACTACTGCCACAATTGCGATTGTTGCTGCTAGTTTCCACCATTTCACTTCAAACCATCTTACTAAAAACACTGAAAGCATAATTGCAAAAAATGATACAATAAACCATTTGATTGCAAAAATAGAATTCCACAACCCGGTTGCATGTTCAGGCTTTCCCCAGGTTGCAAAGATAAGAATCCCTACTAAACTAATGAAGTATAATAGACTTTGCCACAATTTGCGTTTTGGTTCTTCATCAGGCATTGCCATTTGCGCATTAATTCGTTGACCTTCCTCTTTGCGAAAAATAAATTGCATCAATACACCTATTACAATGCTGAATACAATTGCTCCAACCGCTCGGGCCAAACCAAGTTTTATTCCTAATATTCTCGCAGTAAGGACAATTGCCATTACATTAATAGCAGGGCCAGAATACAAAAATGCAGTTGCTGGTCCAAGTCCCGCACCCATTCTATAAATTCCTGAAAACAATGGTAATACAGTACATGAGCAAACTGCCAGGATAGTCCCGGAAACCGAAGCCACACCATAAGCAATTATCTTATTAGCCTGGGCTCCAAGATATTTCATTACAGAATTACTGGATACAAAAACCGCAATTGCTCCGGCTATGAAAAATGCTGGAATTAAACAAAGAAGCACATGTTCCTGGGCATACCATTTTGCCAGGTGAAAAGCTTCCAAAATTGCATTATCAAATCGTACTGTTCCAATTGGCAAATAAAAAACTGCCAGAAACGCACCTAAAATCCAGAGTAGCTTTTTCCACTCTTCTCTCCAACTCATAATTAAACCTCTAATTTTTCTATTTGATTGAGTTTACTTACAATATTTTCTTTAATAGTGCCACGAACACAAAGAATAAAATTCAAAATACAATCCATTTTGAGTTTGTAAAAAACCTGTTTGCCCCGTTTTTCAAAATCCACAATCCCTGCTTCTTTCAATACAGTCAGATGTTTGGAAATGGTTGAGAAATCAGCATTTAACGCGTCATTGAATTCACAAACACAAAGTTCACCTTTGGCCAGTTTTTCTACAATCCAAAGTCTGGTTGGATGACTGATAGCCTTGAAGACTTTGGAGGTTTCATTGATTAAAATATCATCTTTGGGATTCATTATATTCCTTGTTTTGTTATTTGGCAAATTAACCAAATGTTATTTTAAATACAAGAATTTTTGAAAAATTTATTTAGAATGATACCAATCATTATCCTTGTAGGTTTCAAAAACCTGCAAGGATTTCTTGAATTAGATGACAAACCTTGCAGGTCTACAAGACCTACAAGGTTCGATAATACATTATGAACAAATGCTCAAAACTCTTCTTGTTTTCTCCTAAAAAATCCAATAAATTCTAGAAAAATTAAACTGAAAGGTAAAACAAATGAACCAAATGGAAAAAATTGAACAACAAGATAAGAGAATTACAGAAAACCTGAAAATCATCAAAAACAGAGCAGTTGTTTTCAGTGGAAAAGGCGGTGTTGGTAAAAGCACTGTTGCTGTTAATCTTGCTTATTCGTTAATCAGAAATGGCTATTCAACAGGATTGCTTGATGCAGATATCACAGGCCCAAATGTTCCTCAAATGGTTGGTGATCATTCTCAACCAGAAGCGATCGATGAAAATCAATTATTACCTAAAATCAAACATGACTTAAGATTCATCTCAATTGCTCCTATGGTACCAGAAAATCAACCTGTAATTTGGCGTGGTCCATTGCGGTCTGGAATTATCACACAATTTTTGGCTGATGTTGTTTGGGATGAACTGGATGTACTACTTTCTGATCTTCCTCCAGGTACTGGTGATGAAGTATTGACAGCAGCCCAGAAGATGCTTCCACAAGTTGCAATTATTGTGACAACTCCACAGGAAGTTTCACTCCTTGATTGTCGTCGTGCTGTAAACATGGCAAAAAAACTCAATATCAAACATATTGGAATTGTAGAAAATATGTCTGGTTTTATTTGTCCAAAATGCGGTGAGGAATTGGATTTTTTTGGAACCGGTGGCGGTAAAAAAATGGCTGAAGAAATGGAAGTTACTTATCTAGGTCATATTCCAATGGAAAAAGAAAATCGTGAATGCGGTGATGCAGGAACGCCAATTGTCCTGAAATATCCAAAATCCAAAACTGCTGAAGCATTTTTTAATATAGCAGAAAATACTATGGCGTTTTTAGAAGAATAGTTTTTTAGCCACAGATTTTAGCAGATAAACACGGATTTTTTTACTGTGTTTATCTGCGATTTTTATTTTCAGCGAAGGAATATTACTGATCAACTCCTCGTTTTAAAGTTAATTTAAACTGAGGGATACATGAAAATACAAGGCGTTATTTTTGATTTCAATGGTACATTATTCTGGGACATACCTTATCAGGAATCATCATGGGATGAATATCTACAAAAACATAATATTATTCTAACTAACTATGAGAAAAAAACATATATTCATGGACGAAATGGCCGCGATACATTTGAGTATCTCTTCAATCGCCAAATAACCGATCAAGAATTAGAAGAATTTACAGAAGAAAAAGAAATTATTTATCGAAGAATTTGCCAGGAAAGTAAAATGGAACTAGCTCCAGGAGCAGAAACATTTATCAACCAATTATTATCGAGAGATTTCAAAATTGCTATTGCTACAGCTGCCGGCAAATCAAATGTGGATTTTTTCATAGAAAAGTTTGATTTACTAAAATATTTCAAACTGGAAAACATCATTTATAATGATGGAACAAGTTGAGGAAAACCTCATCCGGATTTATTCAACAAGGCTATTAAATCATTAGATATTAGTAATGAGAACGCAATAATATTCGAAGATTCTTTTTCGGGTATAAAGGCTGCTGAAAATGCAAACCCAGTCCAAGTGATCATTGTGAACTCAGCCAAGAATAATTATCAATCTTTTTCACATCAGGTAATATCTCATTTCAATCAGGTTGATATAAATTTGATATAAAAAAGCCACAGAGTCACAGAGGACACAGAGTTTTATTATCTGTGTTATTCTGTGAAATCTGTGGCTTTATAAATATCCGTTTAAATCCGCGGTAATCTGCGGCAAAACTATTTATTCAAAATATTTTTCATCCACATACTTGTCTAATTTCTGAGCAATTTCCTTTATCAGAATTGTTCTTTCACGATGACCAATAAAAGTGCTTTTGAAAGAATTGATGATAATTTCCTTGATATCTTTCATTGTCAGGTGGAATGTCTTAATAGCAAGCATATATTCATCTGTCAACGTTGTATTTGAAACCAATGTATTATCAGTATTCAGAGTAACTCTCAAACCATAATCATAGTAGAATTTAAAGGGATGGTTCTCAATTTTATCGACACTCCCAGTTTGAAGATTGCTACTGAGGCAACATTCCAATGGAATCCTGTGATCATTGACATAATTAAGCAAATCGCCATCTTGTTTCAATTTCACACCATGTCCAATACGATTTGCACCACAGTAATGTACAGCCTGATGTACTGATTCCGGACCGTAATCTTCGCCAGCATGAATTGTTGTATTAATGTTATTGTTACGAATAAGGTAAAAGGCTTCTTTATGATCTTTTGCAGGAAAATTTTCTTCAACACCTGCAAGATCAAACCCTACAACACCTTTGTTTTTGTAAGCCACTGATAATTCTGCAAGTTTGTAAGAACTTTCGGGTGAAATGGAACGAATACCACAGACGATTACTGCTGATTTTACATCAAATTCTTTTTCACCTTTTTTCAATCCTCTCAAAACTGCATCGACAGATTGCATTTCACTCATACCTTTTGATGTATGTAAAATTGGAGAATATCTTACTTCCAGATAAATAACACCATCTTTATGAACATCTTCAACCAGTTCATAAGCTGTTCTTTCTAATGCTTCCGGAGTTTGAAGTACAGAAAGTGTATAGTCGAACATTTTGATATATTTTGGTAATGTAATACTATCATCAATGACTGATACATGTCCTTTTAATTTTTTAGCATCCATTGATGGCAGTTTGACACCTTGTTCTTTTGCAAGGTCAATTATTGTCTGTACTCGCATTGATCCATCGAGGTGACAATGCAATTCTGCTTTGGGAAGGCTTTGGATAAATTCTCTTGTTAATTTTGGTTTTTCAATCATAGTTCTCTCCTACCATTTTATAAATTTTTCGTTTTTCATTTTTGCCAGAAACATTCCCAATCTCTCAAAAACAGGTTCAATTTTATCACCCAATTCCTCATGTAATTTGTCACCAATTTCCACAGCAGTTTTGACACCATCGATGGATTTCCAGACTGTTGTTCCAATTTCATCCAGATGAATCACGTAATAGGGATATTTCATTCTAGGAATAATATATTTTTGACTGAATTGACTGGTGAATTTAGGTTTCATTATATTGACATTACCGGACTCTTCGATTTCATACTCCGTATTATGAACCGGTATAATTGTTCTCATATCAAGGTTAGTTGGGGAGGCTTCTTTTTTCTGTCTAAATAATTTCATTCTACTCTCTCATTTCTATGCACACTCAAAAAAGTGTAATTCATACAAAGTAATAAGGATGAATCTAATAAGCAATAGAAAGTTGGAAATTAGTAAAATGCTTTATATTCCAACTAAAGACATGAAAAAAATTCAATAATTTTATCTGTGTTCATTATGGCTTTAAATATCCATTATTTTAATGGACTATGGCTATTTTCTCTTTGTTACAAAGATTTTCCTAACCATCATCAAAAATCGTCCAATAACTCCAACAGGACAGAGAAATCTGCACCAAAATCTTTTGATAAATAGAGATAAAATCAACGAAATAATTGCGATTATAAAGACATAGGATGAAAAATCAAATTGAAAAACATTCCCAAATATTTCATGTCCAAAAAAACCTGGTTGGTTGGCAATTATCGCATAACATAAAATCCCAAGTGTCAATAGGACAACCGGGTATTGGTAGTATTTTTTATTTTTGAATTTCAACTGCCATGGAAACAATTTGCCAAGGTAATCCTGAATAATTCCCATTGGACAGATGTAAGCAAAATAGAGATTTTTCCCGAGTATAAATATTGATAGAAGAAACAAACCAACAACTAAGAACCAATAATATTGATTCAATGGGATATTGAGTAGAATTAGATTATTGAAATGCGTAATTGACAGTAGACCCTTGAATACAAAACCCAATAATACTACAGATACCAGGTGATAAACCAGACGCAATTTTTTCAGCCATTTATTCCTTGAGTAGGCAAAAAGGATAGCAAAAAAGTAAAGAAAGAATATTAATAAATCTTTACTCTGTATTTTGACCCATGTTTTTTCTGTAGAAAACTTATCTTTGAAATAGAGTTGACAGGTTTGAATATTTGCCTTTTGGATAGCACTATTGATTCCTACACAGCTGATTGTTGCTCGCGAAACTGCATCAATATTTTCATTTAGCAAAAACTTTTCCTGAATATTTTTACCTTGATATTGTTCAATAAAGTTTGCCTTAGTTACTCGTCGCCAAAACCCTGGAGTTTCAGTTTGGCTAAGAACTTTTACCGAGAGGATTTGACCATTTTTATTATAATTCACACCCACTTTAATTTTGCCGGAATAACCTTCTGCTTCTGCTATTGAAAGGATTGAAGATGGTTTCCCAAAAGTTGATTTTGTATCATAAAAATAATAGAAATTTTCAGATACTTGTTTCACTGCCTCAACATTATCAAAATTATTAAAAATTGATCCTTCGACATCTACATCTAGTCGACTTTTTCTAATAAATAGTGATATTGTAAGAATAATTATTACTGAAATTGTATATATAATTTTTTTAGTCAATTCTGAAACCTTTTACTATTTCACAAGAAGACATTTCTTGACGTTTATATAACTTGGTGTAATTATTTTATAAAAATAAATACCCGATGAATTATCAGAAGCATTCCATTGCACATCATAAAATCCAGCAGTTTGTTTTTCATCTACAATTTTATCAACCAGTTTACCTGTACTGTTAAAAATCAGCAATTTCACATGCGTATCTTTAGGTAATGTGTATCTTATTTGTGTTGTTGGATTAAATGGATTTGGATAAGATTGCTCCAGTGTAAATTCTGTTGGCAAAACTTCATCTGATTCGATTGCTACAACATTGATTACATTAATCCTTGCAGAAGCAAATATTGTATCTTCTACATCAGTGGCGAATATATTTACAAAGTAAGATTCCTCCGGTACTTCCGGCACAAGCCAATGAAAAAATCCGCTATCACTGAGTGACATTCCATCAATATTTTCTATCAAACCATAATATAAAGAATCGTTATCTGGATCGTTTGCAGAAAAATTATAAGTAAATTCCAGATCATTATTGATTGTAGTATCAGTTAAAAACTTTGTGAAAGTTGGGGGACGATTTATATTATTAACAGTAATAACAAATGCTGTTGTATCACGATATTCACTATCACTGACGGATATTTTTACTTTATATTCATTTGAATGTTCAAATGTTGGTTGCCATTGAAAATGATTTGAATCAAGGAAAATATCAAAATTCGCAGGTTCAACAAATTCCCAACTGCTCTCATTCTTTACAAAAAAGGAATCTATAGCAAAAATCAAACTATCATTTTCCGGATCAGTCGCAATAATATCCAGTGACAACAATTGATCTTCATATATAATTGTATCAGGATAAGTACCAACAAATGAAGGTGGATCATTCTTACCAATTACATTAATAATTGTCGTGTATAAAGAGTCACTAAACTCATCTTCATCTTTTACTTGAAAGGTGAAGAATGTATAGGGTGAGCCAATCTGATTTTCAGCAGGTAAAAATGTCAAATAACCAATATCAACCACTGGAATTATTGAATCGACTTCCGCATTTCCCAATTTAAAAATTCCACTCTCAACAGTTCTAACAATGCGAATCTCTGTGAAGGAATTGTTTTCAATATCTTTATAATAGAAATCTTCAATGGAAAATTGATATAATTCATCTTCTAAAATATTTATTGTATCATTTTTTGAGAAAGGTTTATCATTAACCGGTAAAATTGTGACTAGCATTGTATCAGTAACGGATTTTGAATTTGCTAATGCTTCAATCACGATTTCACTTGAACCAAACTGATTTTCACCAAAAGTTAAAACTAAAGAATCACCAAAAATCTCACCAATCACCAATAAAGTATCCGAAATACTTACAATGGATTTTACCAGAATAGAATCATCTGGATCAGTGAATATTTCAGCCAGAGAAATCAATGTATCAGGAAAATCTTCAGAAATAACAAAATCCTGAAGTTGGATTTTAATTTGTGGCGGATCGTCAAAGCCATTGACAATAATTGTACAAGTATATGCAGAATCACTGATGGTTTTGTCAATTGCTACCATTTTGAAATCGAATGAAGTATAAGGATTTCCTGTTCCATCTTCATCCGGTATAAACTGTAAATTTTGAATATACTTATAAGTTGTTCCTGTAATTACTTCATCATTTAGATACTTTAAAATACCTTTATCTGGTTTTGTGGTAATGATGATTCCAGCGGATTTATCATTTTCAAAATCTTCATAATAAAAATCATTTTTCACAAAATCAAAGACAGAATCCTCATCTAATTCTATTGTCGTATCTCTACTAATGGGATTATCATTAATTGGATTGATTATTACTCTGAAGGTATCAATGGCAGAAGTATCATTTGATGTTCCGGCTATCAGAATATCAACAAATCCATTCTGGTTCTCTAAAAACTTTAAAGTTAGACTATCACCATCGATGATGGTTTCAATTAAAGTTGTATCGCTTATTTCTGCAACCGATTTCATAATATCAAACCCATCATCACTGAAGAATAATGATTCCAGATTTATTGTTGTGTCAGGCGCATCTTCATCCACAGAAAAATCAAATAATGGATTTGCAACATTCAATGGGTCATCCACGGGATTTACATTAATCGTCATGGTATATGCACGAGAACTTGTAGAATCGGTATCATCAAATAAATAGTATGAAAATGATGAATAGTCCTCTCCATATTGGTTCAGTTCAGGTTGATAGAAGAGATCTTCTATTTCTGAATATTTCTGATTAATTCTAACACTGTCATCATTGAAATCCAGTGAGCCCTTTTCAGGAAGTGAAGTAAAAATTATTCCTCCAAACAAATCACCATCAGGATCATTGAACCTCATCAAACTTTCATCAAAAATCAACATTTCATCTTCATTAATAACGACCAATGTATCTATTCCTATTGGATAATCAGGAACCGGAAGTACTTCTACAATAAATGTATCATTAGCGGATTTTGTGTTTACAAATCCATTAATGATTACTTCAGCAGTACCATTCTGGTCTTTTATTAAATATAATGTCAATGTATTATTCTGTATTTTTGCTGAAAGCAAGGTAGAATCTGAAATGTTTACAAGAGATTTATAAATATCTGTGTCAACATCATCAGAATCGGAGAATACTGTTGCCAAATCAATCATCAAACTTGAAGTATCCTCAGGAACGGATATATCTGGCAATGAATCTAGGACATAAGGTGGCTTATCAAATATGGTGATAGAATCCTCATAGGAATACCAACTTCTGTTACTATTTCGATCTATTGTTATTCCAGCGAAGTAATAGGCTTCACCAATAGTGACATTGTTTAGAGTAAATTCAGTATCACCTCGAAGTTCATAAACAACACTGTCCAGACTACTTTGATAGGTGATTGGTTCATTTGAATAAAAAATAATATATTGTTCAAAGTCACCCATTTCAGATTCATCCCAGCCAACAGTAACAAAATCATTGGATTCATCGATAATGCTAAAATTCTGTGGTGCGATTGGTGGAGCGGAAAGGTTTGGTGATTTAAGAAAAGGTAAAATATCAACATTCACATCAACAGTATCACCAATTCCTGATACATTTTGATTTTCATGAAAAGGACCATCAATTGTACCAAAATAATTATTTGATGCATCCAATGTTGCTGTTTGTAATTCAATAGAATTTTTATGACCTGTTATATTACAATTTTTAATTTTAGATGTATTATTTCCAAAGATATAGATACAGTCTCCTGTTTCAGAAGCAGTATTGTTGTCTAATGTTGAATTATTAACTTCAAATTTTGTATTATCAGAATAAATAGCACCTCCTTTATATGATGAATTTTTAGCAAATAGTACATTTTCAATATTTGAAAATTTTGATGATTTAAACGAAATACCACCACCATATAATCCAGCTGAATTCTCATTAATTTCAACATTAGCAATATTAATTGTTGAAAACCATGAATGAATACCCCCACCAACACTTTCTTCATTACTATCATCATCTTTAGCAATATTTTTAGTAATTTTACTGTCTGAAAGATTTAAGGTTGAATTATATAGAAATATACCTCCACCTTTTAAATCTGATCTATTAAGAAATATATTTGAATTATTAATGATTACATCGGATTCGTAAGCACTAATTCCACCGCCATATAAGTAAGCATAATTTTCATAGATTTTAGCATCATTAATAGTTATAGTTGATCTGTTTGAATAAAGAGCTGCGCCATCTTCACTTTCATTATTAAAAATTGATAGTTTGGATAGTTCAGGGGATGAATTATTCGTACAATAAATTGCAGCACCTCTATAAGTTGAAATATTATTTTTAATAACAACATTCTCAATTAGTGTACTACAATTTGATAAATAAATTCCCGCACCATTACCACTTTTATAACCATTCTGAATTGTAAAATTCCGAATCACAGTATTTTCATCAATCGTAGCAGTTGAAGGATTCATTGTAATCACACGTCCATTACCACCACCATCAATAACAGTATTACTGGAATCATTACCGACCAAACTGATTCCCGAAACATCTGGCCAGATCAAATTTTCATAATAAGTTCCAGCACTGACCTGAACAACATCACGAGTTAAAGCCGAGTCAAGACCATCTTGTATTGATAAATCATTAACTCCAGGAATTTCAATAGTCTTAGCATATAAGGTACAAGCCAAAACCATATATAAAACGAATAAATATCTCTTCAAAAATTATCCTCATCAAATGATTAAAAAACAAAGATAATTTTAAGCATATCAGGGATTTAAGACAAGATGAAATATTTTGAATTTACTTTAGAAACAACATCCTCTTACTTTGCACTCGTTCCCTACAAACTAACTGATAGTAATAAATCCCAGAACTGAAGCCATTCATATTTAAATTGAAATTATATTTTCCAACTGGCAATGATTCATTAACTAGGGTATTTATCAATCTTCCTTGAACATCAAAAACCTGTAATTTAACTAAACCAGAATTGTTGATATGAAACTCAATATTTGTGTTTCCATTGAAAGGATTGGGGTAATTTTGTTTAAGTTGGAAATCACTCACAACAGTAGTTTTTTGGTCATCGATCTTTGTCATTACATCATTGACAGGAAATACATCTTTAATAGTAAAATCCACCCAATATATTCCTAAACAATTATCAATTTGAGAAAACAATCGATTCCCAATCGTTTTTGATGGATCGGTAAATTCACCCCACCAGTCTTCATCATCATCGCCATCACTATCAACATCACTGTTATATCCAAACTGGTAGATTACTGGATTATTTTTATAAAAATTACCCCAGTATTTGAATTCGTTTGCCATTTCATCCAAACTATCAAAATCCTGACTATCATCCACAAATACAATATCGCCACGGTAATTTGGGGGCATATTGACGGTGTCCCAATGTTTCAATGTTAATGTGTAATTGGGATTATGTTCTTTAACAGCATTTTCCCATCGCTCTGATTCTTCATCAGTAACTTTTCGTCCACAATAGTCATTGGCTGCGGAATTGAAATACCACTCATTGTCGACACCAAATCCAATAACACATTGATGATGTTTGTAGCGATTCATCACCAGTGAAATCAGTGTATCCATATCAGCATCTCCTGATTCCACCTGGAGCCAGACTTTCACACCAGTACTGTCAAACATATCAAGGTATTGTTCATTTAAATCTCGTGTATCAAAACTGATATGTTCGTAAGATTTTCCATTTCCCGGATGTGGAAAATGCAACCGACACAAGCCATTTCCCCAGTAGGTACTGACAATCCAAACTCCTGCAGGTTGGGTATTATCAAATTTATTAGCAATGATCTGGCAGACATTTGACCAATATAATGGTTGTGGAAAACTTCCAGGCATTACTCGTGACGAACGGAAACCAGCATATTTGGTTTCACCAAAAATTATAGAAAATGTTATTAGAACAAATATTAGCATTCTTCTCATTATCATCTCATTTTTCAAAATTAATCAATAAAAAAGCACAGAGTAAACATTTTTTGAGGGCTGTTTTCGACTCTGTGCTTATCACAAAAACTGAAGAAGCACTCTTAAAGGGGAAATTCCAATATTTGGGAGGAAATCACCTACAATTCATTCTTCAGGTTTAAAAGAGTGATTTCAAAATTCTCCCTATCCCGTTTTATCCTTCTGTTAGTTGTAATTCCTAACAGAAGGATAATTTGAAGAAGGAAAAAAATTCTATTTTAAGAACATCATTTTTTTCATAGATACCTGGTTGCCAACCTGTAATTTGTAGAAATAAATACCATTTGCTACAGATTGTCCAGCATCATTCATTCCATGCCATTGCACAGAATATTTTCCAGAATTCATTGATGTATTATTTACAAGTGTTCTGATTTTCTGACCAAGAACATTGTATACTGATAATTTTACATTATCTGCTTTACTAATAGTGTAGTTGATTGTTGTTGCTGGATTGAATGGATTTGGATAATTCTGTTCAAGAGAAAATTCCTGTGCAACATTTTCATTTTCGTCATCAATTGCAACACCAGAAACGCCACCATATTGTGCTAATTCAGAAGGGTACCACTGTAAACTTCCAACATGAAAACCATCAGTTGAAGTTAAGTTTGCAGAATATGTTAAATCTTCCTGATATGGAAAACCAAGAAAATAATTTGGCATTGTAAAATCATTCCCTGGATCATAACCCCAGAAACCAAAAGAACCAGAAGTTCTATGTTCTGTCATCTGTGCAACTAAATTATCAGTACAATCACCAGAAGTAAAACTTGGTTCAACATTGACATTACCCTCATCAACAAAACCAGGATAATTTGCATCATCAGCAAAAAGTCCGGCAGCAACTGCTGTCATCCATACAGGAGCAGCTACTGAATCAAAAGCAGCCCAGTAATCTTGAACATTTTGTGACCATGCATAACAGTTGTTTTTCAATACAAATTGTCTTTCATTTTCTGCCATCAATGAAACAACAGAATCTGGAACGCCAGGTTCATTTCCAAGTAAAGTATCAGCACTGATCACTGAAGGAAGATTGTTGTCTTCACCATCAAGAACCTGCTGTAAAGTCTGGCTATGTGGTTGGACATTATAAAAGATATTATTTGTTACAATTGAATTATAATGTGCATGTAATGGAGTAAAACCTTTAATAACATTAACTAATGTGTTATGATCAAAGATAAAATTTCTTACAACATCTGATCCATCCATATTTATAACACTTCCTTGAAGATTATAGAAAGTATTGTTTGTGAAAGATAAGGTATCAAAAGAACCACCACCTGCTTCGATAAAGAAAGGACACCATTCATCACCATAATCGTAAACTGTAGCATTTCTGATTGTACAATTTTTCACAAAGATTTTACCATCATTGATGTATGATTCAATCATACCCCAACCTAGCATTGTGAATGAGCATCCATCAAGAACAAGTTTCAATCCATCTGTACCAAGAATGACAGCATTGGCCCAGGAATAAGCACCATCAGAAGATGTTGTTGTCATAGAAATATTTTTTACAACTAAATCCGCATAAGTTGTCATACAGTTTGCATAAGGTACTTCACCTTCTGCATTTGCTGTAACAATCAGTAATGGAGGTCTCTCTTCACTAGTTGTTCCAGGTTTATCTGCAACCAAATGAAGTGGATTGTTGAAAACAGGTGTTTCATTGTACATGTATGTACCACCTCTTTGAAGTTTGTAAACTTTATGAATCTGTTCACCACTTTCGTTTGTATCTGCTGATACATATTGAGTAAGTGCATTAATGATCAATGAACCAGTATCATCGAGATATGGTACTTCCAGAGTGTCTTGTGCAAAGGCAACTGTACTTATCGCCAAAACCATGATTAATGTTAACAAATTTTTCATTTTTTTCTCCTCTTTGTTAATTCCTTCTACCACGTTAGAATTTTTTATTTTGTGCCGGAATGTGCCGGCTTATCTTTTACATTGCTATCATACTGAGTTTGTCAAAGTGCGACCTGCGAAGAATAAACTCTGAAAATCACCCTTCGAGAGCATTTGGGTTACAGAGATTTGAGTTTTTTAAAAATCGTATCTAATGCCAAAATCAGCAGTCATTCCATAATAGGATTCTGAAGATATATATCCGGTACCTTTGTTTATGGAACGTTCCATTGATTTTGATAGGTTTTTCAGATTGGCAAAAATCTCAAGACCTTCAATTGGTAATTTCTGTTTCAATGAAAGATCATAAAGATACATCTCGTCGGAATGTCCGCGAAGTGCTGGTTGCCATGCATTGGTTGTAAAAACATCAGAGATATACTGCATTGATGCACGGATTGAGAAACCTTTATAATCGTAACCTACAGTCAGATTCAGAATATCATCAGGTTGATCTAGAAGCGGAGCAGCATAGCTAGTATCAATATTACCAACTATCACTGGTTGTTTACCACCAAACGCACCGGCAATCCATTCAATTTCAGGAACTGTCCGTGGATATTTTGCTTCGGAAAAAGTGTGAGTATAATTGACATTCAGCACAAAATTTTTCCAAATTCCCGGCAAGAACCAGAAGTTTGACTGATATTCTGTCTCGATTCCCCAAACTTCTACATCATTGGGATTGTTGATAAAACTATTGATAGTCTTTTTCTCAAAACGGGAAGTACCATCAACTTTTGTATATTTTGGATCAAGTCCATATTCATTGATAGCCATGTCTTGATCAATGATGATTTCACTGTAATAGAAGATCAAGTCTTCAATTTGTTTACTAAAACCACCGATGGTAAACAATCCAATTTTATCTCCATAGAATGAAAAGTAGAGATCCAAGTTTGTAGATTTTGAAGGTTTCAAGAATGGATTATTATATGATAAAGACTGTGCAGCAATATCCCATCGAGGTACAAAAGTCATATAACTCGGTCTTGCCAAGGTCTTTGTAAAACTTGCTCTGATATCAAACCAATCAAAAGGTTTGTACTTACCATGGATCATCGGTAGAAAAAATTCATTTTCACGATGAGCAGTAGTATCATAATGAGTATATTCTAAGGTTTCCTGAATATGTTCATAACTCTTTCCTCGAGTTCCATTGTAGGCTGTCTTGTTCTTTTCATAACGGAATCCGGGGATGACTGTCAGTTGTTTTCCCAGTTGTATTGTGGGCATGAAATAAGCAGCTGCGTAATTTTCTTTTCCGTGATAATCATTGGTTTTGCTATCCACGTAATTTGTACAAAATTGCTCAGGCTCGGAATGCGGATGGTCCAACACTCCTAGAGAATCCTGCAGAAAATGGATCATATCACGACCAAGGCCAAGTTGGGGAATTCTTTCCAGATCATAGTTCCCAGCCATAAAATCACCAGGATCATAGTCCTGATCGATGAACGGCTCATAAAGGAATTTACCACCCTGATATGCACTTGACATAAAAGGATATTCCGCTAGCAAAGCCTGATAAGCACGATTTTTTGTATACTGCAATGCCAGAAACATTGTATGATAG
>Ga0070729_10001183_pt1 | contig 42983 bp, 38 predicted proteins | sample tdDd472_FD_66725 | JGI IMG/M metagenome (GOLD analysis project Ga0070729, IMG submission 66725) | Marine sediment microbial communities from the Atlantic coast under amendment with organic carbon and nitrate - tdDd47.2 | ecosystem: Environmental > Aquatic > Marine > Coastal > Sediment | place... | reverse complement strand
GATGGAGTAAATTCCTGCACAGAGCGAATACTCATTATTTGTTCAAGAGGAGGAGTAAATTCCTTGGAATCAGCCCCCTTTGATAACAACAAAAAGAGCGTGCCTAATGCCTGCCGAATATTTCCCCCTACAGGGTTGGCAAATTTATCGTGTTCTTTTACAAAAAATCCCGACGAGACATAGGTGGAAAGCGTATACTCCACCCATTTATTTACTATTTTTTCTTTGTGGTTCCTGAACCCTTCGGCTAGATCCATACGTTTACAACCCTTTCTATTAGCAATTTTGATTCGATTGAACGGTCACCTGGTAAGAAAAAAGAGAATGAATGGCCATTCACAATTTTGGCATTTTTAGCACCTTTCCCTCGCTTTTTCAAGAACATTTTTTTAGGCACAGTTCGCTCAAATGACTATAAAGAGGGGGGTCCCGCGTATTTTTATTTTTTTGAAAGTCGGATAATATCCCCTACAATATTAACGGCCTCCCTTATGTACGGATCCTCATTGACATCTTTCAACCATTTTTCCTTGGGATCTTCCTGCTCGCCCTCCGGCTCATTAAAATCAGGATTCTCTTCTTGCTCTTCTCGATACTTACGATAATGAGCTCCGACCTTTTCTCTCATAAGCCGGGACTCCTCCCGCTTAAGTCGCATATCATCAATCTGAATTGAAAGAACTGTATCGTCACTTCGTTCAGCAGCCTTTACAGCTTCTTCACTGATAATTTTCAGACCTTCGTCTTTCGCGACCCGCTCCAGGCTTAATTCCCGCAGCTTTTCCAAGTCAAACGGTTTGCCACTGTTGTAGGGTTTAAACTCCACAGGTTCAATAGAATCCCATGGCAGGGAGTAATCAAGGTAACGTTCTCCTGATTTAACATGTTCAAAGAGATTCGGGAGCACGATATCAGGCTCCACTCCTTTGTATTGGGTCGAACTTCCATTCACTCTGTAGAATTTCTGAATCATGACCTTCAATGCGCCAAGATCTTCATATTTTCGAAGATGAAGCAAAGGAATGTTCTCGTTGAGATCAATGATGGTTTGTACCGTTCCTTTACCGTGGGTATGTGTGCCCCCCACGATTACAGCTCGCCCATAATCCTGAAGTGCAGCAGCAACAATTTCCGATGCAGATGCGGAAAACTTGTTGACCAGTACTACCAATGGACCGTCGTAGGAGACCTCATCGTTTGTATCGCTTAAGAGTCGCTTGTCTCCAAAACTATTCATCACCTGGACAACTGGCCCGGACTCTATGAAAAGCCCTGTTATATCAACAGCATCAACGAGTGCCCCGCCACCATCATCTCTTAAATCCAAGATAATTCCATCAACATTTTGTTCTTTTAATGCGAGGATTTCCTTGAGAGTATCATCCGTTGAGTTCCGACCTTTAGCCCCATTTCTGGTTCCTTCAAAATCGCGGTAAAAACTCGGAATATAAATATACCCTGTCTTACGACCACCCTCTGACTCAATCACCGAACTCTTAACAAAAGTCTCCTCAATCTGAACAACATCGCGCACAATCCTGATGACCTCTGTTACCCCATCAGTCCTTTTCACGGTGAGGCTGACAGCTTCTCCCTTAGGTCCCCGAATCAATCGAACGGCATCTCTCAGACGCATATCGGTAATATCGACGGGTTCCTCACCTTCCTGAGCGACCTGCAGAATTATATCTTCAGCTTTGAGACTCCCCTGCCTTGCAGATGCACTACCGGGAATGATTCTGATAACTTTAATCAAACCGTCATCTTCACGAAGAAGAGCTCCTATACCTTCAAGGCTGCCCCGCATATTTATGTCAAATTGTTCTTTGCTTGCTGGAGGGATGTAATTGGTATGAGGCCCGAATGCCCTGGTAATAGAGTTAAAAAATCGATCGTAATGGTCTCTCAGAGTTTCCTGGTGAAGGCGCTGAAAGAAATTTTTATTCCGCTTACTGACCTTGACTATGGCCTCTTTCCAGAGCTCTTCCTCACTTTTTTGTATTGGCTGCGGATCTTTTTCTAAAACTTTTTCCAGTTTGGTTTTCTGATCCAGCTCCAGGTCCAGATACTGTGAAATGATCTGAGCTTTAAGGACCTTCCGCCATCGATCTTTTAGCTCGTCGAGATTTTCAGCGAAATTAATTTTCTCCGGATCAGTTTCATATGACTCTTTTTTCTTAACATTAAAATAGCCTACATGGAGATCTTGTTTGATCGATAGTACCGGCTTACGAATTTTAAGTTTCTGACCGACAAAAATCTTTTTTGGATCATCCAGATTATTGTCTCCGATCAACTCTCCTACTCCAATATTATCAAGTTGATCAGCAATACTCGAAAGGGTATCTCCTGGTTGGACCGTATATGATGTAAACCCTGCAACTGGACCAGGCCCGACCTTGTCACTGGCCAGCATGGTCCCTACCATCTTCTGAACAAGGTTTATTCTCTCACTGAGGATGTCATACCCGGCATCAGGCAATGTAATACGACCATCGGCAAGGTTATCGTCAATGTAAGGAACAAATGCCTCAAGCTGCTCCACATCTTTTTTAAGTAGAAACCGTTTCTGGTAATCCAGTTGTTTTATATAAAGATGGAAAACAGCGCGAGCCAGTTCGTCATTGAAAACTTTGTCACTGAAATGCAAGGAAGGCAGCTGCTTACTGAGAATATAACCAATGAGCCTGTTTCGCTTCAGGTCAATTCCCTCAGTCTTTGAAGTATCACCAAAACTGGTGGTAGAAAAAGTCAGGCAAATCAGTACGAGATAAAAAACCAAGAAAATCTTTCTGTTTTTCATAATTATCATTAAAAGGGGTTGTAAAACAAATAAGAGCTAAAATTATCCCTGTTAGAGATAACAGAACATAATATTAAATACCACGACAAAGACATCTGCATGGAAAAATTACAACAGGCGATTGACGAATTTATTAAAAAACGACATTGGCAACAATTTCACACACCGAAAAACTTAGCGATGGCCCTTACTGTTGAAACAGCAGAGTTATTAGAAATTTTCCAATGGATGACTGCGGAAGAAAGCTGCCAACTCGACAATAAAATTCTTAATCACGTTGAAGAGGAAATAGGCGATGTTATGATCTACCTCACTACTCTTGCCGCTTCTTTAGGGCTTGATCCACTTTTAGCCGCCCAAAAAAACTACAAAAAAATGCAATCAAATATCCGTTAGAAGATTAGATGTCTTATGAGTATTTTTCTTGTTTTTTTGCAAGAAAAATATTTTTCCCAGGAACGTCTCCCGTATCTTTTCAATAGGATAGTTCATTAGAATTTTAATTATATGGAGGGACTTACGCCCACAAAGTGGAGTGGAGAGAAAACAATATCGCTTATGGGTGCAAAGATGGCAGCAGGCAGTGTTTTTCCAACACTTCACACCAACTCCCCAACTCCACACCCAGTTCAACCGCATAGTCTTGCAGTTCTTGGTAAGTACAGTTGATAATCGACGGCCGATTTACACTTTGAAGCTGTTGAATTTCGGTTTCGATAAAGATTTGAAGTGCTTCAGCAGCTTGAGTCCGAACTACATTCACATCTAGATGCTGGCGCATACAAAACATACAAAATCGCCGATAGTTAATAATCGAGCGAGCTATCCCCCGATATATAGACTTGGTGCAATTGGCATGCTGCAAATCCCGCAAAACGATCTCGGTGTATCGCTCAATAGCGGCCTGCTTGAGAAAATCGACCTGCTCGTCAGCCAAACAGATATGTGGACCATCTTTGGCTCGAGTGAGATGATATATAGCTGAATTATAGGCGATCTCCGGGGTTTCTCCGGAATACCTGATCACATACCATTCGTTTTCAATCGCTTCTGCCGGATCGCTTTTCATAGCCGGTGACTACCGCTCATCTTTTCCGTCGGTCAGACCAAAAAGTTCGCGGACGGTTGTTATTTTCAGATCACTGTTATCCCGTCCCGCACATGATTCACTTTTGAGATACATCAACGGATCATGGAGAATTTTCGCGGTGATGGCAGCAACCATTTTGTTGAATTTTTCCCTTTCGGTATCTGTCATATTGGGCATTTTAGCCAGGGTTCTGTCCAACTCCACCTGCCCTATACTATCCATTTTTTGCCTTAGAGCCTGAATTGTCGGAGTTACAGCCAAACCCAAAAACCACCGCTCGAATTTCAATGTGTCCTCATCGACAATACGAGTTGCTTTTACAGCCTCTTTATCCCGTTCCGACTTGTTTATCTCAACTACATTACTTAAATCGTCAATATCGTACAAATAGACATTGGCTATCTCATCTAACCGGGGATCGAGATCTCTGGGCACTGCAATATCAATAAAGAAAAGTGGACGGTTCATTCTGGCCCGCATCACTGATTTCACATCATCTTTATGCAGGATAATATCCGTTGCCCCAGTAGAACTGATGATGATGTCGACAGATTCTAACTGTAAAACCAACTCGTCAATAGAAACTGCTTTTCCTTTAAAGCGTTTGGCCAGATCAACAGCCCGTGCCAAGGTCCGATTGGCAACGGTTACAGAGCCAATTCCCTGTCCGACAAGATGTTCTGCGGCAAGTTCCGCCATCTCACCAGCCCCTATAAGGAGAACACTTTTATCTGCCAGATTGCCAAATATTTTTTTGGCTAGCTGCACTGCAGCATAGCTTATCGAGACAGCAGATGAACCTATGGCCGTTTCAGTTCTTACTCTTTTCGCAACCGAAAAAGCCTTATGAATCAGCTTGTTCAGTAACGGCCCGGTACAACCCAGATGAGCGGCATGCCGATAGGCCTCTTTCAACTGTCCAAGGATCTGGGCTTCGCCAACCACCATCGAATCAAGACTCGCTGCGACCATGAACAGATGGTGTACAGCCTCTTTATCATACAAGGTATAGATATACTGACGACAATCGAGCTGGGATACCATCTCACCAAAAAGAAAATCAATGATATCATCTTCAATATTGCTTTCGCTATCGGTTACTAACAATAACTCAACCCGGTTACAGGTGGAGAGGAGATAATACTCCCGCAACCCATCTATATTCTTCATTGCCACAAGCGGTTCTTCATAGCCGTCTGCCAGAGCAATTTTCTCACGCACTTCAACTGGAGTAGTTTTATGATTAACCCCCAGGAGAACAATCTTTTCACTTGGCATAACTATGCACTCCCCCAAGCAGATATGTTACTCCCCACAGGGTAAAAACAACTGCAGCAAAACCGACGATGGCCATCACAGCAGCTCTTTTGCCACGCCAGCCCACAGTTAATCGCTGATGCAGCTGAATTAAATAAAGAAACCAGGTTATCAAGGACCATGTCTCTTTCGGATCCCAATGCCAATAGGTTCCCCAAGCCTGACGTGCCCAAACGGATCCTGTTACAATTCCCAGGGTTAAAAAGATAAAACCTGCGGTTATACAGTGATTATTCAGCTGGTCGAGAGAGTCAAGAGAAGGAAAGCGGGAAAAAAAATAGCCAAATTTTTTACTTTTCAGCTCCCTCTCCTGCAGCAGGTACATAAGGCCTCCACAAAAGGCCAAGGATAAGAAACCGTAAGCGATAATCGAAACTCCGGCATGTATCGGGAGCCATAGACTTTGCAAAGCTGGTAACAGAGGGGTGAACTCCATGGAAGAAAAGGAAGAGATCAACAAAAGACAGAAAATGAAAATCGAGACAAAGGTACCGAAATTTTTAACCGTATATCGCCACCTGAAAGAGAGATAGGCCCATGTTGTGGCCCATGCAAAAAAAACCACCGCTTCATGCTGAGAAGTTATTGGAGTATGACCGGCCAGAATGAAGCGTGATCCAATATAAAGAGTCTGTAAAACGCCAGAGACAATAAGGATCATCCGTGCCAGCTTGCGCACTTTTTTGTTCTGACTAACAAAAAACACCAGATATGCTGCTGCGGCAATGAAGGTTGTGCCCAAAACCGACTGAAAAAGGAGATAGTTTATTTCTTCCATGGGTATCCTTGCATCAAATAACAATATTCAGGTATCTCATCGACGGACGCTCGCATCAACTATTTGACCTGTCATACTTCTCAAGAAATATTTTCAAGAGCCCCACGCCATCAGCGGACTCTGGTAACTCTCTTAAGAGCATCATTTGGAGATCAAACCAGTTCGCCTCAAGTATCAGCTCTACAATTCCCTGTTGGAGTAATTTGTTAAATATTTTACCGTTTGCGACAGAGTCACCACCCAGACTGACAACTTCCTCCCGAATCAGAGAAAGGAGTTCAACCACAAGCTCATATTCTGGAGACAATTCCAGCTCCAACCGCTGTCTGATCTTTTTAGCAAAGGCGGGGCTACTTCCTCCAGTGGAAACAGTAACCAACATTTTCCCCCGTCGAAAGTGAGCAGGCACATGAAAATCACTGATTCGGGGATCAGTTGCACTGTTCAACAACACAGAGCATCTTGCAGCTTCAGCAGCTATCAATGTCTGGACAGCAGGACTGTTTGTTGCAGCAAAAACCAGAAAAATTCCTTTCAAGTCACCTTCAGCAAAGCCTCTCTCAAACAACTCTATCTGGTTATTTTGTGCCAACTTCCTCAACTCATCATGAACCTCTAAACTGATGACCCGGACTTCAGCCTTACCTGCTAAGAGACTTTTTGTTTTACGTAAGGCGACGCCCCCACCCCCTACCACCAGGCAAAGCTTATCGGCAATATTAAAATTGACAGGATATAACAACATGGATTTTAGGAGATCAAGAACAGTTCACCTGCAGTTTTTTTTGTACCTTAGAGATTATTTCTTAAGTTTTCACCCCTAAAAATAGGCACTGTAAAAACAGCAGAAAATAATCTCGCTAAAACCTTAGGTCTCGTTTATCGGGGTCAGTTAGCTTATGACCATCCAACAATTAACAGACTGACAGTACGGTAATCAGTTTTTTTTGTGTCGTAAACGATTGATCACGATTGTTATCTTTTTTCCATCGCGTTTGATAACTTGCTCTTTCAGCCCAATATCGAAATCTTCCTGGGCAAGATTGAGAAACTTCGGCAAACTCTGTCTTTTTGCATCATGGGCGAGATAAATAACCCCTTCCGGTTTCAAAGAGGTTTTAAAAATATTCAATAAAGGTTGGAAAAACTCGTCTCGAAACAAAATTTCTGCACCCGCCAAGATATCAAAGGGTTCCATTTCCGGTGGATTCAACCAATCGAGGTGAGAAAATTGAATACCTTCAAGTCCGGAAGCGGCGGCACTCACCTTCTGGAAATCCATAATAATGTCTTCATAGTCACTAATTGTGACGTCAAAACCGGCGGTGGCAGCGGCGAGGCCCGGAGCCCCAAGCCCAGCCCCAAGTTCGAGCAGTCTCTTGCCTTGACTGTTGGGCTGTGATCCAAGAACATAGGCAAGGATCATCGCAGCATCCCAGAGACGAATCCAAAAGGGAAACTCCGAGACATCAGCCATAGGATCCTTGCCATCCAGGAATTCCTCAAGATCGGCTATCTTGAGCAGGCGAATTTGCTTTTCACCAAAGCGAAGCCGGTCAAAAGTTAAAGCATATTTTTGTCGAATACGGTTATAAATCTGCCTTTCGGCATCAGGAAGAGTTCGAATATCCATAGGTGGGACCTTATTGAGGTTTAGTGCAAGTTGGTAATATTATTTAGGCTGCAGAGAGGAAATGGTGAATCAGGCCGACAGCGGCGAGAAGGAGGCAATAGTAGCCAAACCACTGCAACCGATTTCTGCGGATAATATCTAGCAAAAGTTTAATGGCAAAATACCCTGCAACAGCAGACATTACTGTTCCTGCGGCAAGGTTTAGAAGTGCATCATTTGTCGGCGGATTGCGAAACAGTTCACCAAACTGCAGGACGGCAGCGCCGAGAATTGCCGGAATAGACATAATAAAAGAAAACCTGGCAATTTTCTCCCTGGAGATCCCCAAATACATCCCGACAAAAATCGTAGAGCCGGAACGTGAAAGCCCAGGTAAAATGGCACATGCCTGGGCACATCCGACCAGGATACTGCGATACCAATTTACCGGCTTATCGCGCTCCGGAATATATTGTGCAATGATCATCAACACCCCAGTCACAACCAGCATACAGTATGCTACCAGAATCGAGCTAAAGAGTTGTTGTATAGCATCTTTGAAAAAAAGTCCTACAAATACAGCAGGCAGAGTCGCGAGTACCACATACATATCCCAGCGAAAATAGTGGTGGTCATTTGCATCCCCACTTCCCCTTAGAAGAGCAATAGGCGCCTTGACCATGGCCAGCAGTTCCTCCCTGAAAACGATAATAACGGAAACGAGTGTTCCAAGGTGAAGACAAACATCAAAAACGACGCCCTGTTCTTGGAAATTCAATAATTCTGAACCAATCACCAGATGGCCAGAACTTGAAACGGGCAGAAACTCTGTCAATCCCTGCACAATACCAAGAATAATGGCTTTCAATAATTCCAAGACACACACCTCTGTGTAAACTCAATAGGTCTTCACGTATTCGTAAACAGGACTCTGTAAATAAAAAACGGGTCGGTTGAAATAAAATCAACCGACCCGGCACAATACTTAAAGAGAAATACTATGTCAATTAACAACCCTCGACAGCACCCTTCTTTTTAGCAGGAGATACTTTGACCTTGTCACCCTGAGCCAATTTATCAGCTTTTTTACAGGTCATCGTTACTTTGTCACCGTCAACTGCATCGACAGTACACTTTAATTTAGCAGCAAACCCAATACCTGCTGTACAGAAAGCAAAAATGACAGCTACTGCAAAAGCTACAATCTTCTTATTCATTATTGTTCTCCTTTACTTGTAGTTACTTATCGGAGCCAAGCTCCACTATTTACTTACCGGAACTACTAACATATGAACAGTGCACACTCTATTTCATTTTTTCATGAAATGCAACTAGATTCAATCAGTTGAGCAGGCTTCGAATATCTTTTGCAAGGATTTCAGGCTGTACATACCCTGTATACTTTTTTACAACATTTCCTGATTTGTTTACTAAAAAGGCTACAGGAATACCATATACTCCACCGAAATCTAAGGTGGTTTTTGACTCGGCCATTAAAACCGGATAGTTAATTGATCGTTTTTCAACAAAGGATGCGACTATAGACGGCCCCTGTTGATCTACAGATAAACCGACCACAGAGAACCCGGCGTCTGCCAATTCATTCTGCAATTCCACCAATACCGGTACTTCCTCGACACATGGTGGGCACCAGGTAGCAAAAAAGGTTAGTAACAATACCTTGCCATCAAAAAATTTTGAATCAACAATTTTGCCATCACGTACACTCTCTAGAGCAAACGATGGCATTTGAGTGGCTGCCTGTGAAACAACTGATGATAAAGCGAAGGTCAGAAATACTGACAATACTGGTAAAAGGAAAAACTTATATTTTTTCATAAATCTGCTCCGGAGGAGATTACAAAATTATTTCTTCTATGATATACTTTTGCGACAAAATATTCCATAATATTTGAAAGTCAACCAACCGAAGAGAAAGCTGGTAACTCATCAACAAATTATGTAAAGTCGCAGAGACTTTTGATGTGGACTCTCATCACTTAAAAACCTTAGGCTTTCTATTACTGTTCTGTATATGCTCATTAATATTAAAATAAATATATACATTAATTTCCAATTTTAGGTTTTTTATGAAACAATGTACTCATCGGCTAAAATGGACATATATCCGAAGACTTTTGCCGATTTTGCTAATCTGTTTGCTCAACCCGCTTTATCTTTCGGCCGAGGTTGTCGATAAAGTTGTAGCAGTTGTTAACAATGAGGTCATTACCCTTTCAGAATTAGAAGAAGAAACTACTGGGCTGTTTCGATCCATCACTCAAAACAACCCCGATGTCCCCATTCTAAAGGCTATGGAAGAAGCCCGAGAGGTTACCCTTAACAACATGATTGAACGTCAACTCATTCAACAAAAAGCAAAAAAATATAACGTCAGCGTGACTGACCAGGATATTAATGGTGCTTATGAAAATATGAGAAGTCGCATGTCGCTCAATCCAACAGAATTCAGGGAAAAACTGGAGAAATCGGGTATGACCGAGGAATCATACAGGAACAAACTCAAAACTCAAATTCTGCAAAGCAGGCTTCTTGGTTACGACGTACGTTCAAAAATAATTATTACAGAAGAAATGATTCTCGATTATTACGATGAAAATTACACATCGAGAGTCGACAAAGGAAGTTACTACCTGTTACAAATGGGTTTTACCTGGCCAAAAACAGATGATCTTGAAAAAATGGCGGTCAACAAACAAGAAACCCTGAAAAGAACTGAACGGGTATATAATTTAGTTAAGAATGGTCAAGAGTTCAGATTATTAGCTGAAAAATTCTCTGATCTGCCTTCAGCAAGTGATGGTGGTGATATAGGTATCTTCACCTTAGACGAGATGGCTCCTACCATGCGCGATGCGGTTGCAGCACTCAAACCAGGAGAACTCAGTAAAATAATTGATACCCCTGCCGGTTATCAATTTTTTAAACTGTTGTCGGGTGAAGAAAATGCCATAGTCGTCACCGCCTCATTTGAAGCAGCAAGGGAAGAGATCAGATCGAAACTATTTGAAGAAAAATTGAAAGCAGCCTACTCTGAATGGGTTATTAAACTCAAAGAAGACGCATATATCCAAAAATTGTAGTTCTAATATTTTTTTCTATTTATCAGGAAATAATTATGTCGACCCATTCCTCCGCAGCAGATTATTCAAGCCTTGGAGAGTATCTCCGTGAGACGAGAATAAACCTGGGAATAGACTTAATGACCGTAGTGGAGCAAACTAGAATTTCATCAAAGAATCTTCAAGCTCTCGAAGAAAATGACTTTATCGCCCTTCCAGCAGATGCATTCGCCCGTGGTTTCTACACTCTTTATGCCAAAAGTCTCTCTCTCGACCCAGAAGAAATCTTAGAGTTGTATAGCAAAGAGCGACCAAAACAGCACAAAGAAGCCCCTCCAATGCTCCCACCGAGCAAGCTGGCTCAAGAAGTAAGTAATATGGCAGAGCGACCTACTGTCATGCCGTTTTCTTTCTTGGGAGTGGTCCTCCTTTCGCTGCTCTTTCTGGGAGGCTTTCTATGCTGGTATTTTTCCTGGAATCCAGCCACCTATTTGAGCCAGAAGTTACGCAGCCTGGATACACCCCGACAGATAGAACAAGTAACAGAATACCCAACTGCCCCAGGTACATTGAATTCCAGCGTCAGAGTTGCACAACAGCAGCCCCTCTGGCCAAGGCGTTTTGATTTTTTCAGCCTCTCATCCCCATCCAGCGCTACTGCCGCAATTGCTCAGAATATACCTGAAAACCAGACTTCGCTCCCACCTCATGTTTCCAAATTTCAAACAAACACCGAAAACAACGAAAAAACCACAATCAATCTCACCCTAGACGACTTACGTGGCACAGACCAAGGAAACTGATGCTATCGTTTTAAACTGTATGGAGCATGGCGAATCTGATGTGATTGTCACTCTGTTCTGTCAAAACGCCGGTCGACTAACTGCCATCGCTAAGGGTGCCAAGAAAAGTAAAAAACGTTTTGTCAACAAGCTGGAACTTTTCAGTTTTCTCCACATCTCCTATCAACAAAAGGCCAACAGATCATTAGCCTTCCTATCTGAAGCCGACCTGCACACAAGTTTTTTGCATATTCGACAGGACCTTGAACTTTACAGCATTGCTTCAGTAATCAGGGAATTCCTCCTGATCGGGGTAAGGGAAAATGAACCTGACTTACATATTTTCAGGCTCAGTTTATGGGCCTTGCATAACCTTAATCAGAAACAACCGCCTATTGCGATACTCGCCCTCTTTCTAATACGTTTTTACGATTACGTAGGGTACCGACCGGATCTGCAAGCCTGTATCCATTGCAGTTCACTGGTTACCACTCAAAATCGCTATAGTTTTGATAGCAGCCTAGGAAGCATTGTCTGTTCAACCTGCAATCCTCAGATACAGAAGGGACTCCCTCTTTCCCTAGGAACAATCAAAATACTCAGATCAGCCCAAAACCAGCCACTAGACAGATTACACCGCCTGAAAATATCAGGCAGCATCCTTTACGAGGCAATTTCACTTTTGCAGAGTTATGGTAATCAATTGTTTCAAAGAGATATCGCATCTTGGAAAATCGTGCGAAATTTTATGAAAACAAAAAAATAAATTTCAGGCACTGACACCAGGCATACTAAGAAGATTCAAGGTAGCGTATTTCCCCACTATACTCGGTTTTCTGATGACCATCTTCGAGGCGCAGGACAAGCCCACCATCATCATCGACCCCCAATACGTCTGCCTGATATTGAGGCGAGGTCATCACGTCAAAGCCATACACAACTCGCTTGCCGACAGTGTCGGAACAGGCCAGCCATCTTTCCAGCAACAGATGTTTTCCTCGATTACCGGAAAAGCCTTCACCTTGTAATTCCTTGGCCTCTTCATGGTAGAGCAAACCAAAATTCCAGGCCAGCCTAGAGAGAAATAAAGCTGTAAAATCAGACAGGTCAATGTTTTTTTCAAGTAATTGCTTGAGCGAAACAGGCGCACAACTAAGATCAGCAGGGAATGAACAGTTGTTAACATTAATACCGAAACCAACAAGGGTAAATTCTTCGCCATGAACTGGCTCCGTGTAGCCTTCCACTAAGAAACCGGCAAGTTTTCCCCCAAAAACCAAAACATCATTCACCCAGCGCAACACGGCATCCCCTACCCCAACTTCGCGCACAGCCTCGCAACAGGCCAGCCCAGTTGCCATAGGGATAAAACGCCGTGATTCAGGTAAGAGAGTATTTGCGTGAATCATGCAGCCCCAGACCCCACCGACAGGAGCATGCCAGTGTCTGGTAAACCTGCCCTTCGAGCGATTCATAGTATCCGCCAGAATTACCGTCCCGCTTGCAACTGAGCCACCAACATGAGCAGTTTCTTGAATTAGACTACGAGCATAATCCATTGCGCGTGGCAACGAACTGTGGCTCTCGATCGCAGCGCCAACAAAGGCGCCATATCGCCTCACTGCATCCACATCAATGGCGGATGCTCTAGACCCACTTTCCAACATTTTCGCCAGTTGCAAACGCTGGTAAACGGTCTCTGGTGTCGGTCTATTTTCAGTCATGTTTTAGATGTACATTCCAGCAGACATTTTCAATACTAGTAAACTCATGAGAAAACAAACATTTGAACAGACAAGTAGAAAACTTCACATGGGAGACGAAAAAAATTACTGATGATTTCGAAGTACCACGGTACCGCGAAACGATCGGTATTTTACTACAACGAAGCAGATGAAAAGCATTAAAATTATTCGATAAGCTCTACGACTCCACTAATGATCAGTATCCCAGTCCGCTTTAACCCGGGTGATAATCTTCTGAATTATAGGCAGTTTTTCCGGAGCACAAATCCCAATCAGAGGTTCGCCCTGAGCAACAGAAACCCCCTGTTTAAAATAAATGGAATGAACAACCCCGCGCTGGCCATTGTAGTGAACAGGAGTATCTCTTTTCATCAGTGACATCGTCAGGATTTCTTCTCCCGGATCAACGGTCACTGCCCGTGCACCTTTTTTGTCTATACGCGATTGGAGATCCATGGCAAAGAAATATTTTGCCGTCTCGGGAGCAGGAAAAAGAATGAGCACTTCTTTTAGAATATTTTCTATAATCTCTTTCTTTTTAAGAGGATGTTTGATGGTCATGAGTTTTTCACCGGCCTCAACAAACTGACCATCAAACTCGGTATTTATCTGTGCTACCGTGCCGTTGGTTTGAGCAGAAATTATTTTCGGGTTCCGTTCCCTGTTAATTTCATATAACGCGGTTCCAGGAACCTGCTGCCATTCGCCAGTCGATGCATTTACCTCTTCACCTTCCACTACCTTGAAGGAGACGCGACCAGTATGTACAGCGAGAACATCTACATAGTCAAAGGGGTCTGATTTATATTTACTAAGCAATTCGTCAAAATCAATTTCATTAGACATACTAACAACCTGTTTTTCCTTTATCTGAACAGACTGGAAAAGATTATCCCGAGCCGAAATACCACCGATTTATTATGCAAGTTAAAAACAATACGTATATACTGGCAGAAGAGAGACAAGGCAAGGCTAATATTAGCTTCCCTCCCAGAACCAGGCAGGCCAACACTTTGTAATAAAAAGAGAATCAAAAAAATACATGAAAAAGAGATTCCATTTAATAATAACGCTTCCCTTAATTATTTTATTGGGAAGCGCACTTTTCTTCCTCTTCCTCCCCTATCTTTTTGATCTCTATCTCTTTCCCAGAATAATAAGCAAACTCCCCTACTCTGAGAAAGAGATCAGCCTCTCCAGACTCTCGCCCTGGAAAATTAGGGGCACAGTAACCCTGGCCGATAATGACAGAGGCACTCTTTCTGTGCCCAAGTTCGAGCTCCACTACACTCCTGGCTCCCTGTTTCGGGGAGAGATTGCAAGATTACTTCTGGATTCTGCATCGCTCCAACTGGAATTACAAGATGGGCATCCAATAATCCGTGGCTTGGTCAGTAACAATTTTACAACCCCGGAAAAAGATAGCCACTCTCCCTTTCTTTTACCACTGGCTGCTGAGACTATCATTTTAAAAAATTGTAGCATCACCCTCCATAGAGACCAGCAAACCCCAATAGACATTACCTTTGACGGCCGTTTTTCCCTGAAATTTATGGAACAACCTGAAGATAAGAAACTTCTCACAGCCCTTTCAGGCCAGATAAAGACAAGAGGAAATCTGGCCTTTGGAGGCGAAATTGGAATGGAGTTGAAGGAGGATGGATACGATCTCAACACGCAGCTCCAATCGCCAGACATCAGTCAACTTTTTCACATCTTCCCCAAGTATCAAGACCTGCAACTCAGAGGGGGACTCACCCTTAACGCTCATACAAAATTTGACAATCTGGTTAAACAATTAACCAGCTATGAATTGACCGTAAAGGTACCCGGATTTAGGTTCGGAAATGCCAATTTTACATTTGCAAACATTTCACCGGAAAAACCGCTTACTATGCAACTAATCGGGGGCTTAGAAAAGAGCCAGTATGTTCTTAACAATATTGTCCTTACCAAACCAGAGGGGGCGACCCTCGACCTTCAAGGTGAGATTGAAATATTAAAAAGAACGTTTAAAGGTACAGGTCAGCTGTTTTCCGAAAGAACAAACTCTACTTTTACAATGAATTATAGCGGTGTAAATCATCAGCCTGAGAGCGAAATCAGTTACCGGCTGGCAAGCGATGCTTTCACCATTGGGAATGCCGTCACCATCAGTTCCTTGAAAGCAGAAGGCGACATTGTAATCAACGGTTCAACCCTTGCCGCAAATATAGACAGCCGTATTCCTGAAATCGATCTCAAAAAGAACAAAACAAAGCTGATCAACATTTCGCTGCAACTGCCTTTTCAGTACCCTGCTCTTTCAAAAAGTCGTGCAGGTGATTTGAGAATTGAAAAGATACTATACCAAGGCACCAACAGTGGCAAACTCAAAGCAACACTTTCCCCTTCGGTGGAAGGTATTGCTTTTACCACCTTATTCACTACACCTTTAATTCCAGGCCTAAAAATTATCTGCGATGGCTCGGCACCGGTGACAGCTGATATTTCAGCCCAATGTCGTCTCCCGAAAACTCAATTCGACTCATCCACTTTTCCAAGCTTTATACCACTACCAGATGAACTTTTTCTTAGCGGCGAATTAGCCGCTAATGGTGAATTTAATATAGCAAACCAGGTACCTGCTGGAAAACTTACAGTAAACTACAGTAACGGCACCCTGACCCAGGGTGAAAACGTGCTGTCGGATATAAATTTCGGGGTTGTCTTTCCACATCTGCCGCTGCTGCAGAGTAGCCCAAGCCAATTGTGTACTATAGGTTCCCTGAATCTTGGCAAGGTAAAGTTGTCGGATGCAAAAATTCGTTTTCGTATCGAAGATAATCAATCAATTTTTCTGGAAAAAACCAGACTCAGCTGGTGCGGTGGCAAGGTAGAAACCGGTGGTTTTACTCTCTCCAAAGACATGAAGGAACTGGAGACAACGCTTTATTGCGACCGATTGGGTTTCACAGAATTACTCGGTCAGTTCGGTATAGATAAAGCCGAAGGCCAGGGCTCACTGAATGGCAGACTTCCTATACTTATCAACAGCAAGGGACTGGTATTTGACGACGGATTTCTGTTTTCCACTCCTGGCAATAGTGGTATAGTCCGCTTCAATGATACAAAGCAGCTGCGTCAAGGAATACCAGACATCGACAAGAGTGCCTATTTGGATTATTCAATGAAGGCCCTGGAAAATTTTTCATACAACTGGACCAAACTTTCTTTTAACAGCCTGGATGATGATCTCCTGATCAAGATGCAGTTGGATGGAAAACCAGCAGAGCCCTTGCCATTTGGCTATAAAAAAGGACAAATTGTACCAAGTAATACGGGTCCTGGCCTTCAGCACCCAATCCGGTTGGATGTAAACTTTCGCCTCCCCTTGCAGGATTTGTTTCAATATGGCAAAAACATCCAATCCATTATGGAGAATATGTAATATGACATCACTAAAAAAATGTATCATCTTTGGTCTCTGCTGGGTCGGCCTCTTTTTCCAGTCCGGCTGCACCACTCATGAGGTAGAGGTTAAACCTTTGGAAATTAAACCGATACATATCACCATCGATATTAATATCAAGGTCGACAGAGCCCTCGATGATTTCTTTGGAGACCTAGACGAAGAAGCGCAGGCCGAATAATTTTGTACCCTTGAAGACACTTAATCCATCAGGGCGAATTAAAAAAATCCAGACTAACTTCCAGCTTACAGGGGTTAGATAAACAATAATTGAGGTGTAAAATGCGTAATAATTTATTTTTCTCTTCTTTTTTCTTTATATTTATTGCCTGCACTCTGTTTATGGCAGCATCCGCACACTCAGCCGGAATTAAAGAGCGAATGATTGGCCGAATTCCCGCCATCAACGCCCTTAAAGATCAGGGGGCTATTGGTGAAAACAATAAGGGTTTTCTCGAGTATCGCACCGGGAACAAACCACAGCCGCAACTCGTTGTTGATGAGAATAGTGATCGCGGTAAGGTTTACGGAGCCATTTCCAAGCAACAGGGAGCTCCTGTAGCACTGGTTGGCGAAAGACGGGCAAAGATGATCGCTCAAAAAGGCAAAGCAGGTCAATGGTTCCAGAAACCAGACGGAACCTGGTATAAAAAGTAGCTCACATTTTGCATTATGACTGGTTCAGCCAAAGATACGCTTTTTAATATAGACTCCGTAGAGGAGGATTTTGTTTTCAACGAAAGAGTAGTGGAAGTCTTTGATGACATGCTGGACCGCTCCATTCCTTTTTACAAACAGGTCATTGATGCTCAAGCACAATTACTTAGCGGATACCTCCATTCAGGCGACAGGGTCTACGATCTCGGTTGCTCCACTGGCACCAGCCTCCTTGAATTTTGCCGACTGCTACAACATAAAGGCTTGCAATTCGTCGGCATTGACAATTCAGCGCCAATGCTTGACAAGGCCCGACTAAAGTCGGAACTGTACTTGAAACAACAAAGCCTTACCTTTTCACTCGAAGATATCACGACCTTTGATTATCCAGAGACTAGCGGCATTATTCTCAATTATACCCTGCAGTTTATCCGCCCCCTGCAACGTGAGAGTTTCTTGCGGCGCTTATTCCACAACCTGCGGCCGGGGGGCATTCTTTTGATCAGCGAGAAAGTGATCAACCATGATCGGCGACTCAATCGAGAATATATCGACACATACCACCGGTTCAAAAAAGCCCGCGGCTACTCTGAACTTGAAATTGCAAAAAAACGCGAAGCTCTGGAAAATGTACTTATCCCTTTTACTATTGAAGAAAATAAAACCATGCTGAAAAATAGCGGTTTTGTCTCTATCGAAACCTATTTCCAGTGGTTCAACTTTGCCTCCTTTATCGCAGTAAAACCTGCCTAGACCAGAACTCCATCAATGAAATACCTTTCCCTTTTGCCCGATTCGGCGCATGCAGATGCAATCATCCGTGAACATACCAAACGCCAGGACTGGGTCAATCAAAGCAAAAAAGGTTTCCTGCGTTACCGAAATCCTTATCTACAACTGGCACCATACCAAGCAGCTCACGTCGACTGTGCCGGTGACACAGTTACCATTGGACAACCAGATGAAATCACAGATCAGGATCGACGGCTGATAACTGACAACCTCAAGTCATTTATGCCTTGGCGCAAGGGTCCTTTTTCCGTGTTCGGAATCGACATTGATGCTGAATGGCGGAGTGAAAAGAAGTGGCAACGGGTCCTCCCCGAATTACCCGATCTTACAGGAAAAGTTATTGCCGACATCGGCTGCAACAACGGCTACTACATGTTTCGGATGGCCGCGTCTAAGCCTCGACTTGTTCTCGGCTTTGAACCGTCAGTGCAACATTATTATTGTTTTAAAGCTTTAAACTCAATGGCCGGAAAGTCGGAACTGGATATCGACCTGCTCGGCATTGAGCAGCTCAACCTCTTTGAAACGTGCTTTGATGTTGTGTTTCTTATGGGAATTATTTACCATCGTCCTTCGCCCATAGATACTCTTCGTGATATTCTTTTTGCCCTAAAACCTGGGGGGAGTCTCATTGTAGAATCCCAGGCAATCCCAGGCAATGCCCCCCTGGCCCTTTTCCCAGATGGCACCTTCGCCAAGGTACCGGGTACCTATTTTGTCCCCACCGGCAGTTGCCTGTGCAACTGGATGAAAAAAGCTGGTTTCATTGACATTGATCTTTTCTGCAGCCATCCGATGTCAGATGAAGAACAACGCCAGACAGACTGGATGACTTTCGAATCGTTCAGCGATTACATCGATCCGGCAAACCCGCAACTCACCGTTGAAGGATACCCCGCACCCATTCGGGTTTTTGCGAAGGGCAGTAAAAAAGTTTAGTCACCTGTTCTCTAGGTAAGCCTGGAGACCAGGAAGAAAGCCAGGATTCTGTATAATAGTCCCTTGCGGGTTCTCTTTCCAATCCCACCTCTGATAGACTGCAAGCACCTTGAGACAGATTGTCTTCTTACATAAAAGTGAAATTTTTCTGTAAGATATTATTCGGAAATGTTGCCTTTCACTTTAACTATGAGTACATTGCTACGGAACTGATTTTCACTCTTTTCCTGACTTAAGGAGTCATTAAATGGATTTTTCAGAATACACGTTATACAGCAGCGGTCTCAAAGGAGCCGAAGCCACTTTCGGTGAAATAGCGGAAAAAGCTGGAATAAAGGATATTGTTTATTCGTTTGACGGCCACAAACTCACCCGTGGAAAAAATGTTGTTATCCTGGATAAAGAACAGCTTGAACGGGGTGACATCAGCATGGAACTTGCTTCCCGTATGCTCAATCGAACTTACTATGAAACGGAAAAAATTCGTAAAGTCCTTCAGACCATCTTCCATATGGTCAATAGCGGCCATCAGGTTTTTGTAATTGGTTCGATTCAAGAAGATGGGTCAGTTAAAGGCGGAACAGGATGGGCCGTGGAACTGGCCAAGATGTTTAACCGCCCTCTTCATGTTTTCGACCAGCCCCAGAAAAAGTGGTTTACCTGGAACGCTGGCTGGCAGGAAGATACTCCCCGTATTGAGTATGATACATTTGTGGGCAGCGGCACCCGCTACCTGAGTGATGCTGGCAGGGAAGCTATTGAAAAACTATTCAGCGACTCTTTCGGCGAACGTTAGCCATCTCATTTTTACGGGGCGGAACAACACCGCCCCGTAAGACTCCGCTTTTTCTCTCCGGATTCCACCCCTCTCCATCAAAACTGCAATCCATTTCTTTCAGGAAATATGTTGCATTTTCATTTACACAATATTAAAATTACATTGAATAATTAAATTACAAAGTTTTTCCCTAACTTACGTTCAAAATCTGATGTTACAGCTTATCCAATTGAGCTTAAATCATCAGTTTTTTTCTTAGGTTAATAAGAATAACAGTTACTTACAATGGAGTTTTTAGCAATAACGAGGTGTTTCCCTGAAGAGTATTTAAGCATTAAAGGGAGCACTGCCACAACGTAGGGTTTTTACCCAAAATCCCTGATAGTGTTCTTTAACAGAGAGGTGAACAATGAAAAAAACAGTTTTAAAGCTGGGACTTTGCGCCCTGCTGGCAACCAATTTACTTATTTTAAGTGAGGCGGTTCCAGGAGTTGAAGGTTTTGCTTTTGCAGCTGATACACCAAAGGTTACAAAGCAGGCAGAGGCACAAAAGGTCAAAGGGAAAATCACTAATATTTCCCAGAAGGCAAAAACCATCGCTCTGACGAAAAAGGACAAAAGTTTTTTCCTGCTGAAATTCAACGATGATACCAAGCTTAATGGTGTAAAATCTACGAAAGAGTTCAAAGTTGGCGAGGCAATCATCGTCAATTACACGACAGCAAACGGGGAAAATATAGCCACCTCTCTTGCAAAAGCCCTGGTCAAACTGCCAAAAGGTATCAAAGAAGTGAAAACCAAGGAACTTGCGGGACTTCTTAGCAGCAACAAAGACCTGGTTGTCATTGATGCTAGACCAGCAGTCAAATACGCCGAGAGCCATATTCCAGGTGCTATTTCCATCCCGTTTTCCAAACTCATCAAAATGGGTGACGACGGAGCAAAACTCCTGGAGAAATACAAAGACCGGCAGCTTGTCTTTTATTGTGGAGGCACCACCTGAACCATGAGTCCAAAATCCGCCGGTCTGGCGAGTAAATGGGGTCATAAGAATATTCTCGTATACGTTGATGGTCTTCCTGCCTGGAAAAAAGGAGGGAACAGAATCATACCCACTGTCGACCATATCGCAAACGGCAACATTGTCCTCGTAGATTTACGAAACAATGCCAAAGTTGAAAAAGGCTATATCCCCAGGTCTTTCTCGATTCCCTTTGCTGAACTTGAAGATGCTGAGGATGCGTTCCCACAAAGTTTAGGCGCTCCTATCTATCTTTACTCTGATAAAGACGCAGAAATTGATGCAGCTCGTAAAATGATCGCCGAATGGGGTTATAAAAACACTATCGGTTTCTATGGCGCCTTGGAAGCATGGAAAAGTGCAGGAAAAAAACTCCAAAAGGGACCCGCTCTGACCGCAACGGATGATACTCCGATTACCTGGCAAAAAAAGCTCGGTCCTGGAGAAATCAGTATCACCGATTTCACCAAATCACTTAATTCAGAACTTATCCGTGTTATCGACGCCAGAACGCCTGCGGAGTACGAATCAGGTCATTTCCCTGGCTCTGTATCCATTCCACTGGAGCAGATGAAAGCAAGAATTGCTGAAATCCCAAAAGACAAATTTATAGTCGTGCACTGTATGACCGGTGGCCGTGGAGAGATTGGCTATAGAATGCTTAAAGAAGAAGGTTACGCAGTCAAATTTTTAAATGCAGAATGTGAATGTTCTACAACCGGAGAATATGAAATCTGGTAACTGATTTTTCTCTATAAGTATACGCACAACCATAAACGGCCCGGAGACTATATAGTCTCCGGGTCGTTTGCTATCTTCCAACTGCTAAACTAAATTTTCCAGGGCTATTTTAGACAACCTGCACAGGCTATCTAAACAGCTTGTCTGCAAAGTCATCAATAGCTGTTTTCTCGCTCTCACCCAATGGCAAAACTTCTCAACCATCTCTTTTCCAGTAATACGAGCGCCAAACTGAGGTACAATCATTTCCACATCCAGTTTTCTGAGCATTGCCGCCCATCGTTTACATGCCTCATTACGGCCGATATAACGGCTATGAAAAGCAGTCATTAATGATTGATGCCGGCTAAAATCTTCTTCGGTGACACTATTTTCCGTATGCGGCTCAATAGAGGATCCGAGACTTCCAGTAAACAAAATTTTGTCCAAAGGGACGATATCCGGACCTTGATGAGGTAAGAAAATAAAATCAAGCGCACCTGCTGGTAGGTGAGAGGAAAGTTCTGCAAGAACACTTTTATAAATTCGCTGTCAACCGCAACCAATTATCATTCCCCGGCGAGCATATTTAATGAGGAACAGATTGGCTTGAAAATCGCCGGTTATAGCTAAACTACTAAACTTAATGCACTGATGGCTATCATCGGTGTAGAGTATTGTCGACATAAAATCCTCAGGTAATATAATATCAGTTAAGATATAGTTTTTCGAGAAATATTCAGAACAACTTCTACTGAAGAATCGGGTAATTGAGCAACAATGTCAAATAACAATAAAAAAAACTCCCAGCTTTGTCCTGCCTGCCGAAAACTTATAAGTCGCTCTGCTGCCGTCTGTCCTTTTTGCGGATTGAAGAAGCCGACATCCAGGTTTAAAAACAATATTTTCATCTCAGGAATCACCGACGGTGATCAGTTAGTTACCGGGATTATCGCTGTTAATAGCGTCTTGTTTATCCTATCGATCATCATTGATCCAAAACTCGGAAGTCTGAATTTCAGCCCCTTAAATTTTCTCTCCCCAAGCAACCAAAGCCTTCTGGTACTTGGATCTACCGGCACCATCCCCGTATTTCAATTACATCGGTGGTGGTCCTTGCTGGCAGCCAATTACCTCCACGGCGGACTCCTGCATATAGTATTTAACATGCTGGCTATTCGTCAATTAGCCCCCCTCGTCATCCGGGAATTCGGAATTAACCGGACGATTATCCTTTATACTCTCGGGGGAGTTGGAGGTTTTTGCCTTTCAACCCTTGCCGGAGTGCGATTTACAATCGGGGCGTCTGCGGCACTTTGCAGTCTCATCGGAGCCCTGCTGTATTACGGCAAAAGCCGCGGTGGCACATATGGGCAAAACATATTTAGTCAAATAGGCGGCTGGGCCCTTAGCATTGGTATCTTCGGGTTTATAGTTCCGGGAATAAACAACTGGGGACATGGAGGTGGCATGCTTGCCGGAGCACTGCTTGGCTATCTACTTGGCTACACAGACAAGAAACGGGAGAAGTTCAGCCACAAGATTCTGGCAATGATCTGCCTTGCAGCAACCTGTCTTGTACTACTATGGTCCTGCGTAAATGGTATGCTTTTCCTTCTAATAACAAATTAGCCAGAAAAAGCACAGGCTGGTCATCACTCATTCAGGTCAATTTTAAGAATCTTACTACCGGGTTTTAAAGCATCACCTTTTCTGGCATGGATTCCAGTTACGATGCCCTCTATCTCACTCAAAATTGGGGTCTGCATCTTCATGGCTTCCATAATTGCTACCCTGTCACCAAACATCACTTCCTGGCCCTCAACAACAGAAATTTCGACGATTTTTCCGGAAAATGGTGACCGCACATCCCCCGCCTTGGCAAGATCAAGAATCTCCTCTTTGCTCAGCTCTGGTGTTTCCCCGGCCTCACCGTCGACCCGCTTTGCCTTAAAATTAAAATTTGACTGGTGATGGTCGACAATGAGATAAACACTGGTCTCTCCGGTATCATTAACCGGTGAAGGACCGATTTCTACCATATGTTCCTTGCCTTGATGATCCCTAAAGGCCAAATTTTCCCCAATCTCAAAGCCACCCTTCCGGAAAAAAATTGATGGCGGTAAAACGTGAGCCTGTCCATAGCGTTCTTCAAATTTAAAAAATTCTACGGCATCGTTTGGATGCTGCAAGTATAGTATCAGTTGCTCATCGGTGGGTTCTGTTCCTATCTGCTCTGCCAGGCTGTATCGTTCATGGGCCAGGTCCATATCCGCAATTTCCTCCACCCCACCCTCTTCACTCAGCACTTTTCGCCAGTCATCACCGAGGACCTTTTCATAGATCCATTCCTCTGGTTTATAAAATGGAAAAGGTCCGTATTTTCCAAGCAGCAGATTACGCAAATCACCTGAGGGGTTACCATATCGTTCGCCATCCAGGACATTGGAGACAGCGGTAGTCCAAAGAATTTGGGAACCTGGAGTCACAGACCAGTAGTTACCAAGTTCCTTTTGCACCCGTGGCAGCTCTTTATGAAGAATTTCCGGCATGCGATTAAAAAAACCGCCTTTAGTTGCCTGCTCCAGACTCGACCCCATGGCCCCCCCAGGCAACTTATGGACCTGGACGGTGGGTTGAAAACCTTTTATCTGCGACTCGAACTGTTCATAATATTGCCGCTGATCACGTATCACTTCCGACGTTTCGACAAACGCGTCTTCATCGAAGCCTTCAGCATGAAATCCATATTCTTTCAAAGTCTGAACTACAGTTAGAATCGGTGGTGGTCCATAGTAGCCGGTAAAGGCGAAATCAGCCCCATCGATTATCGAGGCTCCATTTTTTACTGCTTCCACAATCCTGCCGACATCATTGCCATCGGTATTGTGACCGTGGTAATGAATCGGAACGTCAGGGTGTTTCTGTTTCAGGGCATCAACCAGTTCTCCAATCCTTTTCGGAGTCCCCAAGCCACCATGATTTTTTATGCAGAGAGTAATATCACGACCGGTCACGTCGATCAGTTCCCCGGCTTTAGTCACATAATAGTCATTGGTATGTTCTGGACCTGTTGAAAAACAGATGCAGGGTTCATTAAGTTTTCCGGCCTTACCCACCTCTTCAAACACAGCGTGCATATTGGGCACATAATTCAGAAAATCAAAAGTCCGCCAGACATCGACATATTTGGCAAACTCGCGAACGGTAAAACGAATAACATTTTGAGGATACGGTCGATAGCCAAAAAGATTTACACCACGACAAAGCGTCTGAAACATGGTGTGAGGCATAGCTTCTCTGAGTTTCTTCAGCTTCAGAAAAGGATCAACCTGCTTTCTCATAATATCTACGTGAATAGACGCACCACCCGTAATTTCCAGCGAATAATAACCGGCCTTGTCACGACTCTCCGCCGCCATAAGGTCGGTATGGAGGAGTATTCGATTTTTAAAATCTGATTGCGACAAATCCCTTGCAGTATTTGTTATATAGTAACCTTTGGCATTTCGCAGCGTATCAACGACAGCCTTAGCGGGAGTCCCCTGGGTAATTCGTGTCATAGTCATTCCTTTAGTAGCTTACTAAAAAATTATTCTTGCGCTATTTATAAGAAAATTATTTCATGAAGGAGTTTATCTCACAAAGCCCTTCGGCGGGGTTTTTGACCTCGTTTATTTGGCAAACGGGTTCTCTTTGGCATAATGAATTTCTGCAATGAGTCCCGCCAGTTTACCCACTTCACTGCTATCATCGTCATAATAAAAAATATGGGGATGGGTATCTATATACGAAGTGTCAAAATCCCCAGTCACAAAGTCTTTTTCATTAGCAATGTTTTCATAGAAAGGAATTGTTGTCTTCGGTCCCCTAATTGCAAAATTTTTCAGGCAACGTTTCAGCCTGCCGACCGTTTCGTCCCAGGTAAAACCATGGACCGTCAGTTTAACCAGCAAGGAATCATACACCTCGGGTATTATATATCCCTGATAGACAAAACCGTCGAGACGAACACCAAAACCGCCTGTCGATCTATAAACCGAAACTTTTTTACCTCCTTCCGGCATAAAGTCGTTTTTAGGATCTTCCGCATTAATGCGGACCTCGATGGCGTGGCCACGGATCTGCACATCTTCCTGGGAAAACGAGAGCGGTTTTCCAAAGGCAATATTGATCTGATTTCTTACAATATCGATACCGGTGATCATTTCAGTCACAGTATGCTCGACCTGAACACGGGTATTAATTTCCATGAAATAGTAATTTTGATCCTGATCAATCAGGAACTCAACGGTTCCAGCATTGAGATAATTTGCTGCCTTGGCTGCCCGGACCGCCGTATCGCAAATCTCGTCGAGCAGCTTTTTGTTTTTGATCATTGAAGGGGCAATCTCAATGAGCTTTTGATTGCGGCGTTGGATGGAACAGTCTCGCGTGCCCAGATGGACGGTCTTACCGTGACTGTCCGCAAGTATCTGTACTTCTACATGCTTTGGATTGATGACCACCTTTTCCAGATATACCGAATCATCATTAAAAGCCGCCAGCGCCTCAGCTCGGGCAATTGGGATTTGTCCCCTCATTTGTTCATCTGACTCGATTCTTCTGATTCCACGACCACCGCCTCCAGAAGTGGCTTTTAACATTATCGGGTAACCGTACTGTTCCGCAAATGCCAGGGCATCAGCAATACCTTCTTTCCCCTGTTTGAGATTCTGAGTCCCGGGTACCATTGGAATGCCTGCATCAGCCATGATTTTCCTGGCGATGACCTTATTGCCAAGGTTGGTTATTACTTCTGTTGTCGGACCAATAAAGACTATTCCTGCAGCTGCACAGGCCTTTGCAAAGAAGGGATTCTCTGCTAAAAAGCCATAGCCTGGATGAATTGCGCAGGCTCCAGACTTTTTAGCGGCCCGGATGATTTTTTCGATATTTAGATAATCGCAACGTGGCCCATCGCCCAGCAAAATAGCCTCATCTGCAATACGAATATGCCGAGACATCTCATCAGGAGTTTCATAAACTGCAATCGCCTCAAAGCCTAGTTCCTGAATAGCCCTGGTAAGACGGATGGCTATCTCACCACGATTTGCCACAAGTATTTTCATCTCAACACCACTCCTTAATATTGCAACGCTAGCGGTTTAAAAAATTGTTTCACAAAGTTTTAATCAACGAAAAATAATGATACTGCCTCCATATCATATTAAATCGAGTACAATCAGATTTTAATCAGTTTAGCTTATGGTTGCAATCAATATAACTTTACTCGTTGCGCTTTCACATTGAGAGCTGCAGCCTTTCACTCTTTTCCTGCAGCCACTTTCGTTATTTACGGTCCTGGTCAGCATCGTACACGACCATTTATGGTTGACGAAACAGGCATAATTAGGTTATATATTGTAGTTTTGTCTGCATATTCACAAGAGACATAAAACAGACCAATCCACACACTCCGGATGAATCGAAGGGCACCGACAACAGATCAAAAACATCAGAATTGATGCCCGACAGTGCAACATATATTGAAAATGTACTTGGATTAATCCTCCTTTCATTCTTCAAAAGCCAGCAGGTTACCCTCGACGGAATATAGGTACAAAAAGGACAGACATTACCATGAAAGCACTTATCGCCCTGGAAGACGGGACAATTTTTGAAGGACGCTCATTTACCGGCCACGGCGAGGCGGTAGGAGAAATTGTCTTCAACACTTCCCTCAGTGGTTACCAGGAAATTCTGACAGATCCATCGTATACGGGCCAGATCGTTACCATGACCTACCCGATGATCGGTAATTACGGAGTAAATCCTGAAGACATGGAATCGGCGGCCGTACATCCTATGGCCTTTCTGGTAAAGGAATATAATCCCTATCCTTCAAATCATCGCTCAACCCAAACCCTTGCCGATTTCCTCAAAGAATATGGAGTGCTCGGCGTGGAGGGCTTTGACACCAGAGCACTGGTCAAACACATCCGTACCAAAGGTGCGATGAAGGGTATCGTCTCCACCAGGGATCTGGACCATGCCTCCTTGGTAAAAAGAGCACATGAATGGCCTGGTTTAATTGGTCAGGACATGGTGAAACGGGTGACATGCTCTGAGCCATACGGCTGGAGCGATAACCGCCCTGTCCCTGGCACTGATTTCACCACAGCCCAAGCCGGTATGGTCAGCCCTTTTAAGGTAGTTGCCTTTGACTTCGGCATTAAATTCAATCAACTGCGATTGTTGACCGAAAAGGGGTGCCAAGTTCAGGTGGTTCCTGCCACCACCAGCGCCAAAACCGTTTTGGCCATGAACCCCGATGGTATCTTTCTCTCCAACGGTCCCGGTGACCCGGAAGGGGTTGCAGGAGTGGTCGAGACGATCAAAGAACTCCTTGGGAAAAAACCAATTTTCGGCATATGCCTTGGGCATCAAATGCTCGGCCTCGCCTACGGCGGCTCTGCCTTCAAACTGAAATTCGGCCACCGCGGTGGCAACCAACCGGTAAAAGATCTTACCACTGGCCATGTGGAAATCACTGCACAGAACCATGGCTTCTGTATTGATGAGAAAAGCCTTGCAAAAGAAGAGGTTGAAGTTACCCACATCAATCTCAATGATAACAGCCTGGAAGGTATGCAACACAAAAAGTACCCAGCCTTCTCTGTCCAGTATCACCCTGAATTTGCCCCAGGCCCCCATGATGCTATCTATCTCTTTGACCGCTTTATTGACATGATGCGAAAATAGACACACTTTTTGCAGGCCAGGGCTACCATCATCACCACCCGGCAAGGGTTAAATAACAAAGTACAAAAATATAATAAAATCATGCCGAAAAGAACAGATATCAAAAAAATCCTCATCATCGGCTCCGGCCCCATTATCATCAGCCAGGCTTGTGAATTCGACTATTCCGGTGCCCAGGCCGTCAAAGCCCTCAAAGAAGAAGGGTATGAGGTCGTCCTCATCAACTCCAATCCTGCTACAATTATGACCGACCCGGAACTGGCCGACAGTACTTATATTGAGCCAATCACCCCGGAATTCGTCGCGAAAGTTATCGAGAAAGAACGCCCGGACGCTATGTTACCAACACTTGGCGGCCAAACTGCACTCAATACTGCCATTAAAGTTGCAGAAATGGGTATTCTTGAGAAATATAATGTTGAGTTACTTGCAGCCAACATTGAGGTGATTAAAAAGGCCGAGGGTCGTGAAGAATTTCGTGATGCCATGCACAAAATTAACCTCAAGGTTCCCGAGTCGATAATAGTCAATACCATTGAGGCAGCAATAGCTGCCGGTGACGAACTTGGTTTTCCGATTATCGTCCGACCAAGTTTCACTCTGGGTGGCACTGGCGGTGGGGTAGCCTACAACCGTCAGGAACTTGAAGAATTATGTACCTCTGGCCTTGATCTTTCCATGAATACCGAGGTCATGCTGGAACGAAGCCTGCTTGGCTGGAAAGAGTATGAGCTTGAAGTGATGCGGGATAGAAATGACAATGTGGTCATCATCTGCTCCATTGAAAATGTTGACGCGATGGGTGTTCACACCGGCGACAGCATAACTGTCGCCCCGGCCCAGACCCTGACAGACCGAGAATACCAGGATATGCGCGATGCAGCCATCGCCATTATCCGGGAGATTGGAGTTGAAACCGGGGGTTCAAACGTTCAGTTTGCCGTCAACCCCGAAGATGGCGAACTTATGGTCATCGAGATGAATCCAAGGGTTTCAAGGAGCTCCGCTCTTGCCTCTAAGGCCACCGGCTTTCCAATCGCCAAAATTGCTGCAAAACTTGCTGTTGGGTACACCCTTGACGAGCTAACAAACGATATTACCCGCGAGACCCTAGCCGCCTTTGAACCAAGCATTGATTACTGCGTGGTCAAAATTCCCCGCTGGACCTTTGAGAAATTTCCGGAGGCTGACGACGTACTGACCACTGCCATGAAATCAGTTGGCGAAACTATGTCCATAGGCAGAACCTTTAAAGAGGCCTTCCAAAAGGCCATGCGTTCTCTGGAAACAGGTAGATCAGGTTTTGGCGGCGACGGGAAAGAGCAGCTCAGCCACCTCGAAACAGAAGATCTGGAACGCGGATTGCGAATACCCAGCTCAAAGCGGATATCCTACCTTTACGAGGCGCTAAAAAGAGATATGGGGCTGGATGAGTTGTATGATCTCACCAAGATTGATCGCTGGTTTCTCTATAATTTTCAGCAGATTATCGAAACAGAAAAAGAAATATCCCAACGAGGTTTCCAGGGCCTGGATCCAGAATTCCTGAGGTTGTGCAAAGAGAGGGGTTTCTCTGACCAGCAACTGGCCTATTTGACAGGCACCTCTGAAGACGATATCCGCCAGCTTCGTAAAAAAAGGAATATCCTGCCTGTATATAAACTAGTCGACACATGTGCCGCTGAATTCGAATCCTACACGCCTTACTACTACTCGACTTACGAGCAGGAAAACGAGGCCCAAAAGACTGAGGCCAAGAAGATCATCATCCTTGGTGGCGGCCCTAACCGTATCGGCCAGGGAATTGAGTTTGATTACTGCTGCGTTCATGCAGCCTTTGCTCTTAGAGAAATTGGCGTTGAATCGATCATGATTAACTCCAATCCGGAAACCGTCTCTACAGACTATGACACCTCCGACAAGCTGTTCTTTGAACCGCTCACCAGAGAAGATGTCTTAAACATTATTGATCTGGAACAACCAGACGGCATCATCGTCCAGTTCGGTGGCCAGACCCCACTCAACCTCGCTGTTCCTCTGGCAGAAGCTGGCGTGAAGATTGTCGGCACCCAACCCGATGCTATCGACAGGGCCGAAGATCGAAAACGGTTCCAGCAGTTTTTACAAAAACTTAATCTGCGTCAACCGGACAACGATACCGTTTATACCCTAGAAGAGGCATTGGCCTCAGCAGCCAGGATTGGCTATCCCGTTGTGGTTCGCCCTTCGTATGTCCTAGGCGGCAGGGATATGCGTATTGTATACAATGACAAGGGTATCAAAGATTTCATGATAGCCATCGGCGGCACAAGTCTGGAACATCCTATACTGATAGATAAATTCTTAAAAGATGCTATTGAGGTCGATGTCGATGCCATCTGTGACGGAAAACAGACCATTATCGGTGGAATTCTTGAGCACGTCGAAGAAGCTGGCATCCATTCAGGCGATTCCTGCAGTATCTTGCCACCCCACACCCTGCCCAAAGAGCTCATCGAAGAGATAAAGCAGGCAAGTCGTGACATGGCCGAAGAACTCGGCGTTATTGGACTAATGAACGTCCAGTTTGCTATTAAAGACAACCAGCTCTATATACTCGAGGTTAATCCTCGCGCCTCACGAACAGTACCTTTTGTCAGCAAGGCAACGGGAGTGCCGCTTGCAAAACTTGCCACCAAGGTCATGATGGGAGCAACTCTTGAAGAACTGGGACTAACCAGCGAGGTTGAAATTAAACACTGGGCCGTTAAAGAATCAGTCTTCCCTTTTGATCGCTTCGAAGGAGTTGACACCCTTCTCGGACCGGAGATGAAATCCACCGGCGAGGTAATGGGTATTGACGACAATCTCGGACTGGCCATTGCGAAAGCGCATCTGGCAGCAGGCTCCAAGGTACCGTCTTCGGGAAATGTCTTTATAAGTGTGCGCGACAACGATAAAGCTTCAGTTCTGCCGGTTGCCAAGGCATTGACCGAACTGGACTTCGCCATTTACGCCACTACTGCCACCGCAGCCTACCTTCAAGAAGCCGGCGTTGCGTGCAAACTCATCAATAAAATTTCCCAAGGTCGTCCACACATCCTCGATAAGATTCAGGACAAACAGATTTCATGGATCATCAATACCTCCATGGGACGACGCACCACCGAAGATTCTTACTTAATCAGGAGAGCAGCTCTTGATTACCACATCCCTTACACAACAACAGCAAGCGGAGCTGCTGCTTTAGTCAACGGGATACAGGAGTTGAAGAAAAAGGAAATGAATGTACATCCTGTCCAATACTTTACACAATCTATGTGAGAGGGTAAAATATTTCAAGAACTGGCTCGACATTCTCACTTTTTGATTTACCTTAACTGTGCGTAGAGCGTAAATTAATCTGGTTGAACATATTATTCTGTTAAGCTCATCAGATAACAGAAGCAGATAAAAGAAAATTTGTATACTTTATGTACTGTACACATAGGCAGTATGTTGTGTTGTCTTTAATCAAAATATTTAGACAATAATAGAAAATCAGGAGCTACCGGAGGGGTCGTTGAATACTTTCTATAAAAACTTAAGCATGTGGCTGGTGATTGGTCTAACCATGATCCTCCTTTTCAATCTTTTCAATAAGCCACAGAGCAATGTGACCTCACTCACCTACAGTGAGTTCATGACAAGCATTGACAACAAGGCGATTAACCGTGTCACCATCAGCGGAGATGTTCTCTCAGGAACCCTCCAGGACGGGAAACCTTTCCAGACCATTTACCCTGCTAACGACAGTGAGCTTATCTCCATACTTCGTCAATCAGGAGTGGATATCAATGTCAAGGAAACCCAAAAAGACTCATGGCTGATGACCATCTTCGTTTCATGGTTCCCGATGTTGCTACTTATTGGTGTCTGGGTGTTTTTCATGCGCCAGATGCAGGGCGGTGGCAAGGGAGGCGCTCTCTCTTTTGGTAAAAACCGAGCAAGACTTACTGAACAGAGTGATAACAAGGTTACTTTTGACGATGTTGCTGGAATCGATGAGGCAAAAGAAGAACTTGAAGAGATTGTTGATTTCCTGAAAGATCCCGGTAAATTCACTGCCCTTGGAGGTAGGATTCCAACAGGCGTGCTGCTGGCGGGTTCACCTGGAACAGGAAAAACTCTTCTGGCAAAAGCCATCGCAGGAGAAGCGGACGTGCCGTTTTTCTCCATCTCCGGCTCCGACTTTGTAGAAATGTTTGTCGGTGTCGGTGCTTCCCGTGTTCGTGACATGTTTGCCCAGGGAAAAAAGAGTGCCCCCTGTATTATCTTCATTGATGAGATCGATGCCGTTGGTCGACACAGAGGTGCAGGTCTTGGCGGTGGTCATGACGAGCGCGAACAAACCTTGAACCAATTACTGGTAGAGATGGATGGTTTTGAAACCAATGACGGGGTTATTATCGTAGCTGCCACCAACAGACCCGATGTTCTTGATCCGGCCCTGCTTCGTCCTGGACGTTTTGACCGACAGGTAATCGTTCCCGTTCCAGACGTCGGTGGTCGACAGAAGATTCTCTCCATTTACGCCAAAAAGACCAAGATGGCGGCAAATATAGATCTTGAGATCCTCGCCCGTGGTACCCCAGGTTTTACTGGTGCTGACCTTGAGAACCTGGTCAACGAGGCTGCCTTGATGGCTGCACGTTCAGGCGCCAAGGAAATCACGCTGGACCTGCTTGAAATGGCAAAAGACAAAATCATGATGGGTGCGGAACGGCGCTCAATGATTATCAATGAGAAAGAGAAGAAGGTTACGGCCTACCACGAGGCAGGTCACGCCTTGGTTGCCTGGTTACTGCCCGGTACTGATCCGATCCATAAGGTTACCATCATACCACGTGGTCGCGCTCTTGGGCTTACCATGCAGTTACCTACGGATGATAAATATACCCATTCTAAAACAGATCTGAAAAACACCCTCTGCATTCTTTATGGTGGTCGGCTTGCAGAAAAGATCATCTTTGACGAGATCACCACCGGTGCAGGAAATGATATTGAACGTGCTTCAGCTCTTGCCAGAAAAATGGTCTGCGAATGGGGCATGAGTGAAGAACTCGGTGCACTGACCTACGGCAAGAAAGAAGAGCAGATCTTTCTTGGCAAAGAAATTGGCCACAAAAGTGATTTCAGTGAAGATACCGCAAGAAAGATCGACCATGCGGTGAGAAAGTTCATAGATGAGGCCATGGATACGGTCACAACGCTATTGGAAGAGCATCGTGACATCCTTACTCTTATGGCAGAGGAACTGCTCGAAAAAGAGACCATCGTTCTTGGCGATCTTGAACGGATGGTCGAAGAACTCCGTCCCGGTAAGTACACTTCACTGATGAAGAAGGCCAAAAAGGTGAAGAAGAAGGTTTCGCCAGAGCCCGAAGAAAGTGTGGAAGAAGAAGTCGAAGCAAGCACTGAAACTGTTGCAGAAGAACTCCCCGGAGACGATGCAGCAGCTGAAGTACCCGAAACTCCCGAAAGTGATACTGCGGCTCCCTCTCCAGATGATCAGGATACGGAGTCTAAAAATCCCTGATGGGAGATGCCGCCATTAAGATAATGGGTATCCTCAATGTGACACCCGATTCCTTTTCTGATGGCGGCAAATTTGCTGATACAGAGACAGCCATAACCCAGGCGGAAGAACTTATTTCCGCCGGGGCCGATATTCTTGATGTGGGCGGGGAATCAACCCGCCCTTTTGCCGAGCCGGTTTCCACAGAGGAAGAATTGCGCAGGGTCATTCCGGTCATTAAGGCCGTTCGGCAAAAGCACACTCTCCCCATCTCCATTGACACCACCAAAGCCACTGTTGCCCATGAAGCTCTTCAGGCTGGAGCCGACCTCATCAACGATGTTTCCGCCCTGAATAAAGATCCGGAGATGATAACAGTGGTTCAGCAAACCAGTGTTCCGGTAATCATCATGCATATGCAGGGAACACCAACTGATATGCAGGTCAAGCCTGTTTACAGTGATGTGGTGACAGAGATCATTAATTTTTTCACAGAACGCATTGATTGGATGACCAGCAAAGGGATTGATCGTAACCGTCTGCTTATTGACCCAGGTATCGGATTTGGCAAGACCCTGCAACACAACCTGTCAATCTTAAAACACCTTGATAAGTTTTCTGCTCTGAACCTGCCACTTCTTCTTGGCCACAGTCGTAAACGTTTTCTGGGGTCTATTACCGGCATCCCCGCTGAAGCGGAAAGGGACTTGGCCACCGCTGTCGTAGCTGCCCTGTGCGCAAACAAAAACATTTCCATGGTCAGGGTACATGACGTCGCGTCCACAAAACAAGCGCTTTTGATAGCCGACGCCATTCAGTCTGCTGTTTAGCCAGTAGTTCTCGTTATCCACGACAGGCTATTTTTCTGATCTGCTGTTTAATGCCTTAGTGCTTTATATCCTTGAGACTTCTCCTGACTATCTTATTGATCTTCTATTATCTCATCTCCACACATAACGGTTGCGCTCCACATGACTACACAAACATATCCAGATATCATTGCCCGGCAGCTTAACATCTCAACTGCACAGGTCTCCGGCACCCTCAACCTGTTCGCCGAAGGTGGGACCGTTGCTTTTATAGCCAGGTATCGAAAAGAGGCTACCGGCTCACTTGATGAGGTGGAGATTTTAGCCATTCAGGATCAACACCATAAACTCATCGAAATCGATAAACGCCGAGGGGCAATTATCGACTCTTTAAAGAAAAACAAACTGCTCACAAATCCTCTTTCTGAGCAATTAGAAAAGGCCAAAAGTCTGACAGAACTGGAAGATATCTACCTCCCCTACCGGCCAAAAAGAAAAACTCGTGGTCTTCAGGCACGCGAAAAAGGACTTTCTCCACTGGCTAAGCAACTCTTTGCTAACACGAACCAAACTGTCCAATTGTCGACATTTATAGACCAGGTAAAAGGTGTCGCCTCCGAACAAGAGGCCCTTGGAGGAGCAAGGGATATCATCGCAGAAGAGATTGCTGAAAACCAGCCAACCAGAGCAGAGCTTCGTCAACTATTTGAAAAACAGGCCATTATCGAGGCAAAGGTCGTCAAAAAGAATATGGCTCAAGGTGAGAAATTCAGAGACTATTTTGATTGGCAGGAATCGGCCCCAAAAGCTGCTGGCCACAGACTACTGGCCATGTTTCGAGGAGAAAATGCGAAAATTCTCAAGCTTACCATTCGCCCACCCGAAGAAAATAGCCTGCGGCTAATGAAAAAACGCCATCTGAAAGCCACAAGGTGGCAGAAGGAAGTGGCAGAAGCTATAGAAGACAGCTACCAGCGACTCCTCGCACCCTCGCTTGAGAATGAGCTCTGCAAAGAGCTTAAGGGGCGAGCAGACAAAGAGGCAATCCAGGTTTTCGCCGACAACCTGCGACAACTACTCCTTGCCGCTCCTCTTGGTGAAAAACGTGTCCTGGCATTAGATCCAGGCTATCGTACCGGAGCTAAACTCGTCTGCCTTGACGAGCAGGGTAAACTGCTCGACAACACCACCATTTATCCGACTCATGGTGGCAGAAAACTTCAAGAAGCAGGGAAACTTATAACCGAGATGGTTGTGAAATACCGGATAGAGGCCATCGGTATCGGAAACGGTACAGCTGGCCGCGAAACTGAAGAATTCGTCCGTTCACTTGATCTGGACAGCTCACTCATTATCACCCTTGTAAACGAAGATGGAGCCTCAATCTATTCCGCCTCTGAAGCCGCTCGAACCGAATTCCCCGATCACGACATTACGGTTCGAGGGGCAATATCTATTGGCAGAAGGCTACAGGATCCACTGGCGGAACTGGTTAAAATCGATCCAAAATCAATTGGAGTTGGTCAGTATCAACACGACGTCAATCAGAGTGAATTAAAAAAGACACTTAGAGAAGTGGTTGAAAGTTGCGTTAATAGTGTTGGCGTCGAACTCAATAGCGCCAGTGCGGAACTGCTGACCTACGTCGCAGGGCTGGGCCAGACATTAGCCGACAATATCATCGCCTACCGAAACGCTAACGGCCCCTTTCTGTCCCGGCAGGAATTATTAAAAGTACCCCGGCTTGGTCCTAAGGCATTTGAACAAAGTTCCGGTTTTCTGCGAATCCGCAACGGTGGTAATCCTCTTGATGCCAGCAGTGTCCATCCTGAGCGTTATAAACTTATAAAGAAAATGGCCAAAGACATTGGGACTTCCGTTAATAAGCTATTGGAGTCCGAAACCCTTAGGCAATCAGTTGATTTAAAAAAGTATCTGGACGATTCAACCGGTATGCCCACCCTCATAGATATTATGGGGGAGTTGGCCAAACCGGGTCGGGATCCACGTAAAGGATTTGAGCAATTTCACTTTGCCGAAGCTGTCCACACCATGGAAGATCTCAGCGAGGGAATGTGCTTGCCAGCCTTAATCACCAATATCACGCGTTTTGGTGCCTTTGCAGATATCGGCATAAAACAGGACGGTCTCATCCATATCAGTCAGCTCGCCGACCGATTTATAAAAGATCCTGGGGAGGTTGTTAAGATAGGACAACAGGTTGAAGTTCGCGTCGTGGAAATAGACTCTAAGCGAAATCGGATAGCCTTGTCTATGCGCAAGACCTGATAGAGGAGCAACAACTTCAGCCACTGATGTTGCTGCTATACATCCTGCTAGAGTATCGTCATCACAATTGAATCAACCCCCGCCTCTACCATTGAGAGTTTGCTGGCCAGCCCATAGGAGAGATCGATATCGCGACCTTCGATATACGGTCCGCGGTCAGCGATAACAGCCGAAGCAGTTTGACCGGTTCGAGGGTTTTTCAACTCAACCTTGGTGCCCAGGGGTAATTCTTTATGTGCAATAGTATTGCCGAACATATTGTACGGGTCACCATTGGCCATGGGCCTTCCATGGTAGTCCTCCCCATACCAGCTGGCTACTACCTCGGTGGGGGGTTGAGGTCCTTCCTGTCTGATCTCGAGTTTCTGGCCAACCTGCAGGAGATCCGGATTTTCAAGACTATTATCACGAATCAAATCCCCCGGATTTACATGAAATTGTTTCACTGCCAGACCCCAAAGAGTATCCCCTGGCCGCACAGTATATTCTATAAAATCATCTGGTTGCCTGGCTGTTGATGCGGATTTTTGAGGTGCATTTTTTTGAGTGGCTTCATTTAGGATGTCAGAAAAGCTCCCTTTACCAACAGTAAGATCAGCACCCTCTCTTACAAACCAATTGCCATTCATCTTTGATCTGCCTATAGCGCTTGGGTTCTGATTACGCAAAGTCTGCCAATCTGTCTGGAGACGTTGAGTAACATGGGCGATAGTATCACCTTTTTGCACTGTATATTGATTCATCGTAGTAAAAATTGTTTTGAGGTATCAGAGTGCCAAACTTGTGAAAGGTACTAAGAATGACTCCAGTCGCGCTTTCGAGTACAACCGCCTTTAAGGTTAAAAATCATGATTGGATGTACCCGAAACAATCTCTACTTTTCATATCGGCTAACAGGAAAATATCTTAAATACGGACGCCACTTTTTCTAACTGGTAATCTACTGGATGAAAAATAGTACCAGAAACGCACCACGAATTTACCTTCAAGCCTTACGTCAAACTGTTGTATTAGAGATAGAAAACACTCGCTAAGATAAAGTCAGCACTACGATCTCCGGCGACATTTTCTGTGGAGTGATATAAGCCGTTAATTCTATATAAACATTCAATTATAAAATCGAATTTCCCGAATAAACGCCGTAGACTTACCTCCGTCCCCTGCCTTCTTAGTATCCAGTGCCATAGCTATTCCGGAAATACCAGGATCATCATCGCGCTCTTTATCAAAATAAGACCGGTAAGCTTCTAATAAATTAAATCGGGTGGTCACAAATTCGCCAAGATCTGGGCGGTCACCACAGACATATCTACCACCCTTTTTAAAATATGAACCGACATAAGGATAATCCAGACGATCATCACCATGACAGAGAAACAGTCCGACAAAATATGGGCTATCAGGGATGAACATCGAACCACTGGATTGGCGTTCATCACCCATGAAAATTATCAACATTATAGCTTCGTTACGTACACCTTGCTCGTAGGATGCGCCTTTGGGAAACTTGTCAATCCCCCAATCGACCTCCACATAGGTAAATTCTGATATATCAACCTTCTCGTTAGGCATGATACCAAAGGCAGGACGCCTGGCTTCAACTAAAAGGCTGTCATTTTTTACTTCCAGTTTTATTATTTTACTACGTTGTGCGTCCTCTTTAAGCTGAAAACCTTTGCCTTTCAGCCAATCTACTTTTGATCCCTTTTCGTAATCAGTAAAGCTAATTACGTGAACAAGTTTGGGAGATTCCGCTATTGATAAAATCGGACAAAAACAAATAATAATCAAGGTGAGTAATAATTTCATAATTCCTCCTTTATCAGCTACTCAGACACAATCCAGGCCCGTTCAATTCTCGGCCAATTGATAATACCAATAAAGCACCTTCCAACTTGCTTCAACAGAAACTCTTCACTTTCCTTTATCCGCCGCCAATTCTGAAATAATTCCGCCAAGCACCTCAATCCCCTGCTCGCTCTCTTCTGACCAGGGATAGCCAAAATTAAGCCGGATACAGTGACGATAGTTTTCGCTGGCAGAACAAAGGGAGCCCGGAACTATGGTAATATTTTTTTCCCTGGCACGATCAAAAAGCACCATACCATCAAGGTGCTGATCCAATTCCACCCAAAGACAGAGACCGCCTCTGGGTGCTGATACCCTTGTGCCCAGCGGGAAATATTTGACAATCGCATGCAACAGGTTGGCGAGTTGTTTTTTTAGAGCGTTGCGCATCTTTCTGAGATGCCTTTCATAGGCACCACTGGCCAGAAAACCAGCAATAACATCCTGCATTAGCTGCTGACTTGCCACCGAAGAGTTAAACTTTACTCTTTTGATCTTTTCCCTGAATATCCCAGGTACTGTCCAGCCTATTCGTAGATCCGGGGCTAAGGTCTTAGTAAAGGAGGAACAGTAGAGTACCAGTCCCTCCCGGTCAAAAACCTTTAATGGCAGAGGCCTTGTTTCACCAAAATAGAGATCGCCATAAATATCATCTTCTATTATCGGTATCTTCTTTCTGGCAAAGATGTCGACGAGTTCACGTTTGGCCGCATCCTCCATTACATAGCCTAGAGGGTTATGAAAGTTGGTATTAAGTAAAGCAGCCACCACCTCATGCTCGTCTAAAGCTCTCTGCATCAGCGCCAGATCAATTCCGCTATCGGGATCCACCGGTATTTCAAGCGCCTGCATATTTAAATCTTCAATCAACTGGAGATAACAGAGAAAGGTCGGGGATTCTACCAGTATAATATCACCGGCTTTAGCCACTGTTCTAAGACAGAGGTCAATTGCCGACAGACAGCCGCCAGTTACGATCACTTCATCACCATGTGCGCTGTTAAAACAGCCGACCATTCGCTTTTCAATTTCGGTACACAAGGGTTTATGGCCGGTTGGGTGACAATATCCTATAAGTTCCCCACTCGCGTATTTCTCTGCAGCCCTGCGAACTTCCCTGGCAAGTTGTTTTTTGGGCAATAATTCGGGTCCGGGGAGGGCTGTTCCAAAGGGTAACATTGTCTGATTGGAGCTAGCTTGTTGAAGCATGGTCGCCATAGCGTTAATGGCGACCTTATGCGGACGGATAATTTTCTTATCACTTGCAGGACGAGGAAGACTCCTGTCAATCAGGGGACGTACAAAAAATCCTGACTTCTCTCGGACATCAACGAGGCCCCGCTGCTCAAGTTCGGCATAGGCATGATAGACAGTGGAAATGGAGCGACCAGTCCGCTGATGCATCGCTCGTAAAGAGGGCAGTTTTTCTCCGGCCTTATAGCGCCCCAACCTGATCTTTCCTTCCAGATCGTTTGCCAGCTTCAGGTAGTGATATTCCATAGTCTCACTTCTAGATTTCTCCCTAAACTGCCACATTCAGACAATGCCCTAAGGGCAGTGTTGAACCGGCGAATTCTTTTTTTACCTCCAGATACTGCAAGCAGTGATCCACCGACCGATTCACTGACCAATACACTGTTCAGGCGCCCTCTCCCGGCTCAGCAACAGCGAGGACGTTTTTTTGATTCTCCAAGGTTCTCAGGCGCCGCAGCAAATTATCAGCCATGAAAATGGCCAAAGCAAGCCAAATCAGCATAAATCCAATCATCCGTGCCTGGGGAAATTCTTCACCATACACAAATACACCAAGCAGCAGATTAATAGACGGCGCCAGATACTGCATCAGGCCCAGGGTGGAAAGGGGAATCTTATGTGCGGCATAGCCAAATAACAATAGCGGCACTGTCGTTATGACACCTGTTCCCACCAGCAGTAATGTTCCCGAAAGCTCGATTCGCCCAAACGCCCCCCCACCGTTATACGCAAGTCCAATGAGAATCGCCGCTGCCGGCAAAAACAGTATTCCTGTTTCAAGACACAGCCCGTTAAGCGCACCAAGAGAATTTTTTTTATGCAACAGCCCATAGGTGGCGAAGCTGACAGCCAGTACAAGGGCAATCCAAGGGAACCTGCCGTAATAGACAGTAAGATAGAGCACGCCAAGAAAAGCAAGAAAAAGAGCAAACCACTGGATCGGTCTCATCTTCTCCCTAAAGAAGATCATCCCAAAAAAAACATTGATCAACGGATTAATAAAGTAACCGAGGCTGGCTTCGACGATAAAGCCGGCATTAACAGCCCAGATATAGAGTAGCCAGTTGACAGCCAGCAACAGGCCTGTAACAGTAAAGGTGATTAAGTTCCGCCGCTCTTTCAGTGCTTGCCGAAAAACCGTTCGCCTACCTGTGAAGAAAACCAGGCCGAGTGTTAGGACAAGCGACCAGGCCATCCGGTGACAGAGTATTTCATAAGCTGGAACATCCTGTAAAAGTTTCCAGTATACTGGCAATATTCCCCAAAGAATAAAGGCACCGGCCGCAGCTATAAGACCACTAAAGTTAGTCATTAGTCCTTAAAATAAGATGCGGTCCAAAATCCATGTATACACCGATATTGGGCTACCTCAATTATATAAAAAGGGAAATTATCCCAAGAGAATATCGCTGGACAACCAATAATAGACTATATACCCTCCAGCCAGCAGCAGCAGTAGAGCAGATATCTTTTGCACATATGGAAGAATTTTTCGCAGGGTGCCAACGACCACACCCTCTTTAACCAAAGCTATCCCTAAGGTCAAGATCAGCATGACACTGCCCATTCCAAGGATATAACTGAGAAACTGTAGAAGACCACCACTAAAATCCCCAGCGGCAACAGAACTGCCTACCACCATGAGAAAAATTGGCAGAGTGCAGCTCAGCGAGGTCGCACCAAAGGCAATTCCGAAAAGAAAAAATCCAAGGACGGACATTTTCCTCGGATCACTTATTCTACCAGCTACAGCGAGAAAGAAGTGAGAAGAGATTGTATTACCCAAAAGCATCCACACTCCAAGAAACATTAAACCAATGCCAACGAAAACCGCGAGCCAAGGCATGACTCCCATTAAAAAAGAGCCACCCGCCGAGACAATAGCTCCAACAAGACCAAATAAAAGTGCAAAACCGGCGGTTACTACAAAGGCAATCCAAAACGCTTTTAATAACCGAAAAAAAACAGATTTCTGGCGAAATTCACTTTCTTTTGCACCCAGATATAGCGTCAGATATACAGGCAACATGGCAAATCCGCATGGGTTCACAGCAGATACCATACCGGCACCAAAAGCATACCCAAAGGGCAGCATATTTGCGACCTGCCCCAACCATTGACTTATCTCTACCTGAGCTTCCATTTCTTATCCTTTTTCGCACACTGCTAAACTCGTAAAAATTACTCATTTGAAACGGGTAAATAAATGCTGGATCTTACCATAACAGTTGTCGATTTAATATACAGATGTCGTTCTTTTTGTCGATCTCCTGTTTCTAAGGATGGAGACGGTGTGCAAAAAGAGAAAATCGGCAGAACAAAGAGGAAAATAAGATCAAACATAATGCGGGGAGATTGGTTCCTTTGCGCCTAGAGGAATCGGATATTCAACTCAACTCCTTTTGGATCAAAACCTTTACGAATGTTTGTAAAGAGCTGGCCGTGCACTACTCGAAACATTACTGACTGGAGAACCTCTCGCTGCAGAAGTAATTGCCAAAACCGAGAAACTGATGCGTTCAAAAGGTTCGCAGTAAATAAAATAGTATGCCACCGGTCGCCGCAAATCCACAACATGGCGCCACTAGCCGCCGCCAGGTCCGCGCCAGGTCTGCACCAAAAAAATTACAGGTCAGCACAAAACAGATATGGATGGGCGAAATCATTACTCCGGTAAATCCGGAAAAAGAGGCCACTACCAGATAGGGAACCAGCTGTTCGTCCATACCAAGATTATGGAGCAGGCCGATCAGCAGCGGAAAAGTCGCACCAACAAAGGCCACATTGATACCGGCAACCATGCCAACCAAAAAAGGCAGAAAACAGGCGGCAGCAAAGAGTGCTACGCCACTGCCTGCTGCACTGGCCATCTCTTCTACAATGCCGGCGGCTTGCATGATGTCCTTGAAGATGAATATGGCTGCAATCACCAGTA
>Ga0070729_10001182_pt1 | contig 42994 bp, 37 predicted proteins | sample tdDd472_FD_66725 | JGI IMG/M metagenome (GOLD analysis project Ga0070729, IMG submission 66725) | Marine sediment microbial communities from the Atlantic coast under amendment with organic carbon and nitrate - tdDd47.2 | ecosystem: Environmental > Aquatic > Marine > Coastal > Sediment | place... | reverse complement strand
CTACTGAAGGGTATTCGTGCAGATGTCTAGGAAGAAGTCCTGAAGGAGACGCGAATTTCAGCAATTTTTCAACAAGCTCAACACCCTCGAGAACATTATCTACTGTTTTTGTCTGGAAAAGGACAAGCGCAAAAAGCAGGTTATCGTAGAGGGGAATTCGATCACCAAAATGGAGAAACCCAGTCTGCTCACTCTTTTTTGCTCTTCCATATTCATAGGCAATTTCTAGTAATTTCCGTCTCGTCATGGCAGTTCTCCGCTCAGCTCTTGAATCACAGTTGAAAGCGCATCGATAATACCACATTCTGCCGCAGGTTCTGCAATGACTGAGGCAATATCGTGCATCTCGATTGGCGCCGTTTTCATAACAATCGCTCTATCCGCCGTTTTCAACATTGGGATATCGTTTCTGTCATCACCAGCAGCGATATGTGGGCCTTTGATACCGAGAAGGTCTTTGACACTCTGCGCTGCCATCCCCTTATTTGCACGTTCATGCGTAATCAAACAAATATGATAGCGAGGATCAACTGGATCGAGGATAGAACACACACTCAAATGAGGAACTGACTCAAGTTTTTTTTCAAATTCAAGTAGCTGCTCATATTTCCCATAAAATTTTACCAAAGGAACACCCTGCTGGGTAATATCTGAAAATTGAGCAAGGGATACCCATGGCGCCCCACAAAGGGTCATCAACTTTTGCGTATATTTGATCACTTCTTTAGAAAGCAGGTCAGGGCGGTAATAACAAAAATCTCCCCTTTCAAATCCTGCATAGATGAACGGATCTGGCATCCCATCGGACATTTTCGAGACAATGTCTGTAAGGGTTTTTTTTGAGATATACGATTGGGAAACAACCCGTCTTTCTTCAGCAGAGAGAATATCAGCACCATTCTGAACACAGAGGTAAAACGGAAAGTTGATCGGGGTAATAGAATGTTTCGCGTAGGAGTACGTCCTCCCTGTAATAAACGCTATTTCCCATCCTTCGTCATAGAGATAAGACAGGTAATCGATCACAGGTTCAGGTATTTGATGAGACGTATCAGTCAACGTTCCATCGATGTCTAATGTTAGTAGGCCACGATTTTGCATGAAGCATAGCGTACCATAGTTGAATATTATTCTCAAAATGAGTACTGTGTAGTGCATGAAGAAAATAGCCATTAAATTATTTTGTTTACTTTCCTTTCTTTCGATTCAGATTACAGCAGAGGAATCGACACTAGTCGTTGAGGAAACAGCTGTAGTACAAGAAGCGGTAAAGGAACCGATCGCTGAGCCCGAAACTCCTCCGGTACTCGTTTCAGAGCCAGCAGAAGTTCAGCCCGAGACGAGAGGACCTGAAGTGATGCGAACAAAATATGAAACCGTCTTTATCAAGATGATGGCGATTCTCTTTCTCATTGCACTTGCTGCGGGTTTTGTTGTCTGGCTATACCGACGATTTAACTTCACAAAGATGCATCAACTTAATTATTTACGAACGATTAAGGTAATTGAGAAACGTCCACTTTCTCCGAAAACGATGCTCTATCTCGTAGAGATTAATGGAAAGCAAATCATGCTTGCAGAATCACAACTCGAGGTACGACAGGTCATGGAATTTGATACAAGCCTGGAAAGAGCGTTGGCCGCACAGCCAGAAGTATAATAATTTATAAAATTCTTTGTTGGTTTAGACTGTATCGCTTTTCTTCGCTTTTATCAAATTGATCATCAATTTTCCCATGTGGAAGAAAGCAAAATGCCAGGTAATAATACTCTACCTGAGACCAATCATGGTGATTTTCGTAGAAACGAAAGTCTTTATTGCGAGGGGTTTGGTGGCTCCACTCCTGCTCGAGATGAGCAACTACAGTCCTCGTTTCATGGGCATGAAGCGGATTCACAACGGAACTCAAGTAGATTCCTCTAATCAGTGCCAGTGAAATTCCTCCAAAGAAATACCCGCATCTAAGCGGCTCCACCAGGTGATGACCCAACTTACCAGATTGAGTAGAAAGATCAAATTCGCCGTTTCCGAGAGCAGCATTGACAGCTTGCAACAGTGTCTCACCAACAACATACGGCACAGCAGCAACATGATAGCCCCCTTTCACACCCGCATAGACGGGAAGGGCGAAAAGTGCTGCGACGAATTTACTAACGAGATCATTGGGATTTTCGAAGGCATACACTTCACCAGTTCTACGATCAAATAAATTATCGTAGTAGGTTCTGCCATATTCGTTGTCGTGAACGTCCACCAAGGCAAATCGGTTCGCTATTCCAAGGTATTCATCACTAACGAAATTTTCAACAGCTCGATTGAGCAAAGTAGCCACAGGTCATTCTCCAATAAAAAAGCGGAGTATACCATGTATGCGCCTATTATTGAAAGAGAGCTCTTCCAATTCGGATAATTGTAGCGCCTTCTTCTAATGCTACTTCGTAATCTTCGCTCATTCCCATCGAACATTCCTTCAATCCTGCTTCGATCCCCATCGATTTAGTCAGAGCAAAAATTGAGCGAAGTCTTTCTGCTGAAGCCCCTTGCTCAGCCATCGTCATCACGCCGATAACATTAAGCTCATCTGCAGCAGCTACCGCTTTTGGAAACTCCTCCTTTGAAAAGCCTCCCTTCGATTTTTCACCCGATACATTCACCTGTAAAAAAACTGGGATTTTACACGCTCGTTTTACAAGCTCTTCGACAAGAGAAATTCGATCAACTGAGTGGATACAAGAAAAGGATTCAATTACTTTCTTTACTTTATTCGTTTGAAGTGCGCCTAGGAAGTGCCACACGATGTCTTTAGGCAGTACCTCAATTTTAGGAAGTGCATCCTGCAATTTATTTTCCCCAAAATGCCTCTGTCCATATTCATACAACTCTTGAATAGCATCGACACTTTGCGTTTTGGTAACAACGAGCAAGTTAGCCCCATATTCCGCACACTTACTCGAGATTTTTTCATACACGTCCCGATTAAACAGACTCACTCTTCCTCGCCGATCTGTCTGACTACAAGCTTATAACCATTGATCCGGACAACCGTTACAGGAGTCTCCTTATCAATAAACCCTGTCTGAGTAACAGCATCATAAATCTCATCACCTATCCTGACCTGACCAGATGGACGAAGAGAAGTATACGCTTCTCCCAAAGCCCCAATTTCTGGCATTTCAATGTCTGGATTTGGGCGAGTATACCCTTGCGGTGAAGTCACTGTATTGTGGAGTTTTAATTTTGAGAGATTGAGGACCCTACCAGAAAAAAACCGCGCTACTATATAAATTGCGACTGCTCCTGCAACGAGTCCCCCAACTATCCAAAGGAACTGGGGAAGCACATACGAAAAGACAAGCGTAAACGCATCCCACTGTAGAAGATCTAAACCACCTGTTGTCGGAAAGCTAAAGGAAGCAAGCGCTACAAGAATAAACGTAATCCCAGTGACGCCAGTCCAGCCAAAGCCTGGAATAAAAAATAACTCAATAGCAAAAAATGCGAGCCCAACAGCTAAGAGACTCCATTGCACCCAATGAATTGAGTGAACAGTGGCATTACCCCAGATAATAAGCGCAAAACAAACAAGGCCAATCGTCCCCATAATTCCAAAACCAGGAGTGTTCAGCTCTAAGTAAAAGCCGACAAGAAGGCCGAAAAAAAGGAGTGCTAAGAGTATCGGATTGGTCAAAAGAGAAAAGAAAAGCACACTCGTACTCTTGTACGAAATCATCGTTGCATCACGCACATCTTTGAGAACAGGTAACGAGAAAACAGCTGAATGTTCGGCAGGCCATGTACCGGCAGAAAACTCTTCCTTCGTTATAGTCGATTGCTCTTCTACCATCTGACTTGCTATACCCAAATCATAAATCAAATTACCCTTCAGGGTTAATAACTCCCCACTACTTGTAAGCACAACATCTGGGTCGGGCCCACCAACGACAATCTGATCATCGCTTTTAAGCGTGGTAACCTCGTGATTGCGTAAGACAAGCACATCCTCACGTTCAACCATAGCTTCCGCAAGCTTTTGATTCCGTCCCCAAAAACTCGCAGCCCGAGCGAACTCTGGCTTGAGCGCAGAATACATTCGCTCGAATCGTTCCTGTGGAACCGCACCTAGAATAGAGTCTGATCGAACAATAATATAACGACATGCAAACGGTATCAAAGCAACAGATGAAAGCGCTTTTGTGTTTATATAGGCCAAAACTGGAATGCCATCATTTGCATCAGTACGTTCAAGTAAATCAGTGATGTTAATGGCTGCGAATATATCACCTTTTTCAGCATTGAGGTCGAGCACAATAAGTTTTGCTCCCAACTTCTGAAAATGCTTAATGGCAAATTTAGTTTGCAAGAAACTCGCTCGTGATATCGATGAATGTAATTGAATATACCCAATATAGTTTTCTGACGATTGATCAAAATGAACATGTGATTCTATTGAACCAGCAAACTCCTTTTCAGTCATGACGTCTTTAATCTGATCGTGTGCGATACTCGCAAAGCCATTCTGAACAATGACAGCATTCTCATTAGCAAGAAACTCATTTAAGGAATCGACTTCTCGAGCATATCCGAGTGATACCACTTGTTCTGTCGAAAGAAGTAATGGATCAGAATTAAGTTGACTACCCGCAACCTGTGCATATGGGTCGACCATCGACTCAGCAATTTGTTCTTTGGTCTTCTCATCCTTTCCAGGTGGAATAAGTCCCCGAGCAGCGTCTATCATCACATCTTGAGGAACGGTATTGTCTAATCCGTACGGAATATTTCCCCATACACTCAATGGAGCAATATAGAGTGAATCTGCAACAAAAGGTACAAATGCAGAAGGACCGATCGCTCGTTTATTAATGAGTACTGTTACCTTCTTTCCACTTTCTTTCATTTTTTGGAGGTTTTGACAGAGTCTTAGCACGTCAAAAAAAGCGCCTCCATTCGAATCAACAACAAGGATGATTTCATGAGAAGTACTCTCTTCAATTTTGTGCTCAAGTTCATCTATCTGTTCTTGACTAAGATATCCTTCAAGCAAAAAGGCATCATTACCAAACATTAGAGAACAGGCAAAACAAATAAAAATAAAAAAAAGCCGCATCTACGTCCTTTCGAATCGGGCAAATGCCTCGACAAACCTATCAATTTCCTCATCAGTATGTGTCGCTGATAAAAAGCAACATTCACACTGCGATTGAGGTACATATATCCCAGCTTGTAACATATGTTGGAAATACTCTGTAAACCGTTTTGTATTTATTTTTTTAAGGTCTGTCTGTTCTTGAGGTAATGCATCTGAAAAAAACAACGTAAAGACAGATCCAACGCGACGAAGAAGAGCAGTTTTTGCAACGCCTGTAATTCCATCCTCAAGCCTTTTTCCCTTCGCCTCCAGCGCTTCGTACACCTCTCCCCCTTCTAACTCTTGCAAAGTTGCAATCCCTGCAGCCATGGCAACAGGGTTTCCAGAAAGAGTTCCAGCCTGGTAGACGTGACCGATTGGAGCAAGTACCTCCATAACCTCTTTTCTCCCGCCAACAGCCGCAGCAGGAAATCCTCCTGCGAGGACTTTTCCGAAAGTGGAAAGGTCTGGGGTGATTCCATACATGCCTTGCGCACCTTGAAGCCCAACACGAAATCCAGAGATCACTTCATCAAAAATTAAGAGCGCTCCATCTTTGTCTGTTTCTTCTCGAAGGGAATGGAGAAATTCTCGAGTGCCGGGAATTAACCCCATGTTTCCTGCCACTGGTTCCACAATTGCTGCAGCGATTTTTCCGGTGTAGCTCTTGAATACTTCTCTCACAAGTTCTGGTCGATTGTATGGAATTGAAAGCGTCTTTTCGACAACGGCTTTTGGTACGCCAGCAGAAAAAGAATCTGAATCAAGAGAGGTTGCGCCTGAACCAGCCTTTACCAAAAAGAGGTCAGCATGTCCATGATAGTTCCCATCAAATTTCAGAATGTATTCCCGGCCTGTATACCCGCGAGCAATCCGTACGGCGGTCATTGTTGCTTCAGTCCCAGAGGAAACAAAGCGAACACGATCAAGTGATGGAACATAAGTAATCAATTTTTCCGCTATCTCGATTTCTTCTTCCGATGTAATTCCAAAAGTCGAACCGGCTGCGACCCGCTCTTGTACTCTCGCTACAACGTTTGGGTGTGCATGCCCAAGAATAAGCGCACCCCAACTCATACAGTAATCGGTGTATACTCGCCCTTCCACATCTGAAATAGTAGCCCCCCTCCCATGCGAAACGATGATGGGTTCAACGTCTACACCTTGAAAGGTTCGTATGGGTGAATTAACTCCACCTAGAATGACTTGTTTGCTTCTTTCTACAAGTTCAGATGCATATGATGTTGTAAGCATAAAAAAACCTCCGATTACGCTCGGAGGGTACATTAGGGAGGAATATTTGTCTTGCTTTAGCTCGAAAAGGAAGATCAAAAATGCAAAAAAAAGCCTCTATTAAAGAGGCCTTTTGTAATACAAGATCTATTTCTTCGACTTAGAAAGTCACACCAGCGCGTGCTCTCAAACCTTGGAATGTTAGATCACTTCGATAGTCAATCACCCGAGTAAATGCAGTGTTTCTAAGAAGAAGTGGTTGCAAGAAGTTTGGCATGTAATGAACTTCATATGCGGCTTGCAAAAAGAAGCCCCAATTTTTTGCATCATTAATCCACTCATACTGAAGACCAAGATCAAAGTCCAAAATCGTTTTGATCGTTGTCTTGTTTTCAATCATGGTATCAAACGTGCTTGCACCAAGCTCTACTCTTTGAGAGTTTGAGGTATTTTTCAAGTTACCTGCAACAAGACCAAGAGCAAAATCAGCAAAGGAGCTAACACCCCATCCTATATCAAACATACTCTTCATAGAAAAGAGCGCACCGACAGAATCAAAATCTTGAATCACATCTTCGAATTCAGTGTTATATGGCGGCTCAGAAACAACATTGGTAGTTCCCCAACGATTCTTCTCAATCATCACATCTAAATTAAAGGAGGAGAGAAATACTCGGATCCCAGCACCTGGTGTCACCTGAAACCAAGAGACCGGGTTGTGCATTGTAGAGAATAAAAAGTCGATCTGGTCTAACTTCAACGTGCCATTCGCACGAGCGTAGAAAGCGACTCCATCTGCTACGCTACGTGTAGCAGCCCAAATACCGGTTATCGCCTTTGGATTTGAGTTATTGTTGGCTAGCCCATCTTCAAGCGCATTATTTGATGTTGTCTCTTGACTAGTTGTATGGAATCGTGTCCATTCCACATCAAATCCAAGCTTGTGCCACTCCATCCGGTTGCCAAGTCCTAATCTGAAACCGCTAGCCCCTGAAAAGGTAAATGGTAGATTAGTGTATGTTTGCTGTTGCACGCCATCAGCTGGAACGGGTAAGTTTTGCTCATTATTAGTTAAAAGAATCCATGGCGTATTTGACAGATACGGCTTCCAATAGAGATAGTCACCAAAGACGTGAAATCCAAATCGCTGATCTTCCTGTCCATTTTGAGCAGTGTGCTGATACCCTTGATTTTCCTGTCCTCCGCTTCTTGAAGGGCGGGCTTTGTAAGGCTGCTTCATACCATTAGAAGGTTGTTGAGAAGTGTATGCAATCTCATCTATTTCATGATATGTTTTCGCATCCTCAGTACCTTCACTTGCAAACATCCCTACAGGAGCAAGAAGTAAGGCCAGTAGTGTCGAATACTTCATATATGTAATCCTATTCACTTTTTTTGTTTTTCTAACTTTTCAATACCTGATTCGCTGTTTTTCAGCTATTCTCAACATTTCTAAAATGTTATCCCTGCTCGAGCTCTCATACCTTGGAACGCCAAGTCGCCAATGTATGTAAACATTCGAACCTGTGAGGTTGTATCACGAAGTAAAATAAACTCGACGAAGTCAGGAAGAATGTGCGCTTCGTATGCTACTTGCAGATAATATCCCCATGTTTTTGGGGTATTGGTATATTCATACTGGAACCCAAGGTCGAAATCGAATACAGGTTTAATGGTGGGCTCATTTTCTACTAAGGTCGTTTGGTAATGTGTGCTTTCGTCATATCCTGGGAGTACACTTGGCCCTTGACGTCCGAGAACAGACTTATTTTTACAGCTTCCAACTAAAAGACTAAGATCAATATCATTGATAATCGAAAGGCCATGTCCAACATCAAACTCGTTTTTCAAGCTGAGAAGCGCTCCAAGCGAGTAGTATCTTTGACTCACGGTTTCTGTTGATCCACTGAAAGGGGGAACAAACACGCGATTGAAGTTACGAACATTTTTTGTGAACCTATTCTTAAAAGAAACGGTAGAAAGGTATGCACGGATACCGGCACCAGGTTTGATAGATAGCCACTTATTTAAACCCATTCGCGTTGCAAATACAAAATCCAATTGATCTATTTTTATATACTGATCACTGACCAGTTTGAAATTTGTGCCACCTTCCGGAATTGTAGAATTTGCACCCCAGAAAGGATCAATAACGACTGGGTTTCCAAGGTCTGATTCGGCTTGGTTTACCAATCTATCGTTCATATCGATTTCTTGCTGGTGTGCATGAAACCGTGTCCACGATGTTGAAAAACTAATCTTATTCCAGTCGTTAGAATACGCAGCACCAATCCGAAAACCAACACCGGGATTGAAATCGATCAAATACGGCTCATACGTTATCCCTGTAATCCCATCGGGACGAGGTTGAGCTTGGTTTAAACGACTTCCACCGAGAGCATATGGCGTATTGGAAAAATAGGGCTTCCAAAGAAGGAAGTCACCAAAAACATCTAATCCAACTCGCTCATCTTGATTCATGCTTTGCTGCTGAGTATGCCGTTGCTTTGGATACGAATTACGCCGAGCATCGCTTGGTTGCGAAAAAAGCACAGAAGTAAACGAGATTGCTACAGCAAGAAAATGGTGTGTTCTTTTCATGTTCATCAATTACCTCGAAATATTTTCTAAATCCTAGCTATCGAAACTATTTCTTGTAAGGAAAAAATGAAAAACAGTTTCCCTCATTCTTATTTCTCTCAATAAGAGGTGAGGAAAAAAAATATCCACTGAACTATTCAGCGTACATATGATGACACGATAAAACAGCAATCACTGCCGCTGTTGCAAAAAAACATGAGCAAAGCATTCTCGTCTTTTTGTTCCATAAGCACTTTAAAAAAGGCTTCTTTAAAGCTGTCGTACTTACTAATCATCCCTTCTTTGAGTGAATCAGCCCCTTCCTTTTCTAGGTATTTCAAAAAAACAGCTCGGGTGAATAACGGTGCGTTCATTGTCACAGAAAACCTATTGAGAAGCGTGAGGGCTTGTTCAACTTTTCTCTCTTTTTTAAACGCATTAAGATTTTTACGAAGATCATCAAATGCTACCAGCAAAGTATCCCTGCCCTCGGCTTTTATTGTTTCTCTAAACCCACCGACAGTTGAAACCTTCAGGAGTGCTCGCAGCCCAAACCACATCATATTTATAGTCCTCGAGGACTTCCCTTTCTGAAACATATACTTTGCTATCTTGACTGCATCGCTGGGATTAAGCTTGTCAATTAAGTGCGCAAGGGAGTCCGAATCTACTCGCGCAGAAAACGCACAGAACCATGATAAGGGGTTATTTTACCATTGGTCGCTATTGGGATCTCGAAGAGAAGGCATCACTCAGAATCTCTGAAAATGAGCGGACCTTATAGAAGTCACCCATACCTCTTAGTTGATCTCCCTCTTGGTAGCGATTGGCAAGCTTCTGAGCCGCTTTCTTATAATACAGATTCCCTACTACTGGTAGAAGTTCAACACAGTACTGGAAGTTAGAGGTCTCATCGACGATGAGCTCAGGAGAGGGAATCGTACCAAGGCAGTACATAACCTCTTTGTGGACTCGTAAGGCCAAGGCTCCCAAGGCATTATAGGTTCCGACTAGTGGAATCAGCCGGCAAAAATGGTTGATCTCTGAAAATTTGATCGTTGTATTGAAAAACTGCATATTCCCTCCGTTAACAACTCAATTATACCATAGCGTGCGACACTTTTTCAAAATATTTATTACTTAAAAAATGGTTCTATAACACCCTTATTTTCTTTATCTTAAACTCGCAATCACTACCCCAAAAAGCAACATTTAACATTACAAAAGTATGCTTTTTTCAAATTCAAATGCCATCCTTTTTGCGTACCCTTTTTTTTAATCGCCCTCTCTATGAAAAATCGATTGAGCCTATTCACTAAAATTCCTATGATTGAAAGCGTAGGGATACTATACACACGCAAAAGTGGAGAATTTTATGGTACAGGTAGATGCAATTGATGCAGCTGAAGAGAGAGAAATACTCGAAGCCGCACACGCAGAAGGAGCAGCGGGGTTTTTCCCTGACTATAACCGGATTTTTTCTGAAAAAAACGAAGAACTAGTTGTCCTCGTCCACCAGCTTGATGTCTCAACACGTGGACCTGAAATGGTTAAAGAACAGATTGATGGATACCTAGAGCAGACTCAAAAGGTATACCAAGAAATTCTCGATGAACTCACTCAAATTGATGCTACAATTCCAGCTCCACTTCCGAAAGAGACAAGCGCTTTTTCAGATGAACACCTCAATTACTTGCACGGAGTAATTGCTGGACTAGACCCTTCTCTCACCACCGTTTCACAAGAAATTACACATAACCTTTCGCTTCTTCCACATTATCATCGGGTAGCTAGCGAAATCGCTCCCTCACCTTCTATCCTTGATGCTTCTAAGTCTCTAGGAAGAACGGCTATCGACTTAATGTCGCAGTTTGATGTTCACCACGATACGATGATTAGTGACAACATCGACAAGACAAAGGTTCGCAACAAACAACTTTCTACTATTCAAGAACAGCTCAGCTATATGTACGAACTGAGAGCGAGTGGTCAGGAAATCGACCGTGACCTCTTTGAAGCAAAATATAACGAAGCACGTGATATTCTTGCTGAATTTACCGGCGACCTTGAAGACATTAGAGAGTATGTTGAACTACCAGAACTCGATGAAGATTTTCTTCCAACAGAAGAAGGGATTCGCTCATTTTGCCAAAAATTAGAGCTGATGAAAATTCGAGCTCAGGGTAGTATCTCTGACCTGGCTAACGAAATGCACAAATTTGTGCAGGTATATACGATTATTATCGACATCATGAAGAACATGCTTGAGATGGATCGAAACGAACGAGAAGCCATCATACGGAGAACAGGGCAATAAAAGGTAGCTCGATGAACGTGGAAGTGAAAAAGACGCTCGATGAAGCATTATCCAGACTTGGAAGACTCGTACAAGAGGGAAAACCGATCCCGATTGAATCGTTTACCCAGGAAGACTTCAATACACTCTATACCGTAGGGTATGGCCTGTATGAGGCTGGAGACTACATCGAGGCAAAGCGGATATTTCATCAACTTGTTCTTGCAAAACCATTGCAAAGCGAATACTGGTTCTGTATGGGTTCATGCCTGCAAATGGAAAAAAGCTTTACTGAAGCTCTCTCTGCTTGGGCAATGTGCGCTCTTCTTGACGGACATAACCCCCTTCCCCATTTCCATGCAGCTGAATGTTACTTCTCTTTAGGAGATATCCCTGAAGGAAAGAAAGCAATTAACCTCTTCCTTCAACTCGCAAAAGATCGTGAAGAGTTTGAAATAGAAGTGCAAAGAGCAGAAACAATGCGTAAGCAGTGGGAGTTAGATAGTGGCAATTGAAGCAATACGTGGATTTAGTCCAATCAGAAGTACTGCTCCTATTGATTCGATTCCAGATGAGCATATTGAGGTGAGCACCTCTCGAGGGCTTATGGATATCGAGGATCGCCTTTACTCCTCATTCGAAACGAAGGAAACGCCGAGAACTCGTCCTACTCTTCCCTTAGGGATTAAACTTGCTCGATTTCTTGATGATCAAGAATCAATTGCTAGCCAAGGTATCGACCTAAGCACTAAGCGGGTCCGTGCCTCTCAAGCTGCACTTGCAAAAACAAACGCAACTATTATGGAGCAAATCGATGCTCGGAAATCTAAGGAATCTGAAGTCAGCCTTTGGGGCATGCTCAGTGATGTAGCGAACTACCTCACAGGAGCTTCCTCACTCATTACCGGTGGACTATTGTGTGCGACAGGCACTCCTTTTGGAGTAATCTCTGGTGGAATGCTGATCATTGGTGGAATTAGCTCCATTACAAGTCTCTGCCTGCACAACTTTGGAGCCGATCCGCATCTTGCAGGAACATTTGCAGTTTTAGGTGCAGGACTTTCTCTTATGGGAGGAATCCTCTCTTGGAATGAAATAGTCAATCACCTGCCGAGAGCAATTACCACACTGAGCAACTGTGCTCTTGGAGTTATGAATAGTGTCTCAATGATCGGTGAAGGGGTGTCAAAATCATCACTCGCGACCATTGATAAATTACTTGTCGAGAAAAAAGAAGCCGCTCGTAAATCTAAAGAGGAAATCAATCTCTCAAAAGAAGACATGCAGGCAACTGTTCGACAACTTACAACAATTACAAAACAAATAAAAGAATCCCTAAAGGCGCTTGAAGACGCAAAGCTACAAGCCCTACGAGGACGATAAGGGAGATAAATACATGGCAATGATTTATAAAGTAGCGGAAGCAACAAAAGCTTTCCATGACGCTAACATACATGACCTCATGTCGAATAGAAACCAAGGATTCTCATGTGGTAGACTTGCCGAAACCACGCACCATGCAAAAGCGAGCAAATACCTCGACAAATCGTGGACTGAGCTTTCCATTCTAGGCACTGGTGGCCTAGCTGGATCAGCACAACTTATTGGTGAATTTGCGATGGTTCCACTTGCTGCATACGCTGGTGTAAGAATACCAGATCAACTAGCAGAAGGTACGATATACGCATGTCAGCTTTGGAGTGAAACAGGCGCTAAAAACGCAGCGAAACTCTATGAAGCTCACAGCACATCGAGCCTTACTCGATTGGAGCATGAAGGAACTGTTCATGACAGAGAAACAAACATGTCTGATCAACAATTCACACGACGTCAACAAGAAATGCAAGAGACCCTTACAGCAGGTCAAAGAGCTCTTGAATCACTAGCTCAAGCATTTAAGACTCGATAAATATTTGTAGCACATGGCGATTCTCGCCATGTGCTCCCCTCCCCAACAATAAACATACATCCTCGAGCACGCAACAGTTTAAAGGTGGAGTTTTGCGAAGGTGGTTTGCTGCGCAGGAGCGAAGATGTGTTTTTAATACACTTCGAGCGACGAGTACGCAACACCACCAAAGCAAAACTCCCCTTTCATTAATTTTTTGACCCTAAACGTATACATCCTATAGAATGAAAAATATTCACTCAAATTTACGGGATTACTCGTGGCTGAAAATAATGTTGCTCAGGCAGATGCTGGACCACAAACGAATTGGGTCGAAGTGTTAGCTGAAAAGTTAGTTTTTCTTGTGCTCATTGGTGACTACGTACGTCAAATTATGCGTGTGTTTGCTGCAACGGTAAAAAAGCCGCCACACTGGTCTCTTATTCGCGAACAAATGTATCATATTGGCGTTCTCTCTCTTCCTGTTGTCGCTATGACTGGGTTATCAACCGGTCTTGTTTTAGCAACACAGGCGTTTTTTCAACTCGGTGATAAAGGACTGACAGGAACTACCGGCCTTATGGTTGCAAAAGCGATGATTACGGAACTTGGTCCAGTACTTACCGCATTTATGATTACAGGTCGTATCGGAGCTGCCATGTGCGCTGAGCTTGGAAGCATGAGAGTTACCGAGCAGATTGACGCGCTTGAAACGATGGCAGTAGACCCACATCAGTATTTACTTTCTCCCCGATATATTGCAGGCTTAGCTATGACTCCAATGCTTACTGTGTTTAGCGCCGTTATGGGGATTTTTGGCGGATACTTAATTTCTGTTTTCTACTTTAAAATGCCACCGACTCAGTATTTCGACCCTATGCCCGTCTATATTGACTACTTTGATTTATTCATCGGTGTTACAAAATCACTTATTTTTGGTCTCTCGATTATTACGATATCGTGTTACAAAGGAATGACAACACATGGAGGCGCTGAAGGTGTTGGTCGTTCAACTACTAATAGCGTTGTGATTTGTTATACATGTATTCTCTTTTTCAACTTTTTCGTCACGCTGGGGCTTAACCAACTCAACCACCAAATGTATGGCCAATGATAATTATTAAAGACCTATGGAAACGATTTGGAAAGCACCAAGTGCTTCAAGGATTAACACTCGACGTGAGAACAGGCGAAACCCTCACCATTCTTGGGCGATCAGGGGTCGGAAAGAGTGTTTTGTTAAAACACGTGATCGGAATCTCTAGACCTGATTCAGGAAGTATTGAAGTTGATGGAAAGCGGATAGACAATTTGACTGGCACTGACATGTATGAGTCGACCAAACAGATGGGGATGCTCTTTCAAGGTGCAGCCCTTTTCGACTCACTAACAGTTGCACAAAACACCGCATTTTTTCTCAATCAACATGGTGATTTAGAAACTGGAAAAAAGCTACCGCAAAGCGAGATTGATGACAGGGTTGATCATGCACTTGAGATGGTCGGATTGACCGGCACTCAAGACCAACTTCCCTCTGACCTATCCGGTGGTATGAGAAAACGCGCTGGTCTTGCTCGACTTATCGTATATAGACCAAAATACCTTCTTTATGATGAGCCGACAACTGGACTTGATCCAATTACTGCAATGCAAATCAATGAACTAATCGTAAAAACACAAGAAGAGTTGAAGGCGACTTCTATTGTGGTTACCCACGATATTGTTTCTGCACTTTTTGTGTCTGATAGACTTGCATTGCATAAAGATGGAAAAATCGCCTATACTGACGAACCAGATGCGTTTTTGCAAATAGACGATCCAATCATAGAATTTTTACGCACACAAATATCACAAGATCCTCGTTCCTTAAGGAGAAATAAGAATGATTGATTACATGAAGAACATGCTTATTGGCCTTTTCGTTGCCGTTGCTTGCGGACTCGTTGTTGGCATGATTCTCTTTCTTGAACCAACAGTTGGTGATGGCGATCAAACGCTTATTATGCGTTTTTCCAACATCAACGGTATTTCTGTTGGAACGCGGGTGATGTTTGCAGGAAAACCAGTTGGTGAGGTCGCAAAAATTGAGCAAATCCCTGACGCTCGAGAGCAACCAACAGACCAACTTGGTCAAGTATATTTCTATCAACTTGTATTGAAGATCGATTCACATGTGAAAGCGTATAACACAGATGAATTTACCATTGCGACGTCTGGTCTTTTAGGAGAAAAGTCGATCTCTATCATTCCGAAAGCTCCTCCAAAAGGGGTTACTCCAAAACGGGTAACAGCCAAAACCCCTATTTATGCAGAATCTGTCGATCCATTTGAAAGCACATTTAATGAACTTGCACAGGTTGCCGACAAAGTCGAGGAAACCCTCGATAAGGTAAATACCTGGATCGATCAAAATGGAAATGAACTTGGCGCTGCAATTAGAGCGTTCGATGATGCGATGAGCGAGACGGCAATCGCTATCGAACGAATTAACAAACTCCATGTTGTGGATGACACCTCTGTTGCTATCCAGAATTTTGGAGATACAATGGGACAAGCAAATGATGCCCTTGCAACCCTTCGCAAAGACAATGTTTTTGAAAATGCTGGAATCATGATGCAAAATTTCAAAAAGGTATCGGTGTCTGTTGATTATATCACTGACAAACTTATGCATGGTGATAGTACCCTTGGAAAGCTCTTGGTTGATGAAGGGCTCTATTTGCAGGTACAGTCCCTCATGTCTAAAGCAAACACGCTCCTTAACGATTTTAACCAGTACGGCCTCTTTTTCAACCTGAATAAAACCTGGCAACAAACGAGAGCGAAACAAGCTTCAGCGCTCGCTTCTCTTGACTCTCCTCAAGATTTCCGCGCGTATTTCCAGAAAGAGGTAGACCTTATCAACACATCGATGGGTAGACTCTCTATGCTAATTGATAGAGCAGAAAACAGCAGTGAAAAGCGGCGTATTTTGGAATCAAACGCGTTTCAACGTGACTTTGCTGACTTGATGCGTCAGGCAGAGGCTCTTACCAACAACTTAAAACTCTACAATGAACAACTGATTGAGGCTGCAGCAGAATAAATATGAGTCTTGAGTCCCCTCTTACGCTCCAGAAAGGGATGTTTTTGATTTCATGTCCCGAAATTGACGATGGAATTTTTCATCGAAGTGTGGTGCTCCTGTGCGATCACAGCAAGGTCGGTTCATTTGGACTTGTTGTTAACAAACCCCTCGACAAAGAGATATCGGAGGAGTTGACAAGTGTTGATGGGATCGATCAAACAGCTGTTACCTTTCGAGCCGGTGGACCGATGCAACCTGGCCAAATGATGCTGCTGCATAATTCAGATGCAATCCCTGCGCAAACCCTCGAGGTATGTAAAGGCGTCTATCTCGGCGGCGATGTAGAGTTTCTTCAAAAGCAGGCCAGCCTTGCAAAAGAGAACTCTCTCCTCCTCTGCTTTGGCTTCACTGGATGGACTGGTGGGCTTTTAGAAAAAGAAGTTTCAGGTGGAATGTGGTATACCTGTCCCGCAAGTAAAGAGCTTCTTTTCAATGTTGATCCAAAACAACTGTGGAGAACACTACTCTTAAACATGGGTGGCAAGTACGCCTCACTCGCGATGATCCCAGACGATCTTTCTCAAAATTAATCGATTTTTTTACCTAAGCGAAACGCACAAAGTAAAAGTTTACCTCCCTTTTTTTGAAATTTTTTTTCTCTATGAAAATGTACTATTCCAACAACTTTTTCGAAAAAAAAGCTTTGCTCGAAATTATAAAGATTTTGTAAACCCTTTGAGTATTAGAAATTAGCAGCTTCTCAATCAATGGGTTATGAAAAGTTGCGAAAAAACAAATAAGCCATCGGAGGTAACTATGGCAGCAGCAGTAGTACGAGGATCTGGAGCAGCAGATGCAGCATCACTAGCATCGGGAGCAGCAGGATCTGAAGGTCGTGAAAGATTTGAATCAACAGCAGACCTTATTGCAGCACAAATGGAAATTGAGTTTAAGCACGGCGGAGTACTCGAAGAAGAAGGCACGTTGGACGATTGGAGAAATGCTCTTGGTGGTGCTGTTGATACAGTACATAAAGATATTCTTGCCGTTCAAAGAGCCCTTCCAGCTCTCGTTTATAGCCTTGGATCTGAGTTTAAAGATTCAAAAGAGGAACTAGAAACTCGAAAAGGAAAGCTTGACGAACACTTTGCAGGAAGGCACCTCATCACACAGCTTCACGTTCTTGCTAAAGCAGTTACAGTGCGAGCGGAAAGTGTTCCCTTTGCTGATATTTCAGGTATCCCTCGAATGGATCAACACGTAGGTGCTCATGATCACGTTGAAGCGATGCGTGGAGAGGTGAGTAAAACGGCGCTTCTAGCTCGTTTAGTTTTACGAGAGCTCAAAAAGCGTTCTGAAACACCAATTACAGGATACAAAAAAGACGCAGACGCTGAAGCAGATGACAAAACGACGAAAAATCTCGGTGACCTCCTTGCTTTGGGATATGCGAGATATGAAGGTCACTCTAGAGCTGCAAGCTCAGGTAGTTACTTTGGCGCATTTATGAGCGGGATTGATGCGGCATGGGCAACCGGTCGTGACGCGATTGGCGCAAGACCTTCTACGTATTCGGCAACCCATACTGAATACTCTAAAGGTAGTCGCACAACTGCACTTGATGTAGCGATTGAGGCAAAGGCGGGTTTTGCTCCACAAAGAGACGGTGTGACCGCTCGTCTTTATTTTGAAGAGCTCAATCTTCAACGTGAAGCAAAAGGTGAAGATAAGATTCCAGATCCAGCTGATGGTGACTACAGACGTTTCCTTCCAGATGGAATAGCAAGTAAGTTTACGGGCATTGCAGCAAACACACTCACAAATATTATTAATGAGGCTAAAAAGGCCCATGGAGATGCACATCATGTAATCAAGCCATCAGGGCTAGCAAGTGCATATATTGGGAAGTTAGCAAGTAATCTTTCTGAGTTTGAAGCGATTGAGAAACGAGGCGCCACACAAAAAGAGATCGATGAGTTCATCGGGGATTCGTCACGACTCATTGATGCAGTAACGGGTGAAAAGCGCACGTTATCAGTACTACTAACTCTGCAAGAAAAATTAACAGCAGCAATTGCTGAACATGCAAAACCAAGAACAACTGATAAGCAATTTGAGCAAGTGAAGCTTCTAAATCCTGACTTAGCTAGTGCAATGAAGGACCATGAAGATAGTGCTGAAGCTGCGTGGGCAGAAGGGCCAACTGACGGGGTAACTTTCGAAACTGCATTAGCGGATACTGAAAGACTTCTTGGCAACCTTACAACACACTTAGATGCTCTTAGAGCGAAACGTGATGGGCTCGTTGCTGAACAAAGCAGTGCTGCTGCCGGCGGTGGAAGCGCTAAAGAAAAAGAAGCTGAAGTTGCTTAATTACTCGATGTGACGAGGGTATCAAAAGTACCTTTTTCAAAAAGTGGTTCAAGGTCTTTAATGATTTTGGACCGCTTTTCTTCAAAGAGAACCGTTGAAATAGTCAGGAAACTGACGAGTCGGTTTAACCGCTGAATATCAATAGGTCGCTCTCGAACAAAAAGAGATGGAGCATAGACCATCCACAGCATCAGGTCCTTATCCTCTTCTGAGAAGGATGCGTCATTGCTGATAATCTTTGTAAAACCAAAAAAGCTCGCTGTCGCTGCAGCACCGGTATCAAGTGAATCCTTACACAAAAAGGTCGTGTACTCTGGCTTGATGATATCGATCACTTTCAGCTGCAAGAAATGGAAGAAAATCTCAATGAAATCGAGCCTATTTTTTCTTGTAAGGATCTCTTTTTCATCGAAGAAGTGGGAATGAATAAGCGGTATCAACTTGGAGACAAAGGCATGGATCTCTTTTTTGGTAATTCCTCGTGGAAATGAAAAACCACACTCTTCAAAACTTTCGACCTGCTCGGTGAGCTGCTTTATGAAATTTTTGGCATCGGTTTCCCGGATGTATTCATCGACCTGCAGGTAGAAATCAGTATTTTTAGGAAGAGTAACGACCCAGATATGCTTTGAAAATTCAGCATCGGATTGAAGCGACTCAATCGCTTCACATCGAGAAAATTCTTTCCAGTTCGTTCGGTCTTGGAAGTTAAAAACGAGGAGCTTTTTCTTTTCTCGTCTCGTACTTAGAGAGCGTAAAAGCCCTACAAACTCTTCGATTACATAGGCTTGGTCAATACGTTCCTGCTTGGTTGGACACGCCATTCGAAGCACAGTCGTTCCGAGGTTTTTATTTCCAAAATCGTACACACGAGATGGTAGGTTTTCTAGCCTGTATGGATCAAAGCCAATATTGCTCTCTTGGTCTCGAAAGACATCGAGTGTTTTAAAAAGAGGTCCATTTGGATATTTCCGGAGCACATTTTCAATGTCATCATGGCATTCGAGTAGGTGTGTGAAAAACGAGAGAATTGACCCTTTATGCTTTACCTGCTCGTGTTGCTCTGCTGTGTGAATCAGGTTATAGACGAATGCACCCATATCAGATTTAAGTCCACGACGTAGAAAGAGCGCGTGACAGGTTGAGTGGAGTAAATCAAGAGTTGCTGTAAGAAGGCTATCTCTTTCTTCATCACTCATTTCAACTGTTTTAGCATACTGAGGTGACGTTAGAGCTTCACGGAGATAAAACTGGAAATCTGAGAAATAGCTCAAACAGGTCTTTCCATAGGTCTGTTTCATAAGATGTCTATCGTGGCTCGCCATAAGGAGCGCCATCATTGCCATATTGAGGTAGCAAACCATCTGGTGTTCTTTGAATTTGAGCGCATCTTGATAGAACCGTTTTATTTCATGGTCAACGGCTTCTATAACCTCTTTTGCCGTCTCATGAACATCTTTATCCTGTACCACTTTAACTTTGAGTAGTGGGTCTTCATGCATTTCTGAAAATGCTATTTCATCGAAATCCGCAACGAGTTTGATGTGTCTTAGGAGGTTTTTGTTATAAAACGGCTTTCCTTCATCATCGAGGAGGTAAAAGAGTTCGTATTCCCTGTCTCTTTTCACGGTCTCAAGGTCTTTAAGCCCTACCTGCTCAACATCTTTAACATCCTTCTCTCCCGCCCATTCTGCAAGCCAGGCATCTTCAGATTCGAGGGACTCCTTAAACCGTTTGATAATCTTATCGTGATAGAATTTTTGCAGCTCTTGGTACTCTTTTGAAGAACTTAACTTCATATCAAGGCCATGAGCTCTTGCAAAAAGAGAACTACATTTATCTATCTTTTCAACTGCCTCACCAGCAAGCGTCATAATAGCGTGGATACCACGCTGCATTTCTTGGTCTTTTATACTGCTTGGATCTTTGCTGTAGACTTTCTTGAGGTAGTTATGAACCGCTTTAAACGAACGTTTAACTTCGGCAAGTTCATCACCTGACTTTTTAGGGCTTAACCATTTAAGAACGCGCGTGCGCTCCTCACCTTTCTCAGCTTCTACTTCTTCAGGATTGAGTTCAGCAATGCTAGAGAGGTTATCCACCGCCTCCATAATACTGATGTCTTCTTCGTAGAGCTTCTTCTTACTCATGATTATTCTCCCCTTTTTCCCACTGATAATCAGTGAGATAGAGTTTCGTTACTAATACAGTAGTAACGTTCCCCTAATAATTATTATCTAATAATAATAATTTAATAATCAACGAGTAATTATAATTAGTTACTGAACGTAAATAATTCTTTTTATTTTATTAAACTCACCAGGAACTTTCTTTCCTTTTTTATCGATGAGTTCCAATGTCACTGTATGAGAACCCTTCGTAAATCCGTACATATAGTATGGTACCCATCGAGTAATGATGGCCTGCTGCTTGCCATCGATCTTCAAACGGACACGATATCCATTCTCTGAAAGGCGGCAATTAGTAATATAGAAGTCGAGCAGGATAGGCTGTGTTTCAGAAACATCAAACGAACCTTGAGGCTCATTATAGGTAAGCAGTGGAGCTGAAGGGTCGAATTTGAGTAGGTTTTTGCGCTGTGGATCTTTGACGTAAAAAAGGCGAATCGCAAACGACTCAGGATCTTTAATGCTTTCTCCATAGGAGCGCGCTGGAAATGCACGAATAAGATGCTCGCCTTGGCTGAGGTTATACGGAATTTTAAAGTTCAGTACATTGTCATAAAAAGCTCTTTGCTGGTCAAAGTTGTATAGCGAGCCTTTGTCGAGTGTGAAGTATTGGTTGTTATCGATAATGACGTGTACCGTTTGTCCCTGCCCATTTGAGCGAAGTTGCATTGCTCTTTCAAAGTTACTCATAACGCTGAGAGGATATCCACGCAGTCTCATTTGTGATTTTACAATTGAGCTCGTATAGTTTTCCCCTTCTTTAGGAAAAACAAACGTGAGGACAACAGACTCTGATTCTGGCGTTGGTGCTACAGGAACAACTCTATACGCTCCAAAAAGAGTAACATTGAGTAATACTACCAAGCTGAGGGCTAAACGGTTCATAGACATCTCCTTTCTTTTTTTCTTATTACTCTATGTTTTCTTTTATTTCCATATTCTCAGAATTCTTTCCAAAAAAGGTAGTAAGTGCAGCAAATCCACAAATAACAACCCCGAGAATCGCCAACGTAGCAATGGAATATGCGTATGCAGTGGCCATATTTAAGCTTTCATAGATGTGGGCTTGTGTATTTTCTTGCAACGAGCGGACATACTCAAGGACAGATGGATCATTGTCATAAATACCTAGAATTTTTTTGGGATCAAGCCTCGTTGTATCACTGTGGTACTGAAGATTAACGTGAAATAACATCTCTTGAAACGTGTCGATGAGTGTGCTCGCCACAGCTATCCCGGTCGTTAACCCAAGGTAACGCATGGTTGAATAGATCCCGCTCGCCATTCCTTTCTTTTTTTTATCGACAGCTCCCAGTCCAAAAATCCCAGTGCTAGAGGAGATAAACGTCACCCCGATTCCTAGAAAGAACATTCCAAACAAGATTGCATATATATTGAGGGATGGGAGAGCAAAAACCGACCAAACAAGGCAGAACGCAAGTGCCATGAACCCGTATTTGGCTGGGGTGTATGATCCATATTTATCTGAGAGCTTACCTGCAAGCGGCGCACAAATGATAACTGGCAATATGGTAAGAAGCATTAATACCCCAGTCATACCAGGGGAAAATTTAAGAACCTTCTGAAAGAACACCGGCCAAAAAACGGCAAGGGCGAGAGTGAACTGAGTACAAAATGCCACCGCTATCGCACCACTAAATTTTCTTGTCTTGAAGAGTGTTGGATCGACAAATGGATGTTCATCACGCTTTGACAGAGTGTAAAGTAACCCTATGAAAACGCAGGCAGTGATAATAAGAATCCAAAATTTCACAGACGACCACCCCCAAACGTGTACTTGCATGAGTGGATATACCAGCGAAATTATTGACAGAATCAGGAGCATAAAACCAGGAACATCGATTGATTGTGGGTGTTTCTCCGATTGAGGTATTACGATGAGCGCTCCTATTGCGGCGTAGAGACAGAGGGGGATATTGATGAAAAAAATATACCGCCAGGACAAAAACTGCGTGATGACGCCCCCAAGAAATGGTCCGAGTAGAAGGAAAAGGGAGCTTATACCGATCATGAGTCCCATAACTCTCCCTTTTGAGGAGTCTGGATAGAGATCGAGCACGAGTGCGGTTGCAGAAGGAACTGTCCATGCGACTGCCGCTCCTTGAAGAAGCCTACCGAAACAAAGCATATACCCGTCGCTAGACAATCCGCAGAAAAGAGATGCGATGGCAAAGACGAGCGTGCCAATAAAAAAGGCTGTTCGGTGGCCCATTCCATCTGAAAACCGCCCACCAGCAATAAAGAGAACAGCTGCCGCTAGGAAATAACAGTTCACAATCCAATAAAGAAGGTTTCCATCTAAGGAAAGCTCCTTTTGCATGGTCGGTAGTGCTACGGGTAAAATAGTCTGATCGAGAAAAGTAACAGACATCCCCGCAATAAGGAGAGAGAAAATCACACGGCTATGCCGTCTTGTAAATACACTCATAATCCACAAAATATGAAATTATTATTTGCTAATCAATATAAAACCCCTGCCCGGTCTAGAGATTTGAGGAACACCCTTGGATTTTTTCTTTTTTCCTTGCATAATTCTTAATTGTATCTTAATACAGTTGGAAAAAGTAGGGCACATGCGTAAATTATTCATCTTTTGTATCCTTTGCCTCGCCTCTGTTTTCGGAACAGGATGCAGAGAAGATACAGCAAAAAAAACGACAATACGAGTCAACTTTCCCGTCGATCCTCAAACGCTCGATCCGCGTAAAGGAAGAGATATAACCTCATCATGCGTACATAATATGCTCTACGAAGGGTTGACCCGGTTGACACCGACGTCAACAAGTGACTTAGGGCTTGCAGAGCACATCGAGATATCTGAAGATAAGCGTACATACACCTTTCACATTCGAGATGTTGTATGGAGTGATGGCCATCCCGTCGTCGCTGAAGATTTCGCGTACGCCTGGAAATCGATGCTCCATCCTGATTTCCCATGTCCAAACGTCAACTTATTATACGGTATTAAAAATGCTGAGAAAGCCAAAAGAGGTGAAGTTCCTCTCTCCGACGTTGGGATTAGAACTGACGGGCCTAAAAAATTTATTGTCGAGCTTGAAGCCCCCATTCCTTACTTTTTAGAAATCACAGCCTTTTGCGTCTTTTATCCTGTGCCATACCACATCGCAAGCGTAAATGAAGAGTGGCCTGATAAAGATATATCAACGGTAGTCTCATGCGGCCCCTACCTCATGACCAAATGGAGTCACTGGGATGAAATGGTCATGGAAAAATCTCCAAATTACTGGGACCAGGCAAATGTGAATCACGATATCGTTCGGATGAGTTTTATTGAGAACCAGAATACTGCATTTCAGATGTATGAACGGGGTGACCTCGATATGATGGGCACGGCGTTTACAACACTTCCCCTCGATGCAATCCCTTCACTGAAAACTCGAGGAATCTTGGAATCATTCAACGTAGCCGCAACGACCTTCTGCACGTTCAATACCTCAACTGAACCTTTCCAGAATACGCATATCCGAAAGGCGTTCGCCCTAGCGATAGACAGGCGTGACCTCGTCGATAATATTACACAGCTAAACGAAGAGCCAGGTACTGCACTTATTCCTGCCGTTTTACGAAATGGTGAGCGGAAGGAATTTTTTAAGGATGCAAGTACAGATGAAGCTGTTGCACATTTGGAAAAAGGGCTAGCAGAACTAGAGATGACAAGAGAGGACCTTTCGATACGTCTCCTCTATTCAATGAATGATGTGAACCACAAAATTGCTCAGGAGCTCCAGCAACAATGGTACCGCGTACTGGGAGTGCATATTGAACTACAAAATTGCGAAAGAACCATTTTTTTAGATAATCTTCAGCGAGCTGAATATGATATGGCGCTCGCATTCCTTCATGCTCAATATAATGATCAAATGAATATTCTGGAACGATTCAAAAGGAAATCGAATCCGAAAAATTATTGTAACTGGGAAAACGAACAGTATGTTAGCTTCCTCAATCAAGCTATGAACGCAGCCACTGAAGATGAACGTATGGCGTATATGGAATCTGCTGAAAGAGTTCTTTTGGATGAGATGCCTATAACGCCTGTTTATCACTGGAGTACAACGTTTGTTAAACAGCCCTACGTTGAAAACATTGCATTTTCTCCATTAGGAGCAGTACATTTGCCTTCGATAAAAGTGCACAAGTGAGGTAAGCCATGGGATTTGACCCAAGTGCGATAGAACCAGACTGTACCTTCCCACTCGATGATAAAGGAAAGTGGGATCTCTATTTTTCGCTTCTTCGTACGACATTGAGTTCGTTATTAAAGGAGTATGGAGATACGCAAACAACTCTGAGAGCCCTTCCTATCGTGAAGGCAGACTCCCTCACTCCGACAATGAATACATTCTCTCTTTATGTCCTCACTCATGCTCAGTACACACAGGGTTCTGGAAGGTTTATCACTGATGCACTCAACACATACCTCATTCCTGGAAAATATACGCCAATACTACTTTCTCGCTCGTCCCGATTTGTTTTAAAGGAAGCTAAGGGTGTACCGGTCTTTTTCACCGAGTACCTCATCCAGCTACCTGAGGGAGCTGACTTTGAAATTCTGAAAATCAATTTACCTAAATTGATGAGAAATTTTCGGATGACTCTTTCCTCTGTTCGATATACCAGGCGACTTATTCAAAAAAGAAAAATATCTGATATTGAAAGAGAATTACTCGTCACAGAAAATATCCAGGATCTCTTCGAACTTTCGAATAAGAAAACGAATAGCCCATTTTTTGCTCATGTCCCAAAACGGTTCATTGATGAACTCCAAAAGAAAGAGTCCGAGGAACTATCGAATGCCCTTCTGCTAAATGATAGCGTTCCCTTCAAACGAAGTATTTTTGGAGAGATGCATCGCCTTATCTCTTTACTCCCCCTTCAGATCCAGCATGAGTACTCCCAACGTTTGCTGATTAGAATGCTATCGAGTGCCTATCTTTTCAGAAAAGTTGTTTCGTATACTGAAAATGCCCCTCACTTACCAAAAGCACTCTTTAAAGTTTTTCCTGTAGCTGAAAATCATGTTGTGCATCGATGTGGTCTACTTTTAGTGATTACACCTCCAGACCATGCAATACAATTTGACCACGAAGGTCTTTTTAGAGTAGCGCAACGCCTTTTCCCTCTTCTCCGGAAAAATCGAGAACGTTCTTTCACAGAAGTACGTGAAGGCTCATCGTGTAAAACAATTTATATTGAGCTTGCAAAAGAGCACCTACTCCTTTTCACTATGCAAGATATTCGAAAACTGAAACATAACCTTGAGGATGAGCTCGAGCTCTATATAAAGGGAATGGCGCAAAGTAGAAATGCGGAGGTAACCTCAAAGAGAGAAGACCTCGTGACTCGATTACAATCACAGTTGATTGAGAAAGGGCGTTATAATGACATCCTTCTCTCAGAACTCGTTCATTCCTTTTCTACTTCAAAAGAGATCGATGACGAATGGATCGATGCGCTAGGAAGAAGTTATTACATGTTCTATTCTCTTTTAGATGAAGAACGCACCTCTTCCACTTTTATGACTGCAGCGCATACGGTTGAGGATGTTTTTGTCGTTGCTGTTGCCACAGAAAACCCTCAGATTCATGATAAGGTCTCTCTCATCATGCTGAGCGAAAAAGAAGCGTCGAATGCGATTTTATCAGTAGGTTTTCAGTTTGAAACCTCGTACCTTTCCGCGCTATTTTTCAGGTATAAAGATAGTGATGACCTGAAACGTTTTCGAGGACATCTTCTCGAGCGACTCCAAAGGCTTCAGGTGGAAATCGAAGCGCACTTAGCATAAGCCAGCCCGTTAGTATTGGACTTATTCTAAATTCTTTTATAGAGTTTGAAATATGAAAAAAACCGGGCGCGTTTACCCTCTTATTTGCATCATCGATGGACTCCATGTAGGACTCATTGTTCCGGCGCTGCTTGCTGTTCTTTTTTTTGACACGTTTGACCTATTCAAAACAAACACTCCCCCCGAATGGATTTTCGGAATACTCCTCGCACTACCCTACTGCATTAAAATGCTTTTCCTTTCGGTAGCAAAAGGAATCGCACATAGAGTTGGGGTGCGAGCAACACTGATCGGAACCACGGCTTTTTTTGCAACTGGCAGCTTTCTAACAGGGCTTGCTTTCGAAGTAGACAGCCTTGCGCTCCTTGTGGTCTCACGAATTGTGTTAGGCTTTGGTATGCTTACGTTTCCTCTCATGATTTTAACTGGATCACTCGGGATTTTTGATCCCAAAATGTCGATGCGTATTCAAGGATATGGGATAACTTTGGGACCGCTCGTCGGAAGCCTTTCTCTTTTTAAAACGCTCGAAATTGCGCTCCCCTTTTACTTGGCTGCCATCCTCTGTCTCTTTTCTTTGACCCTGTTTCTTTTTACGAAAATACAGGAGACTGGAAAAGCGAAAACGTTCGCCTCAAAACGATTTTCTCCTCGATTTTCAGAACTTGAGTCAGAAGATGTATCCATGCTTTTGATTGCACTTTTCTTCATTCATGCTGCCTGGACATCATACCTCTATGATGCGCCTCTGTTTGCATTTAAGTTGTACCGTTTTTCAATTGAACACCTTGTGATTCTATTTACAATTTTTTGCCTAGGTCTCCAGATTGGGCTTGGAATTTTTTCTCGATGGGCAAGTCGATTTGGACATAAAGGGGTGGTGATTGGAAGCTATATCATCGTTGGACTGATCATGCTTTTAGAAACGGCTCCACGAACCTCATATCTTCTATGGATTTTGAGTGCTCCAGCAGGAATTATGGCCGGCATTGGATACACTCACTGTATGAGAATATTCCAAATTCTTTCGAAAAACAAACAAATCGGTGACGCAGGACTGTTCGCGTCAATTGTTCAATCTTTTGCAGCTTTTGTAGGGCTAATCGCCGTTGGTTTTTTCTCATCTATTAAACCCTTTCTTCCTCTTATTTCCAGCTTTATTCTATTATGCATCGGCATTAGTTTTATTCTTCTCGGTAGATTTAAAAGACTTGAAAAAGAAGAGGTTTTTTAAGTGGCACAGTACAAAACCCACGTCACGTTTAATATGCTTCTTGGATATCCGCTTGGAGCTTTTTTATTCTTTCACTATTACTCAGCCTCCCACTTCCTCTTTGCTCTTTTTTCTTCCAGCTTTTTGCTTTCAACAATGATATTGAATCCTGATCTAGACATTGCAAACACGTTCAAGCTTTTTTCAGTCCGGGGGATGCTCACGCTACCATTTCGTCCTTATAGCTACGTTTTTTCCCATAGGGGCATTTCTCACTTCCCTCTCATTGGAACGTTAACTCGACTAGCCTACCTCGCGCTCATTTTTTCAATAGTGTTTTTGTGTGTATATGGACAGATCCCTCCGAAAGAATATGTCATTACTCTGTATGAGAAATATGCGGTTCCTTTTTGGGTAGTCGTCGTGGGGATTATCTATGCAGATCTTTGCCATATTTTATTGGATGGAAAGAAAGCAACTACTTGAGCAGTTATTAAAAACTCTATATACTCCTCCACATGTCAAAGCCACTTGTAGTTTCAAATTTATCAAAGTCATACGGTGTTGTCCAAGCGCTGAAGGGCGTTTCCTTTGAGATTGGTGAAGGAGAGGTCTTTGGGCTCTTGGGGCCCAATGGAGCTGGAAAAACAACAACCATCACGAGTATCGTCACTCTTGAGAACCCAACCTCAGGCGACATCGAGATTTTCGGAGCGAATGTTAGAGAGTTTCCAGAAAAAGTAAAAAGTTTCATCGGATATGTCCCACAAGAACTTATTAACCACGGTTACTTCACTGTCGAACACATTTTGCACATTTATGGAAGTTTCTTTGGACTTACGAATCTGCAAGACCGAATTGAATACCTCTTGAAACGACTCGAACTCTGGAATCATCGAAAAAAACTCGTCAATCAATTAAGCGGTGGTATGAAAAGGCGTCTTCTTATTGCAAAAGCGCTCATCCACTCACCTCGACTCATTTTGCTCGACGAACCAACAGCTGGGGTCGACGTAGAACTGCGCCAAACGCTCTGGGATTTCATTCGGGAGCTTCGAGATGAAGGGATGTCAATACTATTGACTACCCACTACCTCGAAGAAGCCGAAATGCTCTGTGACCGTATTGGTATTTTGCGCCAGGGAGCTTTAGAGAAAGTTGACTCGACTCGAAAGCTGATTGAACAGTTGTCGCAACGGGAAGTGAAAATCTCTATAGAGGGTGAAATGCCTCAAGTCTCCCACAAATACCTCATCTCTCAGTCAGATGGCTGTATAAAATTTTCGATTCCATCTTCTTTCCCGGTGGGAACCCTCCTGAATGAGCTCGCTTTAACAGCAGGCAGCATTAAAGATATTCACATCAGAGAGGGAAAACTAGAAGATGCATTTCAAACTGTACTGAAGGGGAAATCATGATGTGGTTTATCCAATTAAGAGGACTCTATTGGAGAGAGGTCCTTAGATTTCTCACAGTTCCCTACCAGACAATTGCTAACTCGATCGTGATGTCTACACTCTATTTTTTCATCTTTGGCGTAAGCATGGGGAGAGCAATCTCTATTAACGATGGATTCCCATATCTCGCCTTTTTAATTCCTGGTATGGTGGCACTTTCCGGCATTAGAAACTCCTTTGAGAACTCGACAAGTACCATCATTGCTGCAAAATATATGAATGAACTTCAAGATATCCGGGTAACGCCGCTCAGCTTTTCACATATTACGATTGCACAATCGTGTGCATCATTGACGCGAGGATTGATCGTCTCATTTTTCACCTATGTAATGGGGTCTATTTTCTACCTCGTACAAACGGGATCGCTCATGCCAATCGTCCACCCCTTTCTTCTTCTATACTTCCTGTGTATTGGGTGTCTTTCATTTGGAGCATTGGGCCTAGCAATAGCGATGTACTCGAGCAGTTTTGAAAGAGTGAACTCGTTTAGCAGCTTTATTTTGGTCCCCCTTATTTATCTGGGTGGGGTCTTCTTTGACCTCAATACACTTGATCCATTTTGGGGATATGTTTCAAAAGTAAATCCCCTCTTTTATTTAATTAATGGAATTCGGTATTCATTTATTGGAACGACAGACGTGAGCATCGGTCTCTCTGCATCACTTCTAGGCGGATTTTTTATTGCTTCATTTGCTTTTGCATATTACTCGCTTAGAGATGGAGCGCGTTACCACAGGTATTGATATGACGACAGCACCCTATGGATCCTGGAGTTCTCCCCTCACTCCAGAAAAGCTTATTGAATCAAATAAGTTTCAACAGCTCTGTTCAGACAGGCAGTCTGTCTACCTTATTGAAGGAAGGCCGAAGGATGGAGGGCGATGTACTATACTCCACGTTGAAAACGGCTCGATGAAGGAAATCCTCCCTGGTGAATTTTCAGCGCGAAGTAGAGTGCATGAATATGGAGGAGGCGCCTGTGCCGCTAAGAATGGGAAAGTCTATTTCGTTTCAGCTGAAGATCAAAATATCCACCTGCTTTCCGGTAACGAAGTAACTCCAATAGTCACTGACCCAGGTATCCGTTTCGCTGACTTAGCGATTCATCATTCAGAAAAATGGATTTATGCCATACAGGAAGAGCATACTCGTGAGAAGGTTGTTAATACGCTCGCACTTATTCACCTCGATACACCTAATGAAACACAGGTGGTTCACTCAGGATACGATTTTTATGCTAAACCGCGAATCTCACCTGATGGAAAGAGGATAGCGTTTCTCGCGTGGAACCTCCCGTTTATGCCGTGGGATGAAGCCGAATGTTTGGTTGGTGCTATCAAAGAAGATGGAACGATAGAAAATGTCACCTCTATTGCCGGAGGAAAGGATAGCGCTGTCAATCAAATTGCCTTTGGACCTGATAACACACTTTACTATACACTCGATTCATCCGGGTGGTGGGACATTTATACCGAGAGAGGTCTTCTCGTTGCACAAGAAACAGACTTTGGTTACCCAGACTGGGTGTTTGGTATTCATCGAATGGCATTTTGCGGCGATAAGCTGGTTGCTATTGGTACAAAACAAGGAGTGGATTCGTTATACGTAATTGATCCAAAAACGAAGTCGGTGACTCCTGTATCACTTCCTTTTACTTCTTACATAACACTTTCAACAGCAAACTGGAAAGTCTATGCAGTTGCAGCGAGCCCAAAACAAACCCACTCTCTTGTCGAAATTGATATTACAAGAGGAACATGCAGCACTCTACATTCGTTTGCCCCAGAATTTCTGAATGAGGGTTGTATTTCAGAACCTGAAATAATCAGCCTGGGAGAAGCGTATGGCTTTTATTATCCCCCTCAAAATCGTTCGTATTCAAAACCTGAGAATGAAAAACCTCCACTGATAGTAAGCATCCACGGAGGTCCAACCGGTCACCGCGACAATGCTTTAAAGCTCGATACTCAATTTTGGACGACAAGAGGTTTTGGATTTCTCGATGTAAATCATCGAGGAAGTACCGGTAATGGGAGAGCATGTCGAAATGCCCTCAGAGGTAACTGGGGAGTGATCGATAAAGAAGACGCATGCAGTATGGCTGAAATGCTCGCAAGTAAAGGCGTTGTCGATGGAACACGAATGGTAATTACGGGAGGAAGTGCTGGTGGATTTACGGTATTAAATTCCCTTACTTTTTCACGTGTCTTCGCAGGTGGTATTTCTCTTTATGGGATTAGTGATTTAGAACTTCTAGCAACAGATACCCACAAATTTGAATCAAAAATGCTTGAACAACTTGTTGGCCCATATCCAAAATTGAAGGATGTGTACATAGAGCGGAGCGCGATTCACCACGCTCAAGAAATTAAAGCTCCATTACTCTTATTACAAGGACTGGAAGACAAAGTTGTCCCACCTAACCAATCGGAAGCAATCTACTCAAAACTCCTTGAAGGAGGTATTCCGGTCGCATATATTCTTTTCGAGGGTGAAGGGCACGGTTTTAGAAAAGGTCCTTCGATAGTACGAACCCACACTGCAATGCTCTCATTCATTCGAAGAATATTTGGTATCGAATCGGAAGAACATACAGATGCACTCAGAATTGACAATCTAGATTAATTAATTTTGGATTAAGATACTATTCCTCTCATCGATTCTATGGGTTGTTCACATGGTTCTCCCTCATATTTTGTCATTCTCTTAAACACGAGATAGTTTTTTCAAAGTGTAGTACTGCTATACTAGACCTCTCTTTTTTGAGGTTTTTCATGAAATGGTGGTCAATTTTTATCATTACTTGCCTTTTTTGCCGAATAGATGCGACGGAAGAAAAACACTCTATCTCTTTTGATTCGGTAAAAATGGAGGAGCTCGTCCGCTTCGCTGCAAAAGTAAGCGGTATGTCCTTTTTTTACACTCCAGATGAACTCCAAATGGAGGCATCCTTTCATACCTCAAAACCAATGGGCTCCTCCCAGATAGTTGAAGCAGTTATCTCCCTTTTAAAGAAACACAACTTTTCTATTTCTGAACGTGATGGGTATTTATACATCCAAAAGGACAGACGCTCTTTTTTCGGATCAAATACCCCAGCACAAAAGCCAATCGATCTCGACAAATACCTCCCTGAACAGCCTGGAGCATTTTACGTACATAAGCTCCAATACAATAAAGGGAATGAAATCCTTCAAGCTGTGAAAAAAATTGCAGCTGATACCAGAAGTTCAAAAATGGTTTCTAAGCAAATTCACGATGCAATTGATTCGATGCAATGGATTGAAGCCACAAACTCCATTTTATATTCGGCTACCGAATCTGCGAATGCAGAAGTGAAAGGGCTCATTGCTCAGCTTGATACAAAATTAAGCCAAGTATTTATTGAGGTCCTCGTTATTGAAACAAGTGTAAAAAATGGCGCACAATTTGGGCTTCAATGGTCTGGTAGCGGTAAATTGAAAGATAGGGTTGACTTCAACATTTCTAACCTCTACGAGCAGAAAAATCCTTTTGTTGATGAGGGAGGACTTCGTGGACTTACACCAGGGCGTGGTTTTGACTTTGGCGTAATTGGAGATCTGATCTTTCATAAAGGAAAGACATTTATTACCCTGAGTTCACTTCTTGATGCCCTGCAACGAGATTCAGAAAGCTTGGTCGTACTTAACCAAAAAATTATCGCTCAAGATAGTAGAGAGGCAAAGATTTTTGTCGGTGACAATATCCCGTTTCCAGGTTCACGGGTTGAGACAATAGGAGCATCACAGCAAACTACTTCGAATATCGAATACCGTGATGTAGGCGTCTCTTTAAAAATTACCCCTCTGATTGGTGAGAATAATATAATTACCCTCTCAATTTCAGAGGAAATTTCAGAAGCAACGCCCACGCACGTAGCGACGAGCTCTCCGGTAAATGGGATCCAAACTACAAAAACAAATATGTTGACGCAGGTTCATGTACCAGACAACTGCTTTCTCGTGCTTAGCGGAATGATCCGAAACAACCATACAAAACACCGAACAGGTGTACCATGTTTAGGAGGGCTTCCTCTTATTGGAGCCCTCACCTCTCACCATAAAAGGGAAGAGGAAAAACGAAATGTGATTATTTTTGTTCGTCCACATATTGTTGATTCATTGGATGAATACCAACAATACACGGATAAACAGGTAGAACTCTACGAAGCGCAAACGAATGAAAAGGCTGCCTTCGAACAAGGAATTAGGATGATCAATGACTAACCAAACTGTTCGCCCACTCTTTGATTCCCCCGACCTGACGTATATCGATAGAAAAGTTCCTACGCAAAGAAGTATTCCACCTCAGATCAGTGAAATCCCACGGCTCGTCACCTCATTTTCCGATGCACCCCATCATTCCTTCCTCGATGAATTACTCGGTGTTGCTCCAGGAGGTACCCATGACATTCATTTTGAACCGCCTCCAGGTTTCCATAGAAAAGCGAATGGATGCTTTTTACTCTCAGTTATCCCAAACCTCAACGTGCCGCTTGACCTTTGCTCTCAGGAACCTATTGCTCATCTTCAAGAAGAGTTAGATATCCTCGAGAAAAACTTCAGGGATATTAAAATATTTATGCTTCGATTCTGTAAAGGTTGAGAAGCTAGTCTCTATGTTTTGAGTAGATTTTTTTTTGACGCTTTAATTCTTTTGCTATCATTCGGGAAGAGTATTCTAAAATTCCCTGCATAATTTTTTTTCTATCGCTGACTTGAACAGCTACTTTAAATTGAGAAAAGAACGGATCCCAACTGGGAAGCATTTCATCGAATGAGAGTTTTCCAAGGCCGGCTACATGCATATATTCCTCTTTTTTGTTCGTAGCAGAAAAAATACTACTGATGTACAGTTAATCTATGAGCGACGTGCAAATCCCACACAAATCTTCTCTTCTTCACCACTTAATTCCGGTACTTCTGCTTTTATTTGTTGGGTATGTTGGCTTTTCCCTTGCAGTACCGATTTTTCCTGCAATCATTCTAGACAAAAGCTTTGGATTTATTCCAGCTGATTTATCCATACAGATGCGAACGCTTTACCTCGGATGCCTTATTGCTGTATATCCGCTCGGTCAAGCAATCGGCAGTCCAATTCTTGGGAAGGCTTCGGATAAATATGGGAGAAAACGAATACTTCTAGTTACCCTCCTTGCGATTGTTCCTGCCCACCTCATGACGGGATATATGATTGCGAAATCGAACCTCTTATGGCTTGTCTTTTTTCGTTTTGTATGTGGACTTCTTGAAGGGAACATCGTCATCGCGCAAGCAGTCATCGCAGATGTAAGCGCGAATAATCAAGAACGAGCTCAAAATTTTGGCTGGGTGACCGCCGTTGTAAGCGGTTCTTTCATTTTTGGCCCACTCCTGGGTGGAATACTTTCAGATAACCGCTATGTTGACTGGTTTACCTACGCCACTCCGTTTTATGCAGCGGCAGTTCTCGCATTTATCAGTTTTCTGTTTATTGCACTGTTTTTTCGAGAAACCAAAGAAGCCAATCCAAATGTGGAAATAAGCTTTCTTCCAATCTTGCGATCTATCCGATCGGAGCTACAGACGATAGAGCGCGCGCCTGCATATTTCCATAATTTTCTTATTTATGTTGGTCAGTTTTTCTTTTGGAGTTATATGAGCGTCTTTCTCATTTATCGATATGACTTCAATATTATTCAATTGGCCCTAGCAAACGGCTATAGTTCTATTCCGATGATTATCGCTCCTTTCTTTTTTCGAAAGATAGCTAGCCGCGTTGCAACAGAAAAAACACTCATTGTTGCTTCGGTATTCTGCTCACTCTCTTTTATACTCTTTATGATCCCAGATTCCCCCTATTCTCTTTTCTTTACACTGCTTCCGATCGGTTTTTTCATCGCTATGCAGTATTCATTTGCTGCTATGTTGATTTCTGAACGATCATCCCTGGAAAGTCAAGGACATAACCTAGGGATTAATCAGTCTGGTCTCGTGATTGCTGAAGCATTAAGCGGTGTGGTTGGCGGGGTCCTTGCTGCATTTAGCTATTACTATCCAATCATTGCAGCATCGATTTTTCCTCTTCTCGGAGCAATCTATCTTGCTACTCGGAAGCAACGGTAATTTTTCTGCTGGTTTCTGACTTGAAGAGAAAGCTGAGCGCAAAATAACAAAGTGACAGTACAAAACACGCATAAAATATATCATTGGTCGAAAGATTCAATGACTGCTTAATCACTTCACCATATAAAAGTGCTTCAGGCTGACTTCCTGTAAACCCAACACCTGACAAAGTATCAAGTGCATTTGTCTGTACTGTTGAATATGGGGTAAAATTGGCAACAATATTCGATTGATGGAATGCCGCTCTCCGTTCCCATAGAGTCACTATCAAAGACGCCCCTATTCCACCTGACATCATCCGAACAAAATGGAAAACCCCCATTCCCATCGGAAGCTCTTCCTTTTTAAGATGCACAAAAGTTAATGCGGTCAGCGCTGGAAGCCAAAATGCGATCGGCACGCCGAATAAAAAACGGGAAAATGCAACAACCATAAATGAGACTTGAGGTGTAAAGTGGTAGAAATAATAGTATGCGCCTGCAAGCGTCAGAAAACAAATAGCAAGCACATATCGTGGTTCTGTTTTATCAAGCAGCTTAGCAACTCCACGTACAAAGAAAATCGGGAATATACCCATGGTGGAGGTTGCAACCCCAGCCCAGAAAGCATCATAGCCCATCGACGTCTGCAACCAAAGGGGTGAAATTACAATTGATCCGAAGAGAAGTATGTACGACGCTGCCGTTAAAAAAGTCCCCAAGCTAAAATTGAGATCTTTAAAGAGATCGAAATTTATGAGCGGGTTCTTATCGGTTAACTCCCAAATCACAAGTGAGACAAACGAAACAACTGCGATTACAGCAAGCGTAATAATCGCATACGATCGCCACCAATCGTACTGCTGTCCTTTATCAAGCAACACTTGGAGTGAGGTAACTCCAAATGCCAAAAAGATAAAACCGATGTAATCAACCGCTCCCTTACTCGTTGGTGATTCATACTTTTTCAGCAGTGTCCAAATAATAAGAGAGGCGAAAATTCCTGTTGGAATGTTTATCAAGAAAATCCAATGCCATGTGTAGTTTAGAACGATCCATCCCCCCAAAATCGGACCAGCAATTGGGCCCACAAGAGCAATCATCGTCCAAATCGCTATCGCCATGTTTTTCTTTTCATTTGGATAGGCCAAAATCATGAGCGACTGTGAGAGTGGAATGAGTGGTCCTGCTGCTGCCCCTTGAAAAAAGCGTGCTATCACGAGGAATTGAAATGTCGGAGAGCTCCCACACAGCCACGACATAAGGGTAAAAACAATGGTCGATCCAACCATTGTTCGAACATTCCCAAACCGTTTTGTTAACCATCCTGTGAGTGGAAGAAATATTGAGTTACCAGCAGCGAACATGGTGATAACCCAGGTCGCATTCGTTTTAGAGACAGCTAGATCCCCAGCAATATACGGAACACACACGTTTGCGATGGTTGTATCAAGCACCTGCATGAATACGGCGAGAGAGAGTCCCACAGAAGCTGCAAAAAGCAGGATTCCGGTAAGAGGTTTAACGTTTTGCTCTTCCATCATCAACGATGTTCTCCCTGATTATATCGCGAATAATCAGTTCGGCTCCCTCCTCTTGTCGCGCGTAAACATTTGTCATGTAGAGCGGCTTTGAAACCGAAGCTTTTGAAAGCACGGCCCCTGACTTATTAGACACATCTATAGTCACATCCATCGACATACCGAGCATAAGGGGGTGCTGATCAAGCGTATCTGAATCTATTGAAACTCGCACCGGTAAACGTTGGATAATTTTGATCCAGTTTCCTGTTGCATTTTGAGGAGGAAGTATGGAAAAAACATTTCCTGTACCTGGATTAAGTCCAACTATAGAACCGGTAAAAGTAACCGACCGCCCATAAATATCTGCATGCATTTTTGCCCTTTGACCAATCCGCATCTTAGACAGCTGGGTTTCTTTGAAATTCGCATTTATCCAAATTTCGTTGAGAGGAACAACTGCAAGAAGTGGTGTTTGTTGAGAAACGCTCTCTCCAAGTTGCACTTTGCGCATACCTACATAACCATCGGTTGGCGCCACAATTTTTGTTCGTTTTAAATCTACCCATGCCTGACGAACACGATCTTTCGCCTCGTTCACTAAAGGGTGGTTATCAATCGTCGTGTTTCCAACAAGGGCTTCTTGTGCGCGAAGCATTTCATACACACGCTCAAGTTCAGCTGTTACACCATTGAGTTGAAGAGTAACATGCTGAAACTCTTCCTTTGAAATCGCTCCGCTCGAAACAAGTGGCGCTCTATTGTCATAGTTGATCTTTGCAATTTCATAGCTGCTCTCAGCTTCAACAAGCTGTGCTTTGAGAGCATCACAGGTTGCAAACATATTTGCAACAGAACGAACCTGCGAGGCAAGGGATGCTTTTGCACGCTCTAGGGAAATAACATAATTTGTTGGATCAAGCTCAACTAAGATCTGATCTTTTTTAACAAAGTCTGTTTCTTCAGCGCAAATTGTAATGACTGTACCGGGAACTTGAGCATTGAGCTCAATCATATTGCCATGAACGTATGCATCATCAGTAGATTTATGAGTCCGGAAATAAAAAAACCAAAGGCAAAAGACAACGATCCCTGTGATAACAAGGGCCACAGCAAAATAAAAGAAGATTTTCTTTCTTTTGTTTTTGTTGTTGTTCTCTTTGTTATTCTCTTCCATACCCTCCACCTAACGCTTTCACGAGATCAACCATTCCGTGGTAGTATTCTTCCTCAACATCAAGAAGGGTCAGCGTGTCCTCGATAAGCGCTATTTTTCTTTGTAATACATCGAGCTTTTTAGCAACACCAGTTTCGTATCTCAAATCTTCCAACTTATATTGGGATCGTTTTTTTTCAACGTGGCGAAGTCTGACTCCCCTTTTTTCATAATCAGAGCGAAGCATGGTTAGATTCGAAGTAACCTCTTGCGCTGCTTGTAATACTTTTTCGTTGTATTCGTAGACCGCAACTGAAAAATCTTGATGAGACTTCTCGAGATCGGCACCAAGCTTAAAACCGGTAAAGAGTGGTAGATTAATAGATGGGAAAAGAAATCCGGTTAAACTCTTTGCACTAAAAAGTGTATGCCATGCAAGCGACTCTATCCCTCCATATGCAGCTAAATTAATACTTGGAAAATAGGCAGCACGGGCAGCCTTTGTTAAATGCATTTTTGCCTGAACATTCCAGAGAGAAGCCATTAAATCAGCGCGGCGAGCTAAAAGATCGAGTGAAAGTTTATTGGGGATCGGGAAATGAGAAATATCTTTCATCGCTGGTTTCTTGAACGTGAATTCATCATCTGGTGAACGGCCCATAAGCACTTTTAATTGCATTGTTGTGATATTGATCGATGCTTCAACAGCGATAAGCATCTGCTCCAATGCAAGCACATTTTCTTCAACATCATCCAGATTAAATTGATCATCCAACCCGTTAGCCATTCTCAATTGACGGAGGTCAAAAATCTCTTTTGTCGCATCGTACGCTTCGATAATTTTGTCTTTTCTATCTTGAAGAAATTGAAGGTGGATGTATGCGCTGGTTATTGTTGTAGCGAGGGTAATTTGCGTAAGTGCAGCTTCTGCTTTTTTTGCATACGCAGCACCAAGCGCCGCTCTATACTTTGCGGCATTTTTTCCCCAGAAGTCGAATTCATAATTAACGAACAGCCCAAGGTCAATCTGATTAATGACAGCTGAAACGGTTGATGGTGGAATTCTAAATAAACTTTCATCACTCAAGTGAGCATACAATTCTTGGAAGTGTGCATACATTTTAGGATAAAATGCGGAAGCTGTACTCTTAGCGGACGCAGTTGCAGCCATCACCTTTCTGTGGGCTCCTACAATTGTAGGGCTCTCCTTCAAAGCAACATCGATGATATAATCAAGCTGCTCATCACCGTACTCTTTCCACCACTCTGGATCTGGCCAATTTCCCGTCACAAAATACGTACTATCCAGCGCAGCCTTAACCGATGGGGTAACATTAACGGATGAGGAAACCTCGCCTTCGGGTTTTTTCCGAAATGTAGAGCAAGATAGGCACATAGCCGCTGTCAAAAATAATAATACTCCTCTCATGAGTCCCTTCCAATTCCCTATTTTTTTCTATATAGTAAATATGTTTTTTTCTGGAAGAAAAGTTCTTGAGAAACGTATTCTTTATATATGGATGCATCAAGAAAAGAACGATTATTCGAAGCTAAAAGTGAGTTAAAAAACTCACTTTTAGGCATTGAACAAGAAACACTTCGAATAACAAAACAAGGGCTCCTCTCAAAGACAGATCACCCCCACGTCTTCGGCGCACCACTCACTCACAAGCATCTAAAAACAGACTTTGGAGAGCAGCAGCCAGAACTCGTCACTTTTCCATCAAAAGATAAAAAACACATTTTTGCAGAGCTTTCAGAACTCAAACGATTTATGTATGAGATGAGCTCTAAAGAATTGCTTTGGCCATTAAGCATGCCGTGTGAACTTCCAAAAAAAATCCCGGTTGCGAAGTATGGAAGCACCTTTGAGGCAGAAATGAAAACCCTTTACCGAATGGGTTTATCGCATCGGTATGGGCAAAATATGCAAATGATCTCAGGGATACACTTTAACCACTCTTTTTCTCAAAAATTCTGGGAGCTTTTTGGCGAGAACATTTCCGACAACTACCTTCATATTTGCCGCAATTTTTTGCGATACGGATGGCTTGTAACCTATCTTTACGGGGCGTCTCCTGCCTGTGATCGTTCATTTGGAATTAAGGGATTAAAGCAGCTCGATAAAACGACATTCTATCACCCATATGCTACATCACTTCGCATGAGCCCCTACGGATACTACAGCAGAATACAACAACAGCTTGCTATTTCGTATAACTCTGTCCCTGAATATATAGCAGGCATTCGACAGGGAATACATACCCATAACCCTTCATATGCGCATATTAAAGAGCAAATTAATAGTAATATTCTCCAGTATCAGAATGAACACTACGCTCGTATTAGACCAAAGCCATCGATAGAAGAAATAGAAAAAGAAGGGATACATTACGTTGAAGTCCGTTCAATTGATCTCGATCCATTTGAGCCTTTGGGAATCGGAGCTTGCCAATACAGTTTTCTGGAGCTTTTCATACTCTATTGCCTTGTAAAAGAAAGCCCACCGCTCACAAAGAAAGAACAGCAAGTACTTTGCCACAATCAGTGTGAAGTATCTCTGCATGGTCGAGCTCCTCACCTCATGTTAAAAAAGGGAGGACGATCAGTCCTACTGAAAACATGGGCTCATTCAATCCTTGATGAAATTGAACAGCTCACTCCCCTCCTTCCTTCTTGTTCAACCGAGCGTCATCGAAGTGCTGTGAATGACCCCGATAAAACACTCTCTGGGAAAGTTCTGTCCCACATGAAAGAGCACTCCCTCACCCATTCAGCCTTTGGTCTTGAGCGTGCTAAAATACATAAAAAAGAACTAATTCAAAAACCACTCCCCCAAAAAGCGCTCAAGAAGTGGCAAAAAGAAGCTGAAATTTCGTTACAAATGCTCAGGGAAAAAGAGTCCTTACACAAAGTCCTTCTCTTTGGCTATGAAGATATGGAATTGAGTACGCAGTTCCTTTTACGTGAATGCCTGAAGCAAGGGATTACATTCGAGATTATCGATAGGAGCGCAAATATTGTACTCCTTAAGCAAGGAAAGAAAGAAGCGTATGTTCGACAAGCCACAAAAACGGCACTCGACACGTACATCGCTGCTGAGCTCATGGGAAATAAAGAGGCCACTAAAGTCGTCTTGCGTAAACATGGAATACGGGTTCCTTCCGGTGGACAAGCGCACACATTCAAAGAAGCACAAGAGCTCTTCGCCCATATACATTCTCGAAAGGTAGTAGTAAAGCCGAATACGACTAACTTTGGTAAAGGGGTTCATATCTTCCCTCGCAAAGATGAAGCGATGCTACTCTCTTCGTGCAAAGTAGCTTTTTCTCTCGATACGTCTGTATTGGTTGAAGAGTTTGTCGAAGGGACTGAATACCGACTTCTTGTTATCGGAAAAGAGTGTGTGGGAGTGATTGAACGTGAACCTGCCCATATATATGGTGATGGGAAATCTTCAATTAAGAAATGTATCGAACAAAAAAATCTCGATATCAACCGATACCGTCCCCCATCAGAACGTATATATCTAGGAGCACATGAAAAAATGTTCCTGAGCATTCAAAAGCTTACCCCAAACTCCATTCCTAAAAAGGGGCAGAAGATCTACTTGAGAGAGAATTCAAACGTTTCTACAGGTGGCGATGCAATAGACCGAACGGATGAGATGCATAGCTCGTATAAACGCCTCGCAGTTGAATGTGCACAAGCGATGGGAGCTACCTTCTGCGGCGTTGATATGGTTATCCCAAATATGAAAAAAGCGGGTGAATATGCAATCATTGAACTCAACTACAACCCAATGATCGCAACACATGAAATGCCGCACAGAGGGAAAGCGAGACCTATTTCTAAACACATATTAAAAGTTCTTGGATTCAAGGTTCGTTAAACCCTACGGAATCAGAACATGCTTTTCTTTGCGAGCATGCCGCTGTTTGGCAAGAGCAATAAGCTCTGTCAACAGCTGTGTATACGGCTTGCCAGAAGCCTTCCAAAGCATTGGGTAAAGGCTTGTTGCTGTAAAGCCTGGAAGGGTATTCGCCTCATTGAAATATACTTCTCCATTCGATCCCAAGAAGAGGTCAATTCGAGCCATCCCTTCACAGTTCAAGGCTCTATACGCCTCACGAGCGACACTCTGCACCCTCTTACTATCAGCTTCACTAATCTGAGCAGGGATTTCAAAAAGCGCTCCGTCGTTTACCTTGTTATTGTAGGAATAATAAGAATCTGAAGGGAGAATTCTTCCTGGTACAGAAACTTCAATCATTTCATTTCCTAAAACTGAAACTTCAAGTTCAATCCCATCGATTCCTTCTTCGACAACAACCTTATCGTCGTATGTAAATGCTCTATGAATTGCTTCTTTAGCTTCTTCGTTCGAATGGACGCATGAAACCCCTACTGAGGATCCAGTTCGCGCCGGTTTCACAAACAAGGGAAAGGCAAACTCTTTCCACGCATTTTCATCGATCGTATCCCAGCTCCGTAAAACGATGTACTTTGTAACGGTTATTCCACTTTTCTGCACAATTTGCTTTGAAAAGTCTTTATCCATTGAAACAGCTGAGCTCAGAACATCAGGACCAACATAGGGAACATTCAATATAGTTAACAAACCCTGAAGGGCTCCATCCTCTCCATGCTTTCCATGGATGATCGGGAAGATCACATCGATCGCTTGTCGCATTTCCTTCACTGCTGGAACTTGGCTTCCTTCTTCATCAATGATATGAGGAATTTCATTTCTCTGCGAGTAGGTTAAAAAGGTGTCACGATCAAAGAAGTGCCAACCACCTTTTTTGTCGACCCCAATTGGAAGCACTTCAAACTGTGAATGGTCAAATGCTTCATAGATCGATCGGGCAGATCGAAGTGAGACTTCATGTTCTGTAGATACTCCGCCAAAAAGGAGTCCAATGCGTGTTTTCATAATTTCAGCATACTGATAAACTGTTTC
>Ga0070729_10001181_pt1 | contig 43021 bp, 31 predicted proteins | sample tdDd472_FD_66725 | JGI IMG/M metagenome (GOLD analysis project Ga0070729, IMG submission 66725) | Marine sediment microbial communities from the Atlantic coast under amendment with organic carbon and nitrate - tdDd47.2 | ecosystem: Environmental > Aquatic > Marine > Coastal > Sediment | place... | reverse complement strand
AGTGGGGAGAGCAGGATTCGAACCTACGAAGGCGTACGCCAGCAGAGTTACAGTCTGCCCCAGTTGGCCACTTTGGTATCTCCCCAAACAATATTTCAAAAAAAAAGAGCCGATGAACGGACTCGAACCGCCGACCGGCTGATTACAAATCAGCTGCTCTACCAACTGAGCTACATCGGCCAAACTCTCTTTAGAACGCTGCCCCTGTTTGTTTCAAAGGCGATGCAAAAGTATAGAAAATATTTTAACTGCAAAATAAAATCATAAAAAAAATGATATTTTCTTTAAATTAATTTATAATCGCCAGATATACAGGGTTTTTAATGGTGTTGTTTACTTAACTTGTTTAGGCTCAATTAATAAGCTTGTTGGTGGAAAAGTGTTCATTTTAGGCTTTATGATTGATACAAAAAATGTTACATTTGTTTAGCTAAATACATGAGAAATAAATGAAGATATTACATACATCTGACTGGCATCTTGGAAAAAGATTGGAACATATTTCAAGAATGGAAGAACAGGAAGCTGTTTTGCAGGAAATTCAGGATATTGCCGAACAAGAAAATGTGGATGCAATTATTATTGCCGGAGACCTTTTTGATACCTATAATCCACCTGCAGAAGCAGTGGACCTTTTTTATCGTTTTTTAAAGCGTATGGCAAATGATGGTAAAAGAGCCGTTATTGCTATTGCAGGAAACCATGATGCTCCTGAGCGTATTGAGGCTCCAGATCCGCTTGCCAGGGAATGTGGAATAATTTTCTCCGGTTTTCCAGGGACAGAAGTAAAACCCTTCGAATTGAGTAAAGGTATTAAGATCGTTAATAGTGAACCTGGTTTTGTAGAGCTTAAATTGCCGGAATGTTCAGATCCGTTAAGAGTTATCCTTACACCTTATGCCAATGAATTAAGGCTAAAGACCTATACCGGGCAAAGCGACCTGGAATTGAGATTGGCTTTGCAGGAAAAATGGACGAATGTTGCGGAAAAGCATTGTGATAATAATGGAGTGAATGTTTTATTGACCCATTTATTTCTTATCGATAAATCCGGTGAAATACCTGAAGAACCAGAAGATGAAAAGCCAATTTTGCATGTTGGAGGTGCTCAGGCTATTTATACCGAAAATATTCCAGGTGAAGTTCAATATACAGCACTTGGTCATTTACACGGAAGGCGAGTTTATAACAATAATAGTGTAACAGCATATTCAGGGAGTCCTTTATCATATAGCTTCGCTGAAGCCGGCCAGCAAAAATCTGTTTTTATTGTAAATGTTGAAGCCGAAAAAAAGCCGGAACTAAAAACTGTTGTATTAAAACAAGGAAAGCCTCTAATTCGAAAACGATTTGAAAGTGTTTCTGAAGCCATTTTATGGTTGCAGGATAATCAGCATGCTTTGGTGGAATTAACGCTTGTTACTGATGAATTTCTAAAGGCTGAAGAACGAAAACAAGTTCTTGAAGCACACAAGGGGATAGTTAGTATTATACCGGAAATAAGGAATAAAGAATTGTTAACTCAGAGCAAAGGAAATGCTATAGATTTGAGTAAAGACCGGGAATCATTATTTAAGGATTATTTTCTGTTGGCAACGGGACAAGAAGTTAATGATGAGTTATTATCAGTTTATAAAGAAATTACAGCATCGGAGGAGTAATCAATGATTCCAGTTTCACTCAAAATAAAAGGTTTGTATTCGTACCAGGAAGAACAAACCATCGACTTTAAAAAACTAACGGGTTCACATATTTTCGGAATTTTTGGAAAGGTGGGTAGTGGAAAATCCAGTATTTTAGAAGCAATTACGTTTGCATTGTATGGTCGGACTGATCGTTTAAACCTGAAAGGCGATAACCGTAATTATAATATGCTGAATTTAAAGTCCAGCGATATGCTTATCGACTTTAATTTTGAATCGGCTAAAAATGGCGAATACCGTATAATTTGCAAGGCACGAAGGAATTCAAAACGTTTTGAAGATGTGGGAGCCATTGACCGCACAGCTTATGTTAAAAAAGAAAATGAATGGGAGCCGGTTTCAGTCGATGAAATTCCTCAGATAATTGGTTTGAGCTACGAAAACTTTAAACGTACTGTAATTATTCCCCAGGGAAGGTTTCAGGAGTTTCTGCAATTAAATCCGGCCGATCGTACACAAATGATGAAGGAACTTTTTCATCTGAACCGTTTTGATCTTTATCAGAATGCCGCGCGTGTAGATGCCGGAAATGCCAGGAAAATTCAATTTGTAGAAGGACAATTGCAGCAAATTGGAGAAGTTAATTCAGAACAGTTAAAAGTTCTTGAAGATAAAATGCAAAGCCTTTCTGAAACGCTTAAAAAGAATTTGGAAGAGCAGGAGGTGCTTCAGAGCAATGATCAGTTGTTAAATGATTTGAAGGAGCTATTTCTTAAATTACAGGAATTGCAGAGGAAATTTAATGAATATGAGGCTAAAAAGCCGGAAATCGAACTGATAGAAAAGAATTTAAAAGAGTATGAGATTTGTTTGACAGAGTTTAAACCTTTGCTTCAACAGATTGATGATATAAAAGAACAGGCAAGAGTTACAGAGGCTTCTGTTCACTCTTTGAAAAAAGAAAAAGATTTCAATACAAACGCATTAAAAGTTCAGAAAGATGAATTAGAGAAACTTGAAGTTGAACATCGTAAAATTAATAATTACCAAAATCAATTACTGGATTTAAAGAGCTTTGTGAAAGTTTGTGAATTTGAGCAAACCAACAAGGCTTTAAAAGAGAGAATAAAAAAGGGAGAGGAAAGGGTTCGGTTTGAAGAAGATAATGTTCAGAAAAATAACGATTTAGTAATGCTTTCTGAAACAAAACTTGAACAGTTGAAAATTGCTGTTCAGGATTTGTCAGCCTTAAATGAAGTAAAAAACTGGCATATTCATAAGAATGGTTATGCCGATCAGTTGATACAACAAGAAAATGATTATAAAGAACTGCTAAGTACAGAGAAGAAGTATGAAGCGGATTTGAATGATTTAAAATCAAATGATGTATTGAAAGAAGCGCGTCCAGACTTAACTTCGGCTGGTTATGTTCATTATTTAGAAGAAAAGCGACTCTGTTTTGATAAAGAAATTTCTGAACTGGATAAAAAGCGGGAGTATTTGATAGTTCAGCAGAAGCTGAATCAATATGCAGATAATCTAAAGCATGGAGAAGCCTGTCCATTATGTGGTTCGAAGGATCATCCTGATATTTTAAATGGCAAGGATATTAGTAAAGATATACTTGAAATTAATAACTTAAAAACACAAATTAATCAAAGCTGTAAACTTATAGACCGATTGATTCCCGGATTTCAAAATTATAATAGTCATTTTTTAGATCTGCAAAAGCGTAAACATGCAATAGATAAACGGAAAAAAGAAATTCAGCTCCTCGTTGATAAACACGAAAACACCTTTGTTTGGGAGCAATTTCGTAACCATACATATGAAAAGCTTAATAAGCAACTGGAACATGCAAACTCCAATAATAAGCTAATTACAGAAGAGGAAAAACAGTTAAAGATACAAAGAGTGTCTCTTCATGAATACCAGAAGAAGCTGGAAACCTATAAACTTGCAATAAATGAATTTATTCAGACTTTAAAGGCCAATGAACAGACCATATATCTTTTGTTGGGGCAGTTAAATGAATTGAATTATTCTGATTATTCTGAATTTACAATTGCAGAATTAGGTGAAAAATGTATTTGTTTAGAAAAATACATTGAAGAAGTTCAAAATAAACATTCTTTAATTGGAAATGAAATAAAAGAAAAAGAGAATAGGTTATCTGTGGTTACCGGTAAACTGGATTCTGAAGTTAAGCGTTTAAATGAATTGAAAAACAGGCAAGTTTCACAAAATGAGGAATTAAATAGTCGAATATCTTATTCAATATTTAATTCATTAGAATCTGTTCAAAGTGTTTTAAAACAGGGGTTTAATATTGATGTTCAAAGAGATAGGGTAGAGGTTTTTAAACGTGAGTTATTTGCCATAGAACAACAGTATAAATCCTTAAATAAGGAACTTGGTGGTAAATCATATAATTCAGAACGGCATCAAACAATTAAAAATAAATTAAAAGAATTAAATGGGCTTATTTCCGAGGTGCAAAAGAGTCTTGGAGAGTTAAATAACCAGATTTCTAAGTTAAAAGAAGCCTTACTTAAGCAAAAAGATTTATTGATAGAAAAAGATACGCTATTAAAAAAAGAAGAGAATTTAAAGCTGCTGAAAAAACTTTTTAAAGGCGGTGGATTTGTAAAATATGTCTCAACTGTTCGCTTACAGAATATTTGTGATGCTGCCAATGAGCGATTTTATAAACTAACTGGTCAAAAGCTTCACCTTGAGTTAAATGACGAGAATAATTTTGTAGTGCGGGATTTTTTGAATGGCGGAAATTTACGAAGTGTAAAAACCTTGTCTGGAGGGCAAATGTTTCAGGCTTCATTATCTCTAGCTTTAGCTTTGGTAGACAATATTCAATTGGAGTCAGGTTCAAGTCATAATTTCTTTTTCCTCGATGAAGGATTTGGTGCTTTAGATAAGGATAGTTTGTCGGTTGTGTTTGAATCCTTAAAATCATTACGAAAAGAGAACCGGATTGTAGGGGTAATTTCACACGTTGAAGAGTTGCAGCAGGAGATAAGTGTTCATTTAAAAGTCGAAAATAGGGAGAATACTGGTAGTCTGATTTTAACTTCTTGGTAATTATGAACGAATTGTTTGTGTTCTTTGTTTATTTAATTATTTCTGCCTATTTTATAACAAACAAAAAAAGAGCATATGAAAACAATAAAATTTACCCTACTTGTACTGTTGTTTAGCTTGTTAACTACGATGGTTTTTGCGCAGAACGATTCGCTTTCTGCAATAAAAAAAGTTGAAGAAGTACCGCAATTAAGTAAAGAAGAAGCTAAACTTCAAAAACTTGAATTAAAGGTTCAAAAATATAAGGACAAAATAGCAATCGTTGATAAAGCGATTTTTAAAGCCGATAGTTTGATGAAGGCGGGAGAGAAAATGCAGGAAGAAGGAGAGTCTGAAATTGATGTTGCAGATAAAGCTGGTGCAAGTCAAATGAAATCGCATAAGACGGATTTAAAGCCTCTAAATAAAAAAGCAAAGTCAAAGGATAAGGGTGAGGCTAAATCGGCTGCTGCTGAAATAAAACAGAAAAATAAGGAGCATAACACAAAAATAAAGGAGTTTCAAAAACAAATAAAAGTTGGTGATAAGAAGATTGTAAAGGGAAAAGCCTTAGTTTCAAAAGGAAAAGAAAAGCTTAAAGCCCAGGAAGCAAAAAAGAAAGAAAATCAAAAATTGCTTGAAATTGCAGAAGAGGATCTTGAAGGATATAAAGTAGAACTTGAAAATAAAGAATAGTTTATTTGTTTAATAGAAAGTTTATAAAGCTCAATAATAGTTTGAATTAATTGAAATGTTAAATATGTTGAAGTCGGTGAATGACATATGTTCACCGGCTTTTTTTACAATAAATTAATAAATTATGTTTTTAATCGCAGGTTTAGACGGGAAGTCAGAATTGTTTGCAAGTAAAGAGTTTAAGCATTGTCCACATTGTAATAATACAACACAGTGGAGAGTGACAAAAAATACAAACTATATTTCGCTTTTCTTTATCAAAGTATTGCCCGTTAAATCGAAGTATTTTCATCATTGTTCTATATGTAATTATGGATTTGAAGTAAATGACTCAGAATTTCTTCGTTTAAAATTAGAAAAGATAAGTTAAAGATGTAAATTTGCATGGTTTCAAAAAGTAATAAAGTGCAGTAAACTTTTTTGCTTTTTTTATGTAGTACCGTATTATTCATTAACAAAATATAATGATATGTTAAATATAGCACTCTTTGGCCCTCCTGGAGCAGGAAAAGGAACCCAGTCAAAAATGCTTATTGAAAAATATAATTTGGTTTACATTAGTACTGGTGATATTTTGCGTCAGGAAATTGCTGAAGGGACTGAATTAGGTTTAAAAGCCAAAGATATTATTGAAAAAGGAGGTTTGGCTTCCGATGAAATAATAGTTCAGATTATTGAGCGTAAAATTAAAATGAATCCGGATGTAAACGGATTTCTTTTTGATGGTTTTCCAAGAACTTATGTGCAGGCTTATATTCTTGAAGGTTTGCTGCTTAAGCTAAAAACGCAACTGAACTGTATGCTAAGTTTAGAGGTGCCTAAGAAAATGTTGATTGAGCGAATGCTTGAGCGTGGAAAAACCTCAGGTAGAGCCGATGATAATCTGGAAGTAATACAAAAACGATTAGAGGAATACGAAAATAAAACAGTTCCTGTAATTGATTTTTATAAAGAGAAAAATACCTATATACCAATTAAAGGTACAGGAACAATTGACGATGTATTTAATCGTTTAACCGATTCTATTTCTGTAAATCTAAAGAAACGACTCTTTAATGTGGTTATCTTTGGATATCCCGGAAGTGGTCGTGGAACGCAGGCAAAACGTATTGCAGAAAAACATAATCTCGTTTATATTTCAACCGGACGTTTGCTGCGCGATGAAATTAAAAAGGAGACTGAAATAGGGATAAAGGCTGCAGCTTATATGAACAAAGGTAATATTGTTCCGGATGAGCTAGCCATTAAAGTAATTGAAAAGCAAATTAAGACACATCCAAATGCAAATGGTTTTGTGTTTAAAGGATTTCCAAGAACCATTGTTCAGGCATATATTTTAGATGGATTATTGCGGAGGCTAGATACTTCAGTTTCTATGATGATTGAGCTTGAGGTACCTATGCTTGATGCTATTAAACGCTTATCTGCACGAGGTAAAACGGAAAAAAGCCGTACTTACGATAAAGATCTGGATGTGATTATTAATCGTATGGATGTTTATCAGAAACAGACAACTACAGTTACCAATTATTATAATCGTTTAAATAAAATGGTTAATATCGACGGAACCGGTAGTAATGGAGAAGTCTTTGAAAGAGTAGATGTGGCGGTAGAGAAAGCATATAAAAATGTAAGATAAGTTAATTAATGAACATAAAAAAAGCCCGGTTTATCCGGGCTTTTTTGTTTTAAAATTATTCTTTATCTATAAATTCTGAAATGTCATTGGCTATTTTAAGTACCTTGTGAATTTCACTATCTTCATTGTATATAGGTGTATATGTTTCCATAAATGTGTATGTTTTTCCATGGAATTTAATTTTTGTTTTCTGCTTTTGAATTTTTCCACTTGTAATATTTGACCAGAATAATCGATAGTTTTTAACCTGTTCTTTTGATAATTCAAGATAGTCAGTGTGATGAGTTCCAATTAAAGTTTCGCGTGTTTTTCTCAAAAGGCTTAGGTATGCTTGATTAATGTAGGTTAAGTAACCATTAACATCGTATTCGGCCACATAACTCGATGAATTTAGTGCATTTAACAAGCTTTCCATTTCGGCGCTTTTTCGTGCAGCTTCTTCCTGTGTAGCCTGAAGCTCTTCCATATTCTGGCGCATTTCTTCTTCCTGAGAAGCTAATTCTTCCGATTGTTGTCGGGTTTCTTCCAGTAATCGGCGTGTGCGAACATTAACTTTCAAAGCAGAGAATGTAGAGGCAATACTTTCTCCAATTCTTTCAATGAATTTAATTTGATAATCTTTGATAACTTCGAAGGAAGCCATTTCAATTACACCAAATACTTCGTCATTTAGCTTAAGAGGTACAATAATTAAACAAGTAGGATTTTCATCTCCCAAACCTGATTGAATGTGAATATAGTCTTTAGGAATATCTGTCATGTAAATAACTTCAGCTTCACGTACACAACGACCAATTAGTCCGGTTCCAACCTCAATACGTTTATCCATGAATTTACGCTTATTATATGCGTAGCAGGCACTTAATTGAATATAAATATCATTGTGATCATCGTCATTTAAAATGAAAAGACCACCTTGATTGGCATTTACGTATTTAACCAGATGGCTTATTACCAGATATGAGAATTCTTCAATGGAATCAATTTCTGTACGAAGCAGATCCGAAAATTTAGCAAGTCCTTCATTGGTCCAATTAAGTTTTCGTTCTTCTTCTTTGCGAATTTCTTCCTGTTCCTGTGCAAGCTCCAATGATTTTCTCATTTCAAGCAGGGCCATGCCTAGTGTATCTTTATCGCTTAAAAGATTAAAATCAGCAGTTAGATTACCTTCACCAATTTCAGTAGCAAATTCAGAAGTCTTATTTAATCCCTCCATCAATTTATTTACTGATATACCAATATCACCTATCTCATCTCTGCCTTTAACATTAATTTTATTTGATAAGTTTATTTCGCCACTTGATAAAGCTGAAATTACTTCAGTTGTTTTTGTTAAAGGGCGGGTTATGCTGCTCGCAATCAGCCAGATAATGATGGCAAGAACCAGGAATCCAAAAAAACCTGAGTATATTGTTAAGCTATAAGTTTTTCGGGCTTCTGTTAATACATTTTCAATAGGAACAACAATATTTATGTACCATGGCGTTTCTGAATTCCCAATAAAAAACGGAGCATATGAATAGTAGTATTCTTTATTATTTTCCTTGTAAATAAAAGAAAGAGGTTCTCCGGCTTCAATTTTCTTCTTATTAATTAAGGTTGTATCAAGATTATTGAAAACACTATAATACGATTTACCAACATTATTAAAGTCTGGATGTGTAACCAGGGAGCCGTTATGTGATATTAAAACAGAGAAACCATCATCGAATGGTTTAATTTCATTTATTAAATCCTGAAAACGATTTAAATTGATATCTATCCCAGCCTGGGCGTAATGTTCTCCGTTGTATAAAACAGGTGTTACTACACTTGTTGTGAAAACTTGCGTGGTGCCATCATATGTATCGAAATAAGGACTCAGTACAACTTCTTTTGGATTTAAACGAATGTCATAAAAAGGAGTTCGCTCATATGTTAGTGAAGTGTCAATTATGTCAATTTGCTCTTTTAAAAGATCGTTTTCACGATAATAAATAAACCTTATTCGTCCTCCTTCTCTTTTCCATTCCGGATCCAGTAATTTGTAATCCCATTGAATCCAGGTGGAGTTAAAATCTTCGTTTTGTTTTAATATTTCTTTTAAGACGTCACCATGAAATTTTTTCATTTCTGAAAAACTCAAGGATTTAAAATTCCCAAATCCCTGGGCTATAGTTCGGGTAACATCCATTTCTTTATTCAGCTCTGAACGTACTTCCATTGCTTTTTCGGCAGCGTATGTGTCAATATAACGTTGGGCTGAATTAAAGCTTAATTTTTGTAATTTAGTTCCAATAAAACCAATAGACAGTACAAATATTAATGCAGTTGATAATAAAATAGATAATAATAATTTAGCTTTTAAACGAAATTTCATTTTCATTGATTTTCCTCCGGATTAGATTTAAGGTTACCAAATTAAAATATATTTTTATGAAATAAAATTCTTTTTATGAATATTTAAACCCTAGATTTGCATTGAACTTTTAAAGAGTACATTTGATGTATGTATTTGTTCAATTCGTTGTTAATATTAAAGGATGCAATCTTAAACTTATATAATATGAAACTTTTAGAAGGTAAAACAGCAGTTATTACTGGAGGAGCCAGAGGTATTGGAAAGGCAATTGCCATTGAGTATGCAAAACAAGGTGCAAACGTGGCTTTTACTGATTTGTTTGAAGATGATAATTTTAAAGCAACTGAAAAAGAACTACAGGATTTAGGTGTAAAAGCAAAAGGTTTTGCTTCCGATGCCAGTAATTTTACTCAAAGTCAGGAGCTTATTGATAATATTGTTAAAGAATTTGGTTCTGTTGAAATATTAGTGAATAATGCAGGTATTACAAAAGATACCTTGTTGATGAGAATGACCGAAGAGCAGTGGGATGCAGTAATTAATGTAAACCTTAAGTCGGTATTTAACTTAACAAAAGCTATTCAGCGTTATATGCTTAAGCAGCGTAACGGTTCAATTATCAATATGAGTTCTGTTGTTGGGGTATCAGGAAATGCCGGACAGGCAAACTATTCTGCATCAAAAGCAGGTATTCTTGGTTTTACTAAATCTGTAGCCAAAGAGTTGGGCTCCAGAGGAATCAGATGCAATGCAATTGCTCCTGGTTTTATAGAAACAGAGATGACTCACCAGTTACCGGAAGATGTTCGTAAGGAGTGGGCTCAGAAAATTCCGTTGAGAAAAGCTGGTAAATCATCTGATGTTGCAGATGTTTGTGTATTTCTAGGTTCTGACCTTTCTGCATATGTTACCGGACAAACCATTAATGTTTGTGGTGGAATGAATATGTAATTTTTGAAAAAAAACATTATATTTAAAGCTGCTCAAATGCTTATGGCATTATTTTTGAGCAGCTTTTTTGTTTTAAAAATTATAGGTAATGATAAAGAAAAGTTTTGTTATAGCAAGTTTTGCGATTGTGTTCGTTTTTGGTTCTTGCGTCTCTTTAAGTAAGACGAGTTTTAATATTATTGAGCCTTCGAAAGTTTTTATTCCTCATAATTTTAAGAATATAGTTGTTGTAAATGCTGTTAATTCGAAAAGAACAGGCTCTTCAGAAAAAGAATTAGAACAATTGCTGTATTTAGATTCTTTAGCTGCAGAAAATCTTGTGCAGGGCATAATGGAAGGATATAATAATTCAATTTTTTATAATGATACTCTTCTACCATATGTGAGGATAATTAAATCTGATACTTCATATAATGCATCATTATATACCTGGAAAGAAATTGAGGCGATATGTAAAAAAACAAATGCCGATCTGTTTCTTGCAATAGAATATTATAGGACAGAAGCAAAAATTGATTTTAAAGATTATTATTTTAATGTTGTTGTGCATCCCAAGGTGCTTTTGAAAATTTATGATCCTGTTGAGTATAAATTGATTGATAGTTATTTATATAACGATACTCTTGTATGGGATTATTCATTTGATGAAGCTGACAATCCACCTGAACAGTATAAGCTGCTTCAGGAAATGGTGAAGAGTGCAGGGTATTGGGCCGGAAGCGAATATGTAGAACGCATTTTTCCTTATTGGAAAAATGTTAACCGCTTTTATTATGTAAATGAGCATTCTGAATTTAAAAAAGCTGATTATTATATTAAATCTAATGAAATTGAATTGGCGGCTAAGGAGTGGTTGAAATTTACTTCTTCTAATGATAAAACAATTGCGGCACATGCTTGCTTTAATATGGCTGTTGCTTTTGAGATGTTAGACCATTTGGATAAGGCATTGGTTTGGGCTGAAAAATCGAATAAATTACAAGAATCAAGTCTGAGTAAAAAATATGTTAGCGCACTTAAGAAGCGTATTACTGATAAGGAAAAGCTTGTAAAAGCCAAGTTTATAAGTAATGAGTAGTTTCTCATTTTTATTTTTACTTTTGCATGTTTAAAATTCATGCATATGACTCTATTTTACGTATTAATCGGAATACTACTTTTTGACTTTGTTTTTGAAAGAATATTATCCTTATATAATAAGCGACATTTACAGAAAGGGATTCCTGAGGAGCTTGACACTAAGATTAACGAACAGGAATTTAATGATACCATAGCATATAAAACTGTTAATTATAAATTTGGATTATTAACGGCTCTTTTTAGTTTTGCACTAATAATGCTTATGCTGTTTCTTAATGGCTTTGCATATATTGATGAAATAGCAAAGGAATTAAGTTCCAACAATATTATTATTGCAATGATATTTTTTGGAATATTATTTTTTGCATCCGATCTGATAAACCTTCCGTTTAGTGTATATGATACCTTTATCATAGAGAAGCGATTTGGCTTTAATAAATCGACTCCCAAACTTTTTATTTCAGATAAGTTAAAGGGATGGTTATTGGCAATCATAATAGGAGGGATTCTACTTTCCGTAATTATCTTTATATATAATGCAACCAGGGAATATTTCTGGATACTTAGCTGGGGAGTAATTGTACTATTCTCTGTATTTATGAATGTGTTTTATACTACACTAATTTTGCCATTATTTAATAAGTTGTCTCCTCTTGAAGATGGTGAGTTAAAGACTTCAATTTTAAGGATGTGTGAAAAAACGGGCTTTACACTTGATAATGTATATATCATTGATGGTTCAAAGCGTTCAACAAAAGCAAACGCATATTTTAGTGGATTAGGCAAGCGTAAAAAGATTGTTTTGTATGATACATTATTGAATGATTTGTATACAGAAGAAATTGTAGCTGTATTAAATCATGAAATAGGTCATTTTAAGAAAAAACATATTATTAAAGGTCTTGTTTCATCATTTTTACAAACTGGAATAACACTTTATCTGTTTTCAATATTTGTTGATAACGATTTATTTGCACAAGCTTTAGGTGCTGAAAAGGCCAGTTTCCATTTAGGTGTTATTACATTTGGAATATTATACCATCCAATTTCATTGGTTACCGGAATTATGTTTAATTATTTTAGCCGAAAAAATGAGTTTGAGGCTGATGCCTTTGCTAAGAAATTTGGAGGAGGAGAAGCTTTAATTAGTGCTTTACTGAAATTGACCAAAAAGAATCTTAGCGATATTAATCCACATCCATTTTATGTGTTTGTGAATTATTCTCACCCAACATTAATTCAACGTATCAAGTTTTTAAAATAACATGAAGGCAAGTGTAATTACAATTGGAGATGAAATATTAATAGGGCAGGTTATTGATTCAAATTCTGCCTATATTGCTAAACAGTTAAACTCTATTGGGATTGAAGTTTACGAAATGCTTTCTGTTTCAGATGCTTCAGTTCATTTAATAAATACATTAGACAGAAGCCTTGAATTGTCAGATATATTGATACTTACAGGTGGCTTAGGTCCGACTTCGGATGATGGTACAAAGGAAGTATTGGCAGGCTATTTTAAGTCTGAAATGGCTATTAATAATGAGGCATTAGAGAATATTAAGCAATTTCTTTCGAAGAGAAATATGCCTTTAAACAAGAATAATAAAGAACAATCTTATTTGCCTGTTAAGTGTAAAATGCTTCCAAATACAGTAGGTACAGCTTCCGGAATGTGGTTCGAAAAGGATAATAAAATAGTTATTTCATTACCTGGGGTTCCTTTTGAAATGGAGAGCTTAGTAAAGAATTATATAATACCAGAACTTAAGAACCGGTTTGAATTGCCATCGATAGTTCACAAAACCATAATTACACAAGGGATACCTGAGGCAGTATTAGCTGAAAAACTTATTGGTTTTGAAAAACAGTTACCGGCAGAGTTAAAACTTGCCTATTTACCAAACCCTAAGATGATTCGATTACGATTTACCGGCAGAGGTAATAAGGAAGATCTTAATAATTTGATTAATGAGCAAATAGACTTGCTTAAAATATATATTCCCGAAAATATAATAAGTGAAGAAGATGAAGCAATAGAAGAGACTTTGAGTAAATTATTGCGAAGTTTGAATAAAACCATTTCTGTAGCTGAAAGTTGCTCCGGAGGTTATATTTCACATTTATTTACGCTTATTCCCGGTGCTTCAGATGTTTTTACCGGAAGTGTGATTTCATATAGTAATTCTCAGAAAGAAAAAGTATTAGGCGTATCGTCTAAAGATTTACTTCAGAATGGAGCTGTTTCAGAGCCCGTTGTACGTCAGATGGCAACAGGAGTATTAAAACTTACTGGGAGTGATTATAGTATGGCCACATCAGGAATTGCTGGCCCTGCAGGGGGAAGTCCTGATAAACCGATAGGAACAGTATGGATTGCAGTAGCATCAAAACATAAAATGATTAGCAAAAAGTTTCAGTTTGGAAGTAATCGCGAAAGAAACATAATGCGAACAGCCTCAACAGCTTTGAACATGGTGCGGCAATTGATTTTGGAAGAAAATACATTTTAGTGAAAAAAAGTCATTTATTTGTTTGATATTTTGAATAAAAATAGCGTAATTTGCAGCCTGTTTGAAAAGAACGATTAAAAATCGAAAAAAATGTCGAGAATTTGTCAAATAACCGGAAAAAAAGTAATGGTTGGGAACCACGTTTCTCACTCTAATAAAAAAGTGAAAAGAACGTTCTTACCTAACCTATTTGTAAAGAAGTTTTACCTTGCCGAAGAAGATCGTTGGGTAACATTGAAAGTCTCAGCAGCTGGAATTCGTCTTATTAATAAGAAGGGATTGAAAACTGCGTTAAAAGAGGCTCAAGAAAAAGGGTTAATCAAAATTTATTAATTAGGAGGTACAGAAAATGGCAAAAAAAGGAAATAGAGCCCAGGTTATTATGGAATGTACTGAGCATAAGGAATCAGGTATGCCTGGAACTTCGCGCTACATTACTACAAAGAATAGAAAAAATACTCCTGACAGATTAGAGCTGAAGAAGTATAATCCAATTCTAAAGAGAGTTACATTACACAGAGAAATTAAATAATTATTAGTCATGGCTAAGAAGGTTGTAGCAACATTACAGAAAGGTGAAGGAAAAAACTTCACTAAATGCATTAAAATGGTGAAATCATCTAAAAGCGGTGCGTTCTCTTTCAAAGAAGAGATGCGTCCTAATGCTGAAGTAAAAGATTATTTTAAGAACTAAGTATAAAAGTTTCTTATAAGATATATTTAAAAGCTTTCTTTTTTAAGGAAGCTTTTTTTTATATTTACCCGGCTGTTAATTAAATGTCATACAATGGGCACATTCGGATTATTTTCAAAAGAAAAAAAGCAAAGTTTAGATAAAGGACTTGAAAAAACCAAAGAAAGCGTTTTTAAAAAATTGTCAAGAGCTGTTGTTGGGAAAACAAAAGTTGATGATGAAGTTTTAGATAACCTTGAAGAGGTTTTGATAACATCGGATGTAGGTGTAGATACTACAATTAGGATTATCGAGCGTATTGAAGAGCGTGTTGCAAGTGATAAGTATCTTGGGGTTTCTGAATTGAATCGAATTCTTAAGGAGGAAATCGTAGAATTACTTGCTGAGAATGAAGGTCTGAAAGCTGATTCGAACTTTGAGGCTGGGAGTAATCCATATGTAATTATGGTTGTTGGTGTGAATGGTGTTGGCAAAACAACGACTATTGGAAAACTAGCTTACCAGTTTAAAAATATGGGCAAGTCTGTTTATCTTGGGGCTGCTGATACTTTTCGTGCTGCGGCTGTTGATCAGTTATGTATATGGGCTGATCGTGTTGGAGTACCTATTGTTAAGCAAGAAATGGGTTCTGATCCTGCTTCTGTTGCTTATGATGCTATTGCTTCTGCAAAATCTAATGGTGCCGACATTGTAATTATAGACACTGCAGGGCGCTTGCATAATAAGGTTAATTTAATGAATGAGCTGTCAAAAATCCGACGTGTAATGCAAAAGCTAATTCCGGATGCACCCCACGAGGTTTTACTTGTTTTAGATGGTTCAACCGGACAGAATGCTTTCGAGCAAGCGAAGCATTTTACAAAAGCTACCGATGTTTCATCTTTGGCATTAACTAAATTAGACGGTACGGCTAAAGGTGGTGTGGTAATTGGTATTTCCGATCAGTTTAAAATACCAGTGAAATATATTGGTATAGGAGAAAAAATGGAAGACTTACAGATTTTTAATCGAGAAGAATTTGTAGATTCATTATTCAAATCGTAAAATAATTCTGAAATATAATATACTTTAGCGGAGCAAAAAAAACTCCGCTTTTTTTATACTTATTTATATGAAGAAACAAAAAGTTAATATTGTTACACTAGGGTGTTCGAAAAACCTGGTTGATTCAGAATATTTGATGAAACAACTGGAAGCAAATGGTTTTGAGGTGTATCATGACGATGATGAAGTTGAAGCAGATTGTATTCTTCTAAATACTTGTGGATTTATTCACGATGCTAAAGAGGAATCTGTTGATTATATATTTAATGCTGTAAACGTAAAAGAAGCTGGTGATACCAGTAAAGTTATCGTTTTTGGTTGCTTGTCGCAACGTTACAAAGAGGCTTTAAAGTCTGATATACCAGAAGTTGATCGTTTTTTTGGTGTTGATGAGATTCCAGAAATTGTTGAATTCCTGGGAGGAAAGTATAAATCTGAGTTGGATAATGAGCGCTTTACAACTACGCCAAAGCATTATGCTTTTTTGAAAGTTGGAGAAGGATGTAACTGGGGCTGTTCATATTGTGCAATTCCTTTAATTCGTGGTAAACACATTTCCAAGCCAATTGAAGATCTTGTATTTGAAGCTAAAATGCTTGCTAAAAAGGGAGTTAAGGAACTGATTCTTATCGCCCAGGATCTTACTTATTATGGTATTGATTTATATGGCGAAAGAAAACTGGCAGAATTGTTGGTAAAACTAGAGGCTATAAATGGAATTGAATGGATAAGGTTACATTATGCATATCCTACTAAATTTCCAATGGAAGTTATTGAGTTGATGAAGAATTCAAGTAAAATTTGTAGTTATCTAGATATTCCATTGCAGCATATTAATACAAAGGTTCTTAAGAATATGCGCAGGGGCATATCGAAGGAACAGACTATTGAATTAATGAATTATATGCGAACCGAAATTCCGAATATGGCCATTAGAACAACAATGCTTGTTGGCCATCCGGGTGAAGGTGAAGAAGAATTTAATGAGTTGCTTGAGTTTGTGAAGGAGTTTAAGTTCGATCGTCTTGGAGTATTTCCTTATTCATTAGAGGAAGATACTTATTCTGCCGATAACTTTGAAGATACGGTTTCGGAAGAAGTTAAGCAAAGCCGTGTGGATGAAATTATGGAAATTCAAATGGCTATTTCAATGGAATTGAATAAGCAAAAAGTCGGAAAAACCTTTAAAACATTAATTGATCGAAGGGAAGGTGAATACTATGTTGGACGAACCGAATTTGATTCCCCTGAAGTTGATAATGAAGTTTTAATTGAGAGTGATAAAGAGCTTGAAATAGGGGAGTTTTACTCTGTGAAAGTTTATAAAGCAGAAAGTTACGATTTATACGGAGAGATAATATAAAAAAGAGGCCTCACAACGGCCTCTTTTTTTATATAATGTTTTTGTTACACTAAAATTGCATTGTAATTGGATTTGTAGGATATTTCCGAAACATATTCAGCATATTTGATAATTAAGCAAAAAAAATGGGAGTTTTTAAACTCCCATTTATATATTCTATTTTAAAACTTATGCAGTTTCCTTTTTACCTTTTAGTATCTTTATTTGAATTTCATCTTTATTTTTATTCAATCCAACAGATAAAGTATCACCTTCATTTAAATCGGATTTAATAATCATTTCAGCAAGAGGGTCTTCAAGGTATTTTTGGATGGCTCGTTTTAAGGGACGGGCACCGAATTGAACATCGTATCCTTTTGCGGCAATAAAATCTTTAGCTGCAGGTGATAATTTAATTTTGTAACCCAAAGCAATAATACGTTTATAAACACCTTTAAGTTCAATGTCAATAATTTTGTGTATATCGTCTCTATATAGGCTGTTAAATAAAACAACATCGTCAATGCGATTCAGAAATTCGGGAGCAAAAGCTCTTTTTAATGCTTTTTGAATCACGCTCTTAGTGTGAGAATCAGCACCTTCTTCTTTTGCTTTGGTAGAAAATCCAACACCTTGTCCAAAATCTTTTAATTGGCGTGAGCCAATATTAGATGTCATGATGATTATAGTATTTTTGAAGTCAACTTTTCTTCCCAGACTGTCGGTTAACTGACCTTCATCCAATACTTGAAGAAGCAAATGAAATACATCCGGATGAGCTTTTTCAATCTCGTCAAGTAATACCACCGAGTATGGACGACGGCGAACTTTTTCAGTTAACTGACCACCTTCTTCATATCCAACATATCCCGGAGGTGCTCCTACAAGTCTTGAAACTGAGAATTTCTCCATATATTCACTCATATCAACCCGAATCAGATTTTCTGACGATTCGAATAAATATTCAGCAAGTACTTTGGCAAGTTGAGTTTTACCAACACCGGTAGGACCAAGGAAAATGAAAGTTCCAATTGGTTTGTTCGGATCTTTTAATCCTGCTCTGTTACGCTGAATTGCTTTAACAATTTTACTTATGGCATCATCCTGCCCAATAACACTTCCTTGAATTTCGTCAGACATTTTAACCAGTCGCGCACCTTCTGCTTCTGCAATACGCTGAACAGGAACTCCAGTCATCATAGCAACAACTTCTGCTACTTTTTGGTCATCAACAGTTTGTCTGTTTTTTACCAATTCGCGTTCCCATTTTTCCTGTTCCTGCTCAAGACGATCTAATAAGTGTTTTTCACGATCCCGGTGGCTGGCCGCAGATTCGAAACTCTGATTCTTAACGGCTTGTAGCTTTTTGTTTTTGGTTTCTTCAATATCTTTTTCCAACTTCAGAATAATATCCGGAACATTGATGTTTGAAATATGAACGCGCGAACCAGCTTCATCAAGTGCATCAATGGCTTTGTCAGGTAGATGTCGGTCAGAAATATAACGCATAGTAAGATTTACACAGGCGTTTACGGCGTCATCGGTGTATGAAACATTGTGGTGATCTTCGTAACGATCTTTTACATTATGTAAAATTTCAACTGTCTCTTCCGGAGAAGTTGGATCAATCATTACCTTTTGGAATCTTCTTTCCAGGGCTCCATCTTTTTCGATGTATTGGCGATACTCATCCAAAGTTGTTGCCCCAATACATTGAATTTCACCTCTTGCAAGTGCGGGTTTTAACATATTGGCAGCATCCAGAGAGCCTGTTGCTCCACCTGCACCCACAATAGTGTGTATTTCATCAATAAAAAGAATAATATTATCCGTTTTGGAAATTTCATTTAGGATTGCCTTCATTCGTTCTTCAAACTGTCCACGGTACTTTGTTCCGGCAACAATTGAGGCTAGGTCTAATGTGACAATTCGTTTTCCAAATAAAACCCTGGATACCTGCCGTCTATTAATACGCATGGCAAGTCCTTCTGCAATTGCAGACTTTCCTACACCAGGTTCTCCAATTAATATAGGGTTGTTTTTCTTTCTACGGCTTAAAATTTGAGAAAGGCGTTCAATCTCTTTTTCACGCCCAACAATAGGATCAAGACGATTCTCTTCAGCAGCTTTGGTTAAATCTATTCCAAAATTATCTAAAACAGGCGTTTCGGAATTTCCTTTTGGCAAGCCGCCCGGATCTTTTGAAGCACCACCCATAGGAGTGTCATCATCATCACCGCCGTAATCGGATTGTCCTTTTACAGGGTCAACTATCATTTCTTGCTTTATTTGTTCGTAAAATACTTTATTTTCTTTAAATATCTGGGTTACAAGTGAATTTTCGTCTTTTACAATGGCCAAAAGCAAATGTCCTGTATTTACAGCGTTATTGCTAAGTGATTTGGCTTCCAGATGCATTAGCTTAAGAGCACGCTCTGCAGTTTTGTATATCTTTATATTTTCAGAATCCAGTACAGAAAAGACTTTTTCCGGATCGTTTGCTTTTATGGTGCTTTCTATTCGATTGCGGGTTTCAAATAAATCAATACCCATATTCGTGAGAATATCAATTGCAATACCTTCTCCTTCACGCATAATCCCTAGAAACAAGTGTTCCGTTCCTATGTATGGATTGCCTAACCTGATCGCTTCTTCCTTACTGAAGGACAATACATCTTTAATTTTTTTCGAGAATTGCTCGTTCATATTTTTGGTCTATTATTTATTCAATAACAAAATAAAATTATTTTAGTTTACAATGCTGTGCAATGCTTTTTTCAGTGTAAAAATACTAATTACTAATGTAGCATTAAAATAATAATAAATATTTGAATTTGATATTTTTTATAAACATAAAAATTGTTAATAATTAAAGGTGAATACATGATAAAACTTGCCTAAGTTTTACTATTTTTAATGGTTTTAATAATTGTTTTATATATTATTGATTATCAGAAAGTAAATAAATTTAAATAATATGGCTTTAGGTGAAAAAATTCTAAAAATCAACATTGAAGAAGAAATGAAGTCGGCCTATATCGATTATTCGATGTCGGTAATTGTTTCAAGGGCCTTGCCGGATGTGCGTGATGGATTAAAGCCTGTACACCGCAGAGTACTTTTCGGAATGTCAGAATTAGGTGTGTTTTCCAATAAACCTTATAAGAAATCTGCAAGAATTGTAGGAGAGGTTCTGGGTAAATTTCACCCACATGGTGATTCTTCTGTATACGAAGCGATGGTGCGTATGGCACAGGATTGGTCTTTAAGATACCAGTTGGTTGATGGACAGGGGAACTTTGGTTCAATTGATGGTGATAGCCCTGCAGCAATGCGTTATACTGAAGCACGTTTGAGGAAAATAGCAGAAGAAACCCTTCGTGATATCGATAAAAACACGGTTGATTTTAAGCTAAATTTTGATGATACTATTGAGGAACCTACTGTTCTTCCGACACGTGTACCTGTTTTATTGGTTAACGGAGCATCAGGTATTGCTGTAGGTATGGCGACAAATATGCCACCTCACAATATTACAAATGTCATTGATTCCACATTTGCATATATTGAAAATAACGATATCGAAATTGATGATCTTATTAAGATCATTAAAGCTCCGGATTTTCCTACCGGAGGAATTATATATGGTTATAGCGGTGTAAAAGAGGCTTATCGTACAGGTAAAGGTCGTGTAATGATGCGGGCTAAAACCGAAATCGAAACAACTTCAAGTGGACGCGAGCAAATTATTGTTACTGAAATTCCATATATGGTTAATAAAGCAGAAATGATCAAAAAAACTGCAGAATTAATCAACGAAAAGAAAATTGATGGAATTTCTAATCTGAACGATGAATCGGATCGTAATGGTATGCGCATTGTATATGATATTAAAAGGGATGCGATTGCCAATGTTGTTTTAAATAAATTATACAAATACACTCAGTTACAATCTTCATTTAGTGTTAATAATATTGCTCTTGTTAATGGAAGACCAAAATTATTAAACCTGAAAGAGATTATTAGTAGTTTTGTAAGCCATAGGCACGAAGTAGTTGTTCGTCGTACGCAATATGAACTGGATCAAGCAGAAAAGCGTGCTCATATTCTTGAAGGATTAATAATTGCCAGTGATAATATTGACGAAGTAATTAAAATTATTCGTGCATCTAAGACTCCGGATGAAGCCCGTGAAAACCTTATCGAACGTTTTAAACTAACCGATATTCAGTCGCGCGCGATTGTTGAGATGCGCTTACGTCAGTTGACTGGACTGGAACAAGACAAGTTAAAAGGTGAATACGAGGAATTAATGAAAACCATTGCTCATTATAAAGAGATTCTTGCAAGTGAAGAACTGCAGATGAATATCATAAAAGATGAGTTGGCTGAAATTAAAGCAAAATATGGCGATGAGCGTAGATCTGAAATTGTTCATGATGCCGAAGAATTCAATCCGGAAGATTTTTATGCCGATGAAGATATGGTAATTACCATTAGTCATATGGGATATATTAAACGTACTTCTACCAGCGAATATAAAACGCAAAGTCGAGGAGGAGTAGGTTCCAAAGGTAGCAATACTAGAGACGCTGACTTCCTTGAGCATATGTATGTGGCAAGTATGCACAATACGATGCTATTCTTTACTGAAAAAGGTAAGTGTTTCTGGATGAAAGTATATGAAATTCCTGAAGGAAGTAGAACTTCAAAAGGTCGTGCTATCCAGAATGTTATTAATATTGAACCAGACGATAAGGTTAAAGCATATATTAATGTTAAAAACCTGAATGATCAGGATTATATAAAGAATAACTTTATCACGCTTTGTACAAATCGTGGTATAATTAAGAAAACTACTCTTGAGCAATACAGCCGTCCACGTCAAAATGGAGTAAATGCTATTACGATCAAAGATGGTGATCAATTACTGGAAGCGAGATTAACTTCAGGAAATTCTGAGATTCTGATTGCAGCTAGAAATGGTAAAGCCATTCGTTTCCCTGAGAATAAAGTGAGATCAATGGGACGTACAGCCAGTGGGGTAAAAGCCATTAGTATTGGTGAAGATGATCATGTAATTGGTATGGTTTGCATTGAAGATGAGAATACATCAATCCTTGTTGTATCGGAAAAAGGGTACGGAAAACGTTCCGATATTAGTGCATATCGTGTAACTAATAGGGGAGGTAAAGGTGTGAAGACTCTTAATATTACAGAGAAGACAGGAAAGCTGGTTTCTGTGAAGGAGGTTTCTGATGAAAATGATATTATGATTATCACAAAATCAGGCCTTACCATCCGTATGGCAGTTGAAGAATTACGTGTTATGGGGCGTGCTACTCAGGGGGTGAAGTTAATTAACCTTAGAAAAAATGATGATATAGCCGCAATAACGACAGTTGCTAAAGAGGAAGAGAAAGAGTTAAGTGAAGGTGAAACTGAACAAACAGGAGACGTAAGTACAGATAAAGAATAATTTTTTTATCTTTTTCTAATATTTATTGGTATTAAGTATAAATTTTTATTTTTGTCACAGAATATAATAAAATCAAATAATTGCAATGATGAAACGAATTACAACATTATTAATTTTTGTGTTGAGCTATACTTTATTGATGGCTCAAGGACCACAAACAAATGCAGTTCCTTTTGAACAAGTTAAAAAGAAACTTGATAAAAGTATTGCAAATTCAGAACATCCTAAAAAAGGGCTTAAAGCCAAAACATGGATTAAATTAGGGGAAACTTATGTATTAGCGGCCAATGTAAATACTCAGACTATCAATAGAGGTATGGCAGAAATGGTGCTGAAATCATTAATGGGTAAGTCCGTAAGTAAGGCAGAAGTTGAAGAAAATGGTAAAAAATATAAGATGTCTGAATATGCTAGAGTAAAACTTTACATAAACGAAGAAGGACAGCTATATTTTTGGAAAGATAAAGAAACAGTTGTAGAAAATGGTTTAGATAAGGCTTTTGAGGCTTATAAAAAGGCAAAAGAGCTTGATGTAAAAGGAAAAGCAACCAAAACTATTATTAAAAACTTAGAGGATTTAGCAAAAAATTACCAGGAAATTGGTACGAATTATTTCAACCAGGCCGATTATAAAACGTCTGCTGTATATTTTGCTAAAAAGGTAGAAGTGAACGCAATGCCAGAAATAAATATTGTAGATACAACAATGATTTACTATGCTGCGTATTCGTACAAAAAAGCTGGTCAGACAGAGGAAGCGATCAAATATTATGAGCGTTTAATTGAACTTGACTATGTTGACGAAGGAGCTGTATATGCTGAGGTATCTGAATTATACAAGACTTTAGGAAATGATGAAAAAAGCCTGGAATTATTAGAAGCTGGATTTTTAGCATATCCAAAGAATATGTCTATTATGGGTTCTTTAATTAATATTTATCTTACAAGTGGTAAAGATCCTGTAAAAATACTTGACTTGTTAGCCTCAGCTAAAAAACAAACTCCCGATAATGCTAGTCTATACTATGTAGAGGGTAATTTATATACACAGTTAACAAAATTTGAGGAGGCAATTGCTTCATATAATCAAGCGATTGAAAAAGATCCTAAATATTTATTAGCTTATTATGGAATAGGTGATATTTTCCTAAAGAATGCTGCGGCGTTTATTAAAGAAGCTAATGATTTACCACCAAGTGATTTTAAAGGATACGATGCACTTATTGAAAAAGCGAATGTAGAGTATAAGAAAGCAATACCTCATTTAGAAAAAGCATTAGAAATTGATCCAAATGACAAAGATATTTTAGTAATTCTGAAACAAATTTACTTCAGATATAGAAGTGAAAGCGATGAATTAATGAAAAAATATGAGGATGTAAAATCAAGATTAGAGGAGTAATATTATATAAGGGAGTGTAAGCTCCCTTTTCTTTATTAAATCCTATTTAACATAATATAAATTATAATACTTCTGATTGAATGTTTGAAAATATTGATTAATATATTTATGTTTTAAATTTAAAGAAACATTCCTCAAACTGTAATTTAGCTACATTATTTCAATTACATCATTCATACATTCGGCTAACTTTTGATTATTTTTTATATCAATAAACTCCAGTTTTTCATTTCGAAGTTCTTCTGGATATTTTAGACGTGCATATTTTATTAAGTTGATGCACATTTGTTTTTTTAGAAGATTGTTTTTATCAAACCACATATCACTACGGAAATAAATTTTTCCTTCAGCCGGACTAATATTTAACCACTCTCTTTCCATTTTTAGTAATTCTTATCTTATAAGGAAACGTATATACTCTCTGGATGTTTTGCAGTTATAAAAAAATGCAGTATTTCGCTAAATGCCTACAGACCAATTGTTAAACGGTTTTGTTTAGTCTGTTTTATTTTTTAATAACATGATAATAAAAAAGTTATAGTTTCCATTTTTTTTCGTTATTTTGTAAATTATTATTTAAAATATTACAAATAAGAGAAAAGAGCGTATGTCAGCACCACTTGCCGAACGAATGCGGCCAAAATCATTGGACGAATATATCGGACAGGAACATATATTAGGAAAGAATTGTGCTTTACGTAAAGCAATTGACACCGGTCAAATACCTTCATTAATTTTATGGGGACCTCCTGGTGTTGGGAAAACTACGCTGGCAAAAATAATATCTAATCAGCTCAATCGTCCGTTTTATATACTTAGTGCAGTAAATTCAGGAGTAAAAGATGTTCGGGAAGTAATAGAAAAAGCTAAAAATCAAAAGTTTTTTAATACACCAAACCCGATTCTGTTTATTGATGAAATTCATCGCTTTAGTAAATCACAGCAAGATTCTCTTTTAGCAGCAGTAGAACAAGGTATTGTTACATTGATTGGTGCCACTACAGAAAATCCTTCTTTCGAAGTAATTTCACCACTCCTCTCCCGTTGCCAAGTATATGTACTTAAGCATTTAGAAGAAACGCAATTGAATCTTTTAATTGAACGATCTATAAAGAACGATTTTGAATTATCAAAAGAAGAAATTGAAATAGAGGAAAATGAGGCTCTTTTACGTTTTTCTGGTGGTGATGCCCGGAAATTATTAAATATTCTCGAATTGGTTATTAATTCGGCCTCAGGAGACAAAAAAACAATAGATAATAAGTTCGTAAGTTCTGTATTGCAAAATAATCAGGCAATTTACGATAAATCAGGAGAAATGCATTATGATGTTATTTCGGCTTTTATTAAATCGATTCGAGGAAGTGACCCTAATGCTGCAGTATATTGGTTGGCCCGAATGCTAGATGGTGGTGAAGACCCGAAATTTATTGCCCGCCGATTAATTATATCTGCAGCTGAAGATATCGGTCTGGCTAACCCGAATGCACTGATGTTGGCCAATACATCGTTTGAGGCTGTTCATAAAATTGGTATGCCTGAAGCGCGTATTATTTTATCTGAAATTACCATTTATTTAGCAAGCTCTCCAAAAAGTAATGCTGCGTATATGGCCATTAAAGATGCTGAGCATTTGGTAAAGGATACTGGAAGTCTTCCTGTGCCGCTTCAACTGCGAAATGCTCCTACAAAATTAATGAAGAAGCTTGGTTATGGTCGGGATTATAAATATCCGCATGATCATGATTTCAATTTTATAGAACAGGAGTATATGCCTGATAAATTAACCGGAACCAAATTATATAGGATACAGGATAATAAGAAAGAGAAAGATACAGCCGGATTTTTGAAATTTTTATGGAAGAAAAAATATAATTATTGATATGATAAAATTTGATACAAAAAAACTGAAATATTCTGATTCAGGTAACTTTTTTATTTTTGCAGGACCTTGTGTTATAGAAAATGAGGAGACCCCTTTTCAAATTGCAGAACAGATTCTAGAAATTAGTGAAAAATTTAAAATCCCTTTTGTTTTTAAAGGCTCTTATAAAAAGGCAAACCGAAGTCGTATTGATTCTTTTACAGGAATTGGAGATGAAAAGGCATTAAAAATTTTGCGTAAAATTAGCGAAACATATAATATTCCTGTAGTTACAGATATTCATACCGAAGCTGAAGCTGCTATTGCTGCTGAATATGTTGATGTTTTACAAATACCAGCTTTTCTTTGCAGGCAAACCGATCTGTTGGTAGCTGCCGCAGAGACTGGTAAATGGGTAAATATAAAAAAAGGACAATTCCTTGCTCCGGATTCTATGAAATATGCAGCTCAAAAAGTGGTTGATTCAGGAAATGAAAAAGTAATGTTGACTGATCGTGGAACAATGTTTGGCTATAAGGACTTAATAGTCGATTATACAGGTATTCCTGCCATGCAAAGTTTTGGATTTCCTGTAATTCTTGATATTACACATTCATTACAACAACCGAATCAGGCTGGAGGAGTTTCTGGTGGTAAACCAGAACTAATTGAAACAATTGCGCGTGCAGGTGTTGCTGTCGGAGCTGATGGTCTGTTTATAGAAACACATCCAGATCCGGCAATAGCAAAATCAGATGGTGCAAATATGTTAAATTTGAATTTGTTAGAGGGTTTACTTGAAAGGTTGGTTGAAATACGCAAAGTGACTAATTCTTTTTAGAAACTAAGGTAGTTTCCAAATTCTTTTCCATGGTTTGCAGTAGTTTATTAACATTTACAGGTTTTGTTATAAAACTATTGCAACCATATTCGTTACATTTCTTTTCACTCATATCAAGTGCAAATGATGTTTGTGCTATTATTGGAATATGAGGCTTTATTTCCCGGATTCTTCGAACAGTTTTAAAAGAATCCATTCCTGGAGTGTGTAAATCAATTATTATCAGGTCTATATCCGGAGTTTGATTTAAATTACCGAGAGCTTCTCTCCCATTTCGAGCCCAAATTGTTTGAGCATTAGTTTCTTTAATTATTTCATTTATAAAAATATAGTTTACTTCCTGATCATCAATTATTAATGCTTTTACATTATTCCATTTTTTAACAGGTTGTAAAAACTCTTTTTTTTGCTTCCAGTTCAATGGCAATGAAAAATAAAATGTTGAGCCTTTACCAGGTATAGATTCCAGGTTTAATTCTCCACCCAAGTTACTTATAATACTTTGCGAGAGGTATAGGCCAAGTCCTGTTCCTCCATATTTGCGAGTTGAGCCTTCATCGGCTTGTCTAAAAAGGTTAAAAATCAGCTTATGCTTTTCCTTATGGATTCCGATACCTGTATCAGAAACAGATATTATTACTTCATTTTGATTCAATTTGTATCCAAATTTGATGTTCCCATTATCTGTGAATTTTAAAGCATTATTTAATAGGTGACTCATAACCTGTTTAACTCTGAAACGATCACTTTCTATTGGAATTGAATCTTCATTTTCATGGTTTAAATAGATTAGTTTAATATGTTCTTTATTAACCTGGTATTTCTTTTCATTAAATTCAACAATACATTGAAATAAGACTTCATCCAGATTGAAAACTGATGGATTAGGCTGAAAATTACCTGATTCTATTTTTGAAATATCGACAATATCTTCTATAAGCTGAATCAGGTTAGTACTATTATTTATTATTACATCGATATATTCGTTGTGTTTCTCATATTCCAGTTCCTTCTGTTTCAATAATTGTGCAAAACCTATAATTCCGTTCATAGGAGTCCTGATTTCATGACTCATATTTGACAGAAAAATGGTTTTTAGCATATCGGCTTGCTCTGCTTTTCTTTTGGCGGTTTCAAGATGTGTTTTTAATTGCTTTTGCTCAGTTATATCGTGTACAAGCTTTTTATTTACAACTGTAAGTTCCTCAGTTCTTTCTTTAATAATGCTTTCCAGATTTTTGGTTAATACTTCCAGATTTTTTTCTGCCAAAATCCGATCTTGAATTTCATTTTTAAGTTGGTTGTTAATTATATTTTTTTGTCTACTATATAATATCAGAAAAAAGACCAATCCACTAATAATTAATACAACTGAAATTAAAAGTATAATTATTACTCTTTGTCGTTTTACCTGGGTACTCTTTAACTTTTGCTCTTTGGAAATTTTATCTATTTCTTCGGATCGTTTTATTTGAGCATGTTTATTTTCAATTTCACTTATGGCTTCGTATTTTTCTATTCCGAATATTGAGTCTTTTATGTGTATATAAGCCTCATTAAATTCAAGTGCTTTTTTAAAATTTCCACTTGATTTATACAATTCACTTAAATTAAGATACGTATCGGTTAATAATTCTGTGTAGTTCTTGTTTACTGAAATATTAAAGCATTTTATATAGTATGAAAGTGCTTTTTGCCTATTGTTTAAATGAAAATATATTTTGCCAAAATTATTATAAACGTGAATTAATCCCCGATAATTATTTGTACGGGCAAAATAATTATCTGCATTATTTAAAAATTGAAGAGCCTGGTTATAGTCTTGAAGTCGAATAAATAATACAGCAATATTTATTTGAGCGTTGGCAATACCTTCAGTATTTTTTAGCTCCTTGTATATATCAAGCGATCTTTTATAGTATTCATAACTTTGTTCATATTCTTTTTGGCTAGAATATATTACTCCAATATTTTGATATATTGATGCCATTTCCTCAATAGCATTGATATTTTTATAAACTTTTAGAGCTGCTTTATGATATACTAAAGCTTTATCCTTTAGGTCAATTTGAGAATAAATTAGGCCAAGATTTTGGTTTATTTCTCCTTGAAAATAAGTGTTTTCCTCTTTATAAATATTTAGGGCATTTAAATTTATTTTGATTGCCTCTTGATAATTACCAAGATAATAATGGCAAAGAGCTTTGAATTTGAGTATTTCGCTTAAAAATATTTTGTTTTTCTCTTTATCGGCAATATACTCTTCTGCCTGGCCAAAAAAGTTTATTGCACCGGAAAAATCATTATCATCCATAACAGAAAGTGATAAATAATATAGGAGAAAAGCGGAATTTTCATTACTCTTTAACTTTTCGCTTAATTTTAGCCCTTCATTTACAATTGATTTAACTTTTAACGGATCTTTTTGCCCGTAATAGGCATATGCTAACTCTATATAAGCGTCTATTCGATTATTTTTATTCTTGTCAAAACGTGCTACATACTCCAAACTGTCGGTATTTTGAGCAAACAGACAGGCTGGTATTTTCAGGAGAATAAGAAAAAATAAAATTTTTAGAATAATTTTTCTCATAAGCTATTAAAGATACAAATTATTCACAGTTTCTAATAAAATGTAAAAAGAAAAGGCAGCCAAAATTGACTGCCTTTAAGATTTATTAAGATTTTATTTTTAAAACATGATTCCAATACTGCCAATAATCTGGCTTTGACGCTGATCGGTAGTGAATGTTTCTCCAGCTAATTCAATTTGGTCTCCCAATTTACTAAGTGGAAATTCATAACGAACATCAAGTGTTACTTTTTTCAGGATATCCAAACCAACACCTACTTGTCCACCAAAAGTTGCTTTTGTTGTAATGTTTGAAAAATCAGAAAGATATTCCTTTGCATCAGCACTTAACTCATCTTTAATGGTTCCTAGTTGATTACCTAATTTAAAAGTGGCAACCGGCCCACCGTTTAATCTTAGTGGCCCTAATTTAACACCAACCATAACCGGAACATCAAAATTGGTAAATTTAATATTTGTTGAGGTTGAAACGACTTGGCTAGCAATGTCTTTTGGGTCTCCGTCTTCAATGTTAATAGTTGCATTTGTTTGAGAAAAGATTAATTCGGGTTGTAAAAATACGCCCAAAATTTTAAAGCGTGCAAATGCTCCAAAATGGTATCCCATTTCATATGATGAAGGTGTAAATGAAACTTTAGGAGCGGTAATATTAATATAATCCGGATTAATAATATTAGTACCATCTTCCAGGGTAATAAAGAAATCATCCTGAGTTACATCTAAAGGGTCTATCGACACTCTAGGTGGTGAATCAATGCTAAAATCATCAAAACTAATTTTTGACGAATTAAGTCCACCTTTTATACCCCATGAGAAAACCTGGGCGTTTGATATAGAACCAATAAGTAAAAGCCCTAATCCAATTAATAAAATTTTTTTCATGATATAAAGTTTTATTTGTTTAACAGTTTGTTACCGCAATATATATAAAAAATTATGAAAATTAAATTTCTATCTTAAAATAGTGGAGACAATAAGCGTGCCAACGATTCAAATATTTTTTTATACCAAGGTCGACGCTTCCATTGTCTTGCATCAATCAGTATGGAGTCTCTTAAGTCGTTTTTGTACATTTCAATGGCTTGTGTCGCGAAGTTTTCATCATATACAAAAGCATTTACTTCAAAATTCTGATGAAAACTGCGTTCGTCTAAATTGGCTGTGCCAATTGATGTAAAGCTATTATCGACAATTAAAATTTTTGAATGATTAAAACCTTTCTTATAGCGATAAATTTTTACGCCGGCTTCTATTAATTCCGGAATAAACGACAAAGTACTCCAGTAAACAACTTTACTATCTCCTTTTGCAGGAATAATTAACTTTACGTCTACACCACTTAATGCACTTGTTTTAATGATATTTAATATGCTATGGTCGGGGACAAAATATGGAGTAGAAATGAAAACTTGTTTTTTAGCTTTACTTATTGCCAGAATATAACTTTGGAAAATGCTAGCCCAGTCAGAATCTGGACCGCTTGAAGTAATTTGAACCGGAGTAATTGTTTCGATGCTATTTTCAGGGAAATAAAATGATCGGTTGTTTTCCAGTTTTCTTGTTAAAAAGAACCAGTCAACTAAAAACACTAATTGTAAAGAAGCTACAGCATCTCCTGTTATCTTTAGGTGTGTGTCGCGCCAATACGAAAAACGTTTGTCTCCATTGATATACTTATCTGATATATTTATGCCACCTATAAAGCCTTCCAAACCATCGACAACAATTATTTTTCGGTGATTTCTGTAATTAATTTTACTTGTTAACCAAGGGAATTTAACAGGCATAAATGATTCAACTTCAATTCCTGCATGTTTAAGTTTCTGTATTGTTTTTTTTCTTAAACTCCATGATCCAACATCGTCGTATATTAATCTCACTTCAACTCCTTGTCGGGCTTTTTGAATCAGAATATCAATGATCTTGTTTGCAATATCTCCTTCTTCAAAAATATAGTATTCTATATGAATATGTTGTTGTGCTTTTTCTATAGCGTCCAAAATTTCAGGATAAGTTTGTTCTCCGTCTTTTAGAATTTTCAACTTGTTTCTTTTTGAAAGCAGAGCCTTGCTGTTATTAAGAAGAAGTTTTACCAATTGAATATTTTCAGCAATGTTTTTATTCTTTATTGATTCAGAGGAAAGATTATTTAATTGTTTATTTGATAATTCATTTATGATATTTAAATCATCAAGTCCTTTACGCGAGAATATTTTTACTTTTCTCCAGTTTTGCCCGAAGTAAAAATAGAGAATCATTCCAAAAACAGGTAATGAAACCACAACCATAATCCATGCTACTGTTCTAATAGGTTCGCCACGCTCTTTAATAATAAGATACAGAACAAATAAAACAGTAATAATATAAATTGTATTAATTATACTATTTAGAAAAACACTTTGAAACATCTTAATTATTTTTGGATATTTTAAATATAAAAAATATTCCTAATTTTAGAGAATTCAATCTTATTTATTATTATGCTTTATTTTATAATTTTTCTATTGCTTTCAGTTTACTTTTATCGCCAGTTGTATGCGCTAAATAAAGGTATACGACTAGTGAGAAATAAAAAAAAACTACATTTCCTTATTATAGGGATTATTTTGGTATTGTTTACCATATCTGTATATGCTCTTATTTTATTTAGTAAAAGTTTTAATCCGATTAAATTACGTTTATCCTATATATTTATCAATACTTTACTATGTATTTATTTACCTTTATTTTTTCTAATAGCATTTGATATTGTCTTTTTAATAGCAACACTGATATTACGTTATCTCATTAGATCTCATGTATTGCTTCAGTCAATCCGATTAAAATTAAAGTTGAGTCTATATGTTTTATTGCTATTTTTGCTTTTGTATGGTATTGTTATTGGGAAAAATATTCAAAAAGTTGAAAATGTAAAATTGTCTTTTGAAAATTTACCTTCCAATTTTGAAGGATTGAGAATTGTACAAATTTCAGATATTCACATTGGTAGTCTTTACGGTAATAGAATGAAATTAAGAAGACTTGTAGAAACTGTTAATTCATTAAAGCCTGATATTTTATTGTTTACGGGAGATATCGTAAACAAAACTTCAAACGAGTTGGATATTTATCCGGATCTGTTTAAAAAGATGAATGCTGCATATGGTAAGTATGCTGTACTTGGAAATCATGATTATGGTGATTATGCTAAATGGGATTCTTTTTATAAGAAACAAGCTGAAACGGTTAAATTATTGAATTACTATGAAGCGAATGATGTTGTTGTTCTTAAAAATCAAGGTGTAATAATTAAGAATGGAAAGCAAGAAATTCAACTTGTAGGAACAGAAAATTGGGGTCTTTCTCCTTTTCCTCAATATGGAAATATTGATCGTGCCCTTGATAGGTATGGTGACTCTGGTTTTGATATTTTAATGGCCCACGATCCTAACTTTTGGGGAAGTGAAATTCTTAAAAAAACTAAAGTAGAGCTTACATTAAGTGGTCATACACATGGTTTTCAAATTGGCTGTATAATAGGTGATAAGAAGTATACGCTTGCAAAGTTGAAGAGTAAATATGATTCTGGCTTGATTATTTCCGATAATCAGGTATTATATATTAATACAGGTTGGGGTGTTATTGGATATTTGGGAAGAATAGGTATTCGACCGGAGATTACTTTAATTGAGTTGTATAAGAAATAAAAAAGAGGCGGTAATTATACCGCCTCTATATTCGAGAAATAATATTTTATAAACTCATTTCTAATAATGCAATTGTCATAAAGACTTCACTGAAATATGTGAAAAAATCCTCTTCAGAACCATCAATAAATTTAAGAGTTACTACAACCGGCATAACACCAGGAGTGATTTCGTTAAATAATGGGTTAACGCTTAAGGCAATATCTGCCATTTTTGTATTTGTTGGTACATGCAATAGGTCGAAATCAATTGCAGTATTTATTTGATCTTGAGTTGGTATTTCGTTTTCTCCCAGCGTAATAAGGTTTGAGACATCTGCTTTACCATCAATCTTAAAATTGTAAAACTGGAAATAACCATCTATTACAACAGGAATATATGTATATGTAGTAATGGTTTGTCCAAGATATTCATCAGTAGTCTCTTCTTCAACAATATTTACATTTAAGTCTGTCGCAATAATAACTTCACTATCTTTTTTAAGAGTGAACTCAATACCTGCTGTGATATTCTCTCCTGCAATACTTCCATTTAATTTTGCATTATAACTAAATGGTTTATTATATACATATAATTCAGCTGAAGTAGGTAATACATTGTTTTCCATTTCAACAAAATTAATTTTTGCAGATACTTCAATTAACTTTTCTTCATTAACTTCTAAAGTTGCTTCAACTTGGTTTGGTAAAAATTCCTGACCAATTATTTCGCCTTCAATGTCCATGGTAACTTTTGCATCGTTTGTTGTACTTGTTTCGTATGCAGGAAACAAAAATACCCATTTGTCTGTAGGTTCAGTAGCAGAATATTCCCAATTATTTATAGAAGAACTCCACGTATAGGTACCATACTTTAATTCTAAAGCCTCTTCAGGAACATCTAATTTGAAACTCTTTTTTAAATCTTTGTTGATTGTTGGATTTGAAAGTTTTAGCAATGTTTTGGCAATAGATTTTCCTCCTTTTATTTGAACGGTTTCCATTTTATTGGCGAAATTTGTCAATACAACAGTGCCTTCTAAATCAATCATTTCATTTAGATCTGTATTCAGATTTTTGCCGTCTTCTGCCAGAAGTGTCTTTGCTTCTTCTACAGTAATTTCCTCTACACCTTCAGGACATGATGTAAATAATAAACTTGATGCAACAACAAGTCCTAATAAAAATTTATTTGTTTTCATTTAATAATAATATATGGTTTAACATTAATTAATTTAAAGATTTTAAAAGTATTAAATATTTTTCCATTTTAACATTATTCATTGTTAAAATGATTTAAACCTTAGCGAATATTGTGCCAAAATTGAATTAAGCGAAATTTACTATTTAATTGAACTAAGGTATGATGTTACTAATGAGAAACAAGTTTTAAGGAGTATAATGATTGGGATTTATTCAGCAAAAAAAAACGGCTTCACATTGAAGCCGTTCTATCATTAATTAGTTATTTTAAATTATTTCATTGGTATTTCTGACATTATTGTTATTAGAACAACACCAAAATAGGTTAAGAAATTCTCTTCAGTGCCATCTGTAAACTGAAGCTTAATAATTATTGGCATTTCTTCATTATTTAGTTCTTCATTATATGCCGGATTTTCTGCAATATAGATATCGGCAATTTTCATATCGTTAGCAGGAACATATAGCAGATCAAAGTTAATGGCTTCATTAATTTGGGCTTCGGTTGGTTCACCTTCCATGCCAATAAGCGAAGTAAGATCTGCAGTACCATCAATTTTAAAATCATAAATACGAACGAATCCGTCAATTAGCTTTGGAATAGTTTCGTAATATGTTTCTGTATAACCATCATATGTTTCAGTGTATTCAACCTCAATTAGCGAAATATCTATATCTGCAGCGAGCATAATATTACCATCTTTTTTTAGCTCAAAGTCTCCGGCAATTACCATTTCAGTATCTGTTCCCAATGTTGTTTCAGAGTAAGTAAGGTTTGCTGTCAAACTAAATGGTTTGTTATAAACTGTTCCGGAAATTGATGTTGGAAATGCTCCTTCTCCATCCTGCATCCAGCTAGCAGTAGCAGAAACTTCTACATATTTGATATCATCCACAACAATACTTCCTTCAATCATTGTTGGCATAAATTCATAACCATACATTTGGCCATCCATATCTAGAGTTAAAATGGCATTATTGGTTTGACTTTCTTCAGTGGCAGGAAACTTAAATATCCATTTATCTGCAGGTGTACCTACATTAGCATCCCAATTCATATTGGTGCTGTTCCACTCGTATGTACCATAAAGAAGTTCTAATTCCTCTTCTGGTAAATCTTTCAAGCTATTTCCAATAAATGTAGGTTTTAAGAGTTGTTTTAGTACTCTGGCGTAAGAAGAGAAACTTTTTTGAGGTGTATTATCCATCATATGGATAAAGTGCATTAAGGTAGCTGTACCTTGGAGCGTAGTGTCCAACATTTCACTCAGGTCTTGCGCCATTTGTGTGGCATTTTGAGTGAGTTCCGTTTTTGCTTCGTCTACAGTAATTTCTTCAACTTCATCAGGACAGGCAGTAAATAATAAAGTTGAGGCGACCAATAGCCCAAGCAATAATCTGTTTAATTTCATAAATAAAATTTTAGGTAAAACTTCGGTTAATAATGTGTCATAAGTGTAAAACTTTTTCGAAGTCGTTTTGTTTTATTCCGTTGAAGGAAATATCCCACTTAAAAGAGTATTTTTATATTTGTTGATAAAATCAAGCATAATTTTGATTTGTAGATAATTAGATAATAGGGCTTGAAAATAGGGTTTTTTAGGCTTTTTTTAAGAGTAAAAAGGGTGTGAAAAATAATTGAAATAATAGTCATTTACTAATTACTGATTATCACACCAATACCTTGTCAGGTAAGCATTGCGAGAGATTCTTGTAAGTTTTTTTTTAGATAAATAGTTGGAATTTAAAAAATAGTATCTATATTTGCATCGCCTTTGAAACAAGGTCATGACTTAGTAGCTCAGTTGGTAGAGCACATCCCTTTTAAGGATGGGGTCCTGGGTTCGAGCCCCAGCTGGGTCACAAACGTTCTGAAGATTTTTAAGCCTTTATAGATTAATGACTTAGTAGCTCAGTTGGTAGAGCACATCCCTTTTAAGGATGGGGTCCTGGGTTCGAGCCCCAGCTGGGTCACAATTGGATAAATTATTCAAATAACAATATTATAAAGGTATGACTTAGTAGCTCAGTTGGTAGAGCACATCCCTTTTAAGGATGGGGTCCTGGGTTCGAGCCCCAGCTGGGTCACACAAAAGCGATGTAAATTTACATCGCTTTTTTTGTTTGTGGTAATTTGATCCAAAAATGCAAAAAAAACGCCTGAATTAAATCAGGCGTTAAGTATTATAGGTATATAAGGAAACTATTTTAGCATTTGCTTTTTGATTTTCTTAACGAAACCTGGTCCATTGTAAATAAAACCTGTATAAAGCTGAATAAGGCTTGCTCCTGCTTCAATTTTTTCCATGGCATCTTCTTCACTCATAATTCCACCTACGCCCATAATTGGAATTTTCCCATCAGATTTGGTACTTATGTAGCGAATAACTTCTGTAGAGCTTTTACAAAGAGGTTTTCCACTTAAGCCTCCGTTTGCAATGCGATCAATCTCTTTCTTTTCGGTTTTTAACCCTTCTCTGGAAACAGTCGTATTTGTCGCAACTATACCATCAATACCAGTCGAGTTATAAAGCTCTATCATATCATCAAGTTGACTTTCATTTAAGTCTGGTGAAAGCTTTAATAAGATTGGTTTGTATTGCTCTTTTTCTTCACGTATTTTTACTAGTTCTTCTAAAATTGAACTTAGAGAATCCCGATCCTGTAGTTTTCGAAGGTCCGAAATATTTGGACAACTCACATTTACTACTAAATAATCTACATGATCATAAAGCTGCTTAAAGCAATAAATATAATCATCTAATGCTTGTTCGTTTGGAGTAGCTGTATTTTTTCCAATATTTCCTCCAATTACGACTTTGGGATTTTTATTTTTCAGCTGTTTAACTGCATAGTCAACACCTTTGTTGTTAAAGCCCATTCGGTTGATTAAGCCTTGATCTAATGGAATTCGAAATGAACGAGGTTTCGGATTTCCTGGTTGTGCTTTTGGTGTTACAGTGCCAATTTCTATAAAAGAGAAACCAAAATTGGAAAATTCGTTATATACCTCAGCATTTTTATCGAAACCGGCAGCAAAGCCAATTGGGTTTTTGAATTTGATTCCACAAAATTCTCTTTCTAATTCAGGCTTTTCTAGTGAGTAGCATTTTCTGATAATAGGACCAACTAATGGAATTTTAAAACCGACTTTCAAGCAAATAACAACTAATTTGTGTATGGCTTCAGGTTGTAATAAAAAAAGAAGCGGACGGATAATTTTTGAATACATGAATTTTTATTGCAAAGATAATCCAGAAATGGGAAGTTTCTAAGTAAAACTGTCTCATTATTTGAATTATTGCGATTAGGATTAATAATAATATGTTTTTTCTCTGAATTAAACAGAATTCTTCACAAAATCATATGTGTGTATGTGGAAGAATATCAGTAGTTAACCTCTGTTTTTGTAGCTTTTAAAGCTTCCGTCCGTATAAAATATAATCACATGATCAATCATACTATTAGATTCGTTAATTTGAGGCTGTATAAAGGCTTGCATATCTTCTTGAGCTTCGGATTCTGAGATTTTAGATTCAGATGAAGTAAAGTTGCTTTCCTGTATTTCAGTTTCTGGCTGATTAAATAGAGATGACTGCTTAAGGTTAAATTTCTTCTCAGCTACAGGAACGCTTTCATAACTTTCAACAGATTTATACATTTGCCCTTTACCAAGTAGGAGCCAGTCAGCGCTTAAGTCACTGTATTTAGACAGTAATTTGGTAATAAAGTCGTAGCTTGGTTTATTTCTGCCTGAAATTATGTGACTAATGCTTGACGGTTGTACATGAATCTCTTCGGCCAGTCTGATAGAAGAGAGGCCTTTTTCTTTTATAAATTTAAGTAAACGCTCATTCATATATGTAAATCATTAGGATTACAAATGTAAGCATAATAAAGTTTACAAATGTGACTTTTGTGAATTAAAGCATCATTACAAGTGTAACGATAATGACAGATGTGAATATTGGAGACAAGCACTATTATAAAAGTAAAAAATTGGGATATTAAGCCTATTTATTAGGGATCTCAGTAATATTTTGAGGACAAAGTTAAATAGAAGATGTAAATGAGCTCATATGTGAATATAACAGTATTCCTTATGATATATCATTATATTACTCTTAATAAATCTTTTTCCTGGTTACAAGTAAGGCTGTATAACCGATTCTTAAGCAAAAATTACATTAATTAGGTTATATATGCAAATACAGCGTATTTAAGCTTATATCGAAGTTTTAAGCACTTAAATAACTGCTTTTCCTATCAGGCCTATAATACTGGTATATAGGCGCATTATAAGTATTTCTAAAACCCATAAAGGACTTTTAAAGTGTTTATGACACATTTATTTAATCAGCTTGTTTATGTAAATCACCTAAATAACTGGTATAAAGTGTTTAAAAAGGCTTGTTGCGCGACCAATATTACATTTGTAATGTATATAATCGGATACAAATGTAATCGGAAGATTAGCTCAGTAAATTACAAGTGTAACTGCGCTTCGTTTATGTATTTATGTACAATTGTAAATTAGTTAATTATTCTCACTCAATTATGTTGAATAAATTTACATAACTGAATTTATACTGTTTTTACGAATTTGAATCAGAACTCAATATTTAATTTGAGGATTAATCAAACTTTTATAAGGTATAATAGGAAGATGTTACTTAAAAACACGGAATATTCACTTAGAATTAAAATGTTTCTACATTATTGCTTTTGTGCGCCAAAATTTACACTGAGTTTTAATTATTCGGTATAAAGTATTAATAAACTAAGAAATAATTGCTTTACGAGAAGTATAGACATAAAAAAACAGCTCTTAAAGAGCTGTTGTATAGTGTAAATTCTATTTATTTATGTGCGAAAATATAATTGAATTAGAAATTATACTCAGAGTAATTAGGATTAAATTCATTTCCTTTTAACATAGGATTGATTTCAACATCAACATAATTAATTTCTTCATATAACCCTAAATGATCATAAATATATATAACGACAGGTACAAAAGTATTTGCATCTATATATAAAATTAGTTTTTTAGCATAGTCGTTCGGAATTAGAATCTCCTGCCCTTCTTTATAATCAAATAAATTATCAATATTCTTATTGATTTCAACTATCATATAATCATTAATATTCCTTTTTTTAGCAATGCTTTGAAGAGTTTCTCCTTCTTTTATTTTGTATTTGATTAATTGGTAATTTTTATGACAGAGTTCATATACAAAACACTCTTTTTCATTAAAGCTTTTTGTACCATCATATTTAAGAACTCCTCTATCACTATTCACTAATTCTTTAACAACATTATTAAAATACCAAAAACCGGCGTTGTATAGACTATGATGATTATCCTGGCGCATTAATTTGCAATTTGGATCAAGGTGTACATTTACCCATGGAAACGAGTTTGTATTTATTATTGCTTTATTTTCATTATTGCCTTCAACATAGAGTACTTCCTGTCCTTTTTGTGGATAATCCTGCTTATAATAGAATTTAAATGGAGTTTTAACTACTTTAAAATCCCCGCGTTGAGTTTGTATTTTACCATCTATACGTGCTTTTATTATACCCTTATATGTAGTGCATGATAAATTATCAATGGTATTAAACATTTTTTGAAGAATATTCTCTTTTTGCTTTTCATCTGGATTATTAGAGGCTAAATGAAAAGATCCCAGGATTAAGAATATCATGGAAAATATTAATTTTCTTGTCATTTTTGGTATTTAGAATTTGTTGGATTTTTAAAAAAAGCAGCAGGCCTATAAGCCGGATTCTGTATCCTCGAAAGGATGCCTGTCATTTATCTAATGCGACCTACCCCCCGGTAAACAGCGAGCAGCCATTAACTACCGGTATACATGGTCTTGCAACACATAAGGCAGACAACTATTGATGTTGCCATCAATACTGGTGGGCTCTTACTCCACCTTCTCACCCTTACTTCGAATAAATCCGAAGCGGTTATTTTCTTCTCCACTACTGTTCCCTCACAAGAACCTTCTATTTCAGAAGTATGTTGCTCTTTGTTGTCCGGACTTTCCTCTCCGCGTAAACGAAGCGACAGACCAGCCTGCTACAGAATGCTAAAGTAATGCTTTTATATTAATAATCCATTTGTATTAATACCTAATTTCATAGAAGTATGAAGAATATGATTAATCATAATATATAGTTCTTTGCGGTGATATTAATAATTATTTGTATTTTAGTTTCCTGTTAAATCGATTTAGGAACTGTATAATACTCATCATCAATGGAAACGCAAAAAAAACACACCAAATCTTTAGCGATTTTGGTCTCTTTGTTCTTTATGTGGGGATTTATTACCTGCATGAATGATATTTTAATCCCTTTTCTGAAAAAAATGTTTCAGTTATCCCGAGGGGAGTCTATGTTGGTTCAATTTGCTTTTTTTACAGCATATTTTGTTGGATCATTTGTATATTTTAGGATATCTGCCATAAAAGGTGATCCGATTAATCGAATAGGTTATAAAAATGGAATTTTATGGGGACTTGTTGTTTCCGGACTTGGTTGTTTATTATTCTATCCAGCGGCAAGTATTCAGAGTTTCGGATTATTTCTTTCAGCTCTGTTTGTTGTAGGTATAGGTTTTACACTGTTACAAATTGCAGCTAATCCATATGTAGCAATATTAGGACCTCAAAAAACAGCATCTTCTCGATTAAATTTGTCCCAAGCTTTTAATTCGTTTGGAACGACCATTGCACCTATTTTAGGTGGATACCTTGTTTTCCATTATTTTGCTAAAATTGGTCAACCTCTACTTGATGCAAGTGGAAATACAATTTTAACGGATGAAGGTCAGGCAATATCTGCATTAGGAGTTCAATTACCTTATATAATTTTTGCAGGAATATTCTTTTTATTGGCCATAATAATTCGATTTATTGAATTACCTCGTTTTACCAAGAATGAAGAGATCGAAAAAGGTTCAGGAGCTTTGCAATATAGGCATCTTGTATTGGGTATGGTTGCTATTTTTATGTATGTAGGTGGTGAAGTAAGTATAGGAAGCTGCCTTATTAATTATATGAATGAAATGGTTGGATTTTCAGAGATGAAAGCTAAGTCTTACCTTGCATTTTATTGGGGAGGTGCAATGATTGGCAGATTCCTGGGAGCAATTTCGTTGAGTGGTATGCAGAACCAGTTAAAAAAAGGTGCCTTAATGGTATTAACTTCTGTTGCAACTTTCTTTATTATATTCGGAGCTGTTTACCTTGAAAGCGGAACTGGAATAAGCTTTAAGCAATTTTCTCCTTTTTTAATATTCATGGTAATTAACCTTATTGGATTTAAAATTGGAAAATCTTTTGCTGGAAGAACACTGTTTGTTTTTTCTCTAATAAATATAGCTATGCTCATTATTACAATGTCTACGAATGGAATGTTTGCCATTTGGACAGTTGTATCCATAGGGCTTTTCAATTCGATAATGTGGTCAAATATTTTCACTCTGGCTATTAAAGACCTTGGAAAACATACCAGCCAGGGATCCTCATTATTGGTTATGATGATTTTAGGGGGCGCTTTATTACCTTTGGTTCAAGGAGCTGTAGCTGATGGATTAAACGGTTATCATTACTCTTTCTTTATCCCTGCCATTGCCTATATCTATTTGGCTTACTATGGTTTAAAAGGACATATTGTTAAAAATGTTTAAGTATCATATTATGAAGAAAATTATTTTTTTCGCATTGATTATTGGTTTTGTTTCGTGTAAAACAGAGAAAACCTATCAGGATTTAGCTCAATATGTTGATCCGTTTATTGGAACAGGTGGTCATGGTCATACATACCCTGGAGCTTCACTCCCATTTGGTATGGTTCAATTAAGTCCCGATTCCCGTTTAACTGGTTGGGATGGTTGTTCTGCATATCATTACAGTGACTCTGTTATTTATGGCTTTTCCCATACCCATTTAAGTGGTACCGGGGTTTCCGATTATGGTGATATTTTATTGATGCCTACAAGTGGTGATGTTAAAATTAATAACGGTTCTAAAGCAGGTGTTTCTAATGGTTATGCAAGTAATTTTTCTCATGAGAACGAAACTGCAGAACCAGGTTATTACCAGGTATTTCTGGAGGATTATAAGATAAATGCTGAATTAACAGCCACTACCCGAACTGGATTTCATAAATACACCTATTCTGATGAAAATCAAAAGAATGTAATTATTGACTTAAAGCATAGGGATAAAGTGATTAAGTCTGGAATTACAAAAGTTAATGATTATGAACTTGAAGGTTACAGAGTATCAGAAGCCTGGGCCAGCGAACAATATATCTATTTTGTAGTTCGCTTTTCAGAAAAGATAGATCAGTTTTCATTGTTTTTAAATGATTCTCTATTAAATAAACTTTATACCGAAGGAACAAACGTAAAATGCGCCATTCGTTTTTCTGATCATTCCAATAAAACTGTTTATGCAAAGGTTGGTATTTCTGCAGTTGATATACAAGGTGCCCGAAATAATCTGGCTAAAGAGTTAAAAGGTTGGCGTTTCGAAAAAGTTCGTCAACAAGCAAGAAATGAATGGAATAAACGGCTGAATAAAATTCAGGTGGAAACACCAAATGAAGCTAATAAAACTATTTATTATACAGCTCTTTATCATTCATTGCTTAATCCAAATGTTTTTATGGATAACGATGGACGTTATCGTGGTACCGATTTGAAAATTCATGAGGCATCGGATTTTACCAATCATACAATATTTTCATTGTGGGATACTTACCGTGCGACTCACCCACTACTTACAATAATTGAACAGGAAAAAACACGTGATTTTCTGAATACATTTATTCAGCATTATAAGAATGGTGGTCAACTACCTGTTTGGGAACTTGCCGGGAATTATACAGGTTGTATGATTGGTTATCATTCAATTCCTGTAATTGCTGAT
>Ga0070729_10001175_pt1 | contig 43229 bp, 37 predicted proteins | sample tdDd472_FD_66725 | JGI IMG/M metagenome (GOLD analysis project Ga0070729, IMG submission 66725) | Marine sediment microbial communities from the Atlantic coast under amendment with organic carbon and nitrate - tdDd47.2 | ecosystem: Environmental > Aquatic > Marine > Coastal > Sediment | place... | reverse complement strand
AATTCAATACTATTCCCCCTCCTCTTTATTTTCCTGGTTCTCATGAACTCCCTTATGGACCGCGCCCTGATTGGGGCCTTTAATATTACCATTTTCTGCTTCACCTTTACAAGCCTGAGCGCAATCATAATGACCCGCTTCGGAAAGTTCAACATCGCTGCCCCGTTGATGTCCTACGTACTGGTCTTCGGGCAGATTTTTGTCGCCAATATGAGCAACGAAACAATGAGTGCTCCCCGGTTCATCGGCGCTCATATTGAATTTATTCCGATCATCATATTCAGCATTCTATTCTGCTACTGGTATATATATATTTCTATTGCCCTTATCGCAACATTGGGCATTGCCTACAATTATTTCACTTCTCCCCTGATGCATCGAAGTGAAACCATCAGCCTTTTTGTCGCCACATGCCTTGCCATCGTTCTTTCGACAGTATTGAACTGGCTGATACTCCGGGTAAACAAACGGGCAAAGGATAAAAGAAACGAGGACACCGACCGGGAGCGGGAACAGCAGCTTGAAATAAACCGGGGCCTCAATCAATCGCTAAAGGAAGTTTCAGTAAAGCTGAACGAATCAGCAAAAGCCCTTTCTTCTAATGCCGACACATTTTCAGACAATATCCAGAATGAAGCCTCAAGCATCGAAGAGATTACCGCCACAATCGAAGAAATTTCTTCAGGTTCAGAAAACGTCTCTACCAGCGCGGGACGTCAGAACAGCGCTATGACTGAACTGATGGAAAAAATCACCACCCTCTTTGTCAACACAAAGGAGCTTGCTGAACAGGTTGACCAGACAGCACGACTCACCGATGACATAACCAGTAAAGCCAGAACCGGTGAAGAATCCATCGGCAACATGAATAAAAGCATGGAAGAAATCTACGGCACCTCCCGGGAGATGACGGGCATCCTCGGGATCATCAATGATATTTCCGATCAGATAAACCTTCTCTCTCTCAACGCGGCAATCGAAGCCGCCCGTGCCGGTGAAGCAGGACGGGGCTTTGCTGTTGTTGCCGATGAAATATCAAAACTTGCTGACCAGACCGCTTCAAGTGTCAGTGAAATAGACAAACTGATAAAGAAAAGTGACAGTGAGGTACAGACGGGTTCTCAAAATGTTGAGGCCATGGTTCAAAACATCCGGGAAATCATCAGTGGCGTCACATCTTTTAAACAGATGATGACTTCAATCAATGATTATATGAATGAGCAGCTGGTAAACAGCGGGGATGTCAACGAAAGGGCCCGGGTCGTTCAGGAGCAGTCGGATATCATTCAAACCGCCGCGGAAGAGCAGAAACGGGCATCTCTCGAGATAGTGAACACCATTACCGATACCAGCCTGATTTCCCAGTCTAATGCCACAGGAGCTAATTCCATGTCAAGTCACGCCAGGGATATTTCTGCCATGTCAGAACGGATGAAGGAAGACCTGGCACGATTCAACCTTGAAGAATTTGAGAAGTAGCCGGTCATTTTTCTAACCAGTGCTTCATGTGCGAATTGCAGGCGCGAAAATGCTTTCGCGCCTGCAATTTATCTGCCAGCCCTTTAATTTACATCTGAATAGGCGGTTGCTTCAATTTCAATACGCTTTTCAGCCTGCTTAAGTGCAAGGAGCGCAATGATAAGACCAGTCGCCAGGAGCCCCATGTAGAGATAAAATGCTCCGTGATACGAACCGGTATTATCCCGAATATACCCAGAGAGAGGTGTGCCGATGCCTGATCCGATGGTCATGAATATGCTGATAATTCCATAAATCAATCCATACTGTTTCAGGCCGAAGCAGTGGGCCGCCATCAGCGGAGGAACAACTGTCTGAATAACATTACCAAACCCGAAGACTACAACAAATACCACTGCCAGCCAGAGGACATTGACTTTGGTCAAAACGGCAATGCCCGCCAGCACGATGGCCACAAAAAGGCTTACTGAAAATGCAAGCCCCTTTCTGTCGCTGAGAGCTCCGATGGTAACTTTTCCCAGGACAGTCATTCCGAGATACGATCCGACTACCATGGCTGCGACTCCCTTGGAGAAACCGACATCAGCATTCAGATAGGGAAAAAGATGCTGATTGATACCCATGTTGACCACACTAAAGAGAAGCGCCATGATGGCAACAAACCAGAACATTGAGGTCTTGACTGATTCACCTACTGTAAGTCCTTCGCCTGAGGCCTCTTCAACTTCCTGTCCCTCAATACCATCGGGAAACTGCCCCATCTCGGCAGGAGTCTTTTTCATAACAAAAAGTGCTGTAGGAATAATAAAGATACCGGCAATGATACCACTGATTATATAGGCTCCCTGCCAGCCGAATTCCATATTAAGAAAATTCCTTTCAATAAGCCAGGTTACAAAAGGATTGAGCACCAGTCCCCCGATACCGGTACCGGCAAAAACTATTCCCATTGCCAGGCCCCGTTTTTTCACGAACCAGTTATTGATCATGGTGGTCACGGGAATAACATGGGTACCCGCGCTGCCGATACCCAGAAGAAGTGAAACGCTGTAGAACTGGGCCAGGGTTCGGCACTGAGAATACAGAAGAATACCAAGAGTAAAAAGAACCGTACCAACTCCCATGATAAGGCGGATGTCAATCTTTTCAATGAGCTTTCCCACCACAATGGCTCCCAGCATCATGGTAATCGCGGCGATAGAAAAGAAAAGACTAAAATCTCCCCGTTTAAAATGGAGGGTCGAGACAACTTCCTCTATAAAAATCCCTACTGTGTTTATGGCAAGTCCTATGCCAAAAAAAAAGAGAATAAAGCCGCCGGCAACAATCCACCAGCCATAAAATTTTTTACTACCTGCTACTGTCATTCAATGCTCCCTTGTTCTTTTGTAAGCGGATGAACCGCCTTATTCAGGAGATTGCCGTATTCCTCAACCTGGCAGGCCACCGTCAAGGCAGCCATGAAACCGGTGAGAGGGGATTTTTTTTCTGTGTAACCCGAAATGACGACATTCACCATTCTAAAAAAACAGCAGCAGTAGCTAAACCGCTGAAAAAACAATCAGCGGAGGAAAAGTGTATATTTCATAGATGAACAATTACACCACGAATATATGTCGCCTCTACATGAAGGCGACATATATTCCTGACTGGAACGTACGTATAACAAGCATTACAATTATAGAACGGAAAAGTAATTAATTAGCGTGAAAAGTTTCTACCCGAAGTAGTTTTTTATATGTAAAAATAGCAATTATTCCAGAAGCATACATAAAGAGAGCGAATATGCCGGAAACAGCAAACATATGACTGTTAAAATCACCCATCCTGTCCTGAATGAGCAATGCTATTGTCATTCCTAATGCAACATTTCGAATACCGATTTCCATAGAAATTGCTCTTGTTTGATAATTGTTTATATGAAGTATTTTCGGGACCAGTCCGCCAACTATCATCCCAAGGGCGGTTAAAGAGAAAAAAACTAAAAAACCTGTTATTCCAAGATTTCTTCCAATGTTACCAAAAACCTCAAGATTGCTAATCACTCCTCCGACACCAATAAAAAGCACGGCTATCATCCCCAGAGCGCTGAAAAATGGAGTTGCCTTTTCAGCAAAATCTGCCCAGCGCTTTTTTATTAACATACCAATTATCAATGGAAGCAATACAAGGATAAATATAGTTTGGATTAACATTGTAACCGGCATTTGTATATTTGGAATATTTGCACAAAAAATTACCAACAATAGGGGAGTCACGAACAATGAAAGAACTGTTGCTAAGGCTGTCATTGAAATAGAAAGAGCTAAATCTCCTTTTGCAAAGTAAGTCATGAGATTAGACGTTGCGCCTCCCGGTGTAGCAGTAACTAAAATCATACCGACAAAAATATAGGGAAATGTTTCATTATAACCCAGAAAATGTCCAAGGCCAAATGCTACCACCGGCATAAGTAAAAACTGGCACATCATTCCTGCTAAAATACCCCGTGGTTTTTTTGCTATGTTTGTAAAATCCTTAACTGCCAGGGTCATTCCCATTCCCGCCATTACAAGAAACAGCATTAATACAATGGAGATTTTAAATATTATATCAAAAATCAGTTTTTCCGGTGCCCGGGTAAATCTGGCAAATGTGTATGCTTCTTTATCAATGACGGCAATTTTAGTTTTCAGCTGGTATTGCATTTTACTTTCCAGCATTTTTACTAATCCCGAGTACGTGGATTCTGACTTCTGTTTTATGTTTTCACCTGGTGGAATAGAAAGAAGAATAAGTTCACCTTTTGTACTTCGAATCAAATAGATAACCTTTTCAATATTGTCGTGTCCGGTATCATCATTTTTTATAATGCGAAGGTTACCCACTAAAGATATTTCTTCTCCATTCTCCCAGTCTAATTTATTTGAGTTGTGATTTATATTTTCGAAATAAAGAGATCCATTGTTTGTTTTCGAAATATCTGACAATTCATTATAGAGCTGTTCACCTTCACTCATCTGTTGATTTAATGCAAAAACTGAAACTGCCCTCAACAAAAGAAATAGGAGTAATACTATTTTTGTTTTCATAAAGCCTCCATTTAATTCAGCAATGTTTTACCCTAAAGACTTGTGCGACAATGACGCACACTGTGCGTCATAAATCATAGTGTCATCCTCAGCTCTAAAAGTCAACCACTAACCGTCCCGCCAGTCGCTTTTTAAGATTTAAAATCCCTGCTACTTCGAGCTTACTCGTTCTGACCCCAGTGCACGAATCAGCCGTTCCTTTTCTCCGTGGCGAAGGGGATTTGATCTGATATGAATTTTTTTAAGTTTTGTGAAGGAAGTCAAATCAGGGGGGAATTTCCGAACACCGCTGTAATGAATATCAAGCTCTTTCAATGAAGGAAGTTGAAGAATCACCGAAGGTATCTCCCTGAACCGGTTGCCGCTCAGGTCAAGCCACTCCAGTTTTTTAAGATTCGCGAATTCAGGGGGAAGTGTACTCAGGCTGTTAAAGCCAAGATGCAGAACCCTCAGTTCTTTCAGTTCACCGATGCGGCGGTCAAGGTGAGTCAGCTTGCGGCTGTTGAGAAAAAGTATTCTCGCTTCATCGGGCTTTTCCAGGGCCCCCTCGAGGCAGTATTCTCCTTCATAAAGGGGAAGAAGGGCCGTGAGGGCAACAAGTGCAAGAGATAGACCCGAAAGCACCCGCGCCCGGGTACTGTTAATACCCTTTGATATATAATAAGGAAGCCGCAGGGGCATGTAGAGCATAAAGAAAATCAGCAGAACCACCAGGCTGTTCATAATAAAGCCGGTCTTTGAATACCAGAATGCAAAAAGGTAGTTATCATAATTTGCCGGAAGAAGAATATTTCCGATGACCACCGTGTAGGCAAGGGAATAAAAAAGGGCAAAAAAAACATCAGCCATGATACCCCTGACGGGAGAGGTCTTCTGTTCTTCCGGGGCGGTTATAATAAATATCAGAAGAACCAGCTCCTTGATAACCGTAATAAACATTGCCACCGCAGAGATCCCGGGGTTTTCATCAAAACCAAAGCCCAGGGCCTCAAGTGCAAAAATCGACATGATGACCGCAACCACGGTATGAAAAATCCAGAGAATGATCACCGGCCCCCCCTCACTGGTGCTTCGATTGTACCTGGTCTTTAAGTAGAAAGCGGCAGCTTCTCCGACTATTGCAATGAGAAGAACAATGGCGAAGAAATAATTCTTCGTCCCCACATGAAGGATCCGCCGACTCACTTCATGAACCGGATCATAGAAGAAAAAGTCATACACCAGTTCATGAAAAAGCACCAGGTACCCTGAGAGAAAAAAGTTTGTCACGATGCTTCCTGACTGGAGCAGGCGTATGGGTAGTCTCATTGCTCTCCTTGAAAATTAAGCTATGGGCTGACTGTATCAGGGAACCGGGCTTTTTCAAGTAAAATAGTCAGCTTCCCCTTCCGCCCCGCCCCCGGCAGTCCCTCCAGTACATCCGCACTCAGAACTCGTGAATATCTATCGCTTTTCATGCCCACCTGCCGGCTTCCTGAAGCCTTAAAGGCGACGAACCGCATCGGCGACTTTAAGGTCTGACTGCCGAAATCATATCATACAGGGCTGCTGCCTGCATCCACTTTCACCTGGAGCCCCAAAAGTGACGATGCGGTTCGTCGCTTTTGGGGATACTTTTATCATTGCAGAAAATATAATAATCAGCTATATTTAAGCAATAAAAACCATGAGGTTTTATGCCATGAAAAATAATATCATATACCAGGTACTTCACTTTTTAATCTACAGTGCCCTCTTTGCGGTCTACTGGTTCTTCAAAGATAAATTCACCGGCCAGTCCTTTGGCCCCCTCTCGGCCTCTGGATGGTTTATCTTTTCCTGGATCGCCGCCCTGCTTTTTCACGCATGGATAGTCTTCTTCTGGCGCATGGAATATCACTATGAAAAAATAAGCACATGGTTTGGGGAAAGGGGATTTACTGTATACCGGGCCGGCTTTGTTATCCTGTCACTTTCAAGTCTTTTGCCTCTAATCCCGATTTCATATTTCACCCGGGGAACAGCAGATATACATGATACCTTAAAGCTTATCCTGATTACAGTGACCACACCGCTCATCTTCTGGGCCGCCTTTTCGGTCATTCAATTTTTCGGTATCAACCGTGCCTTTGGGGGCGACCACTTCCTTCAAAAATACCGTGACATGCCCCTTGAAAAGCGGGGCACCTTTAAGTATATCCCCAATTCAATGTATGTCATTATTCTTCTGCTTCTCTATCACCCGGGGCTATTCTATGAAAGCTTTGCCGGTTTGCTTGCCGCCCTGCTCCACCACACCTTTGTGTGGGCCCACTACTTCTGTACCGAAAGGCCTGACATAAAGATCATCTACGGCGACAGAAAAGACGAAACAAAATGACATTTTCTTCCTCTTACTAAACTTCAGAATGTAAAAATACATTGCATATTGATGGCGCGAAAAGGTTTTCGAGCCTTCAATACGCAACGTATCCTGAATAAACTTTAACACGAGGAAATACATGAAAATATATTCAATAGAAGGCAACCGTTTCAGACTCGACGGGGGCAGCATGTTCGGCAACGCCCCAAAAAACATGTGGGAAAAATGGATTGGCCCGGATGATGAGAATCGCATCCCCCTGGCATCCCGTGCCATGCTGCTGCAAACAGACACTTATAATATTCTCTGCGAAACCGGTATCGGAAATTTTTTCGAAGAACCGATGGCTCACCGCTTCGGCATCAACGAACGTGAAGACTCGTTAACAAAATCCCTTGGTGAAGCGGGTCTTGAGCCTGATGATATCGATTATGTAATTCTCTCACACCTCCACTTTGACCACGCCGGAGGGCTCATCGAATCATACGACCCGGTGCAGCAGAAGGTTGAACTTCGCTTTAAAAAGGCCCGGTACATCACCGGCAAAAAACAGTTCGAACACGCTCAGAATCCCCATGTCAGGGACAGTGCGTCATATACCCCCGGCCTCACTGAGGCATTGATCGCCAGTAGCCGGCTTATTCTTATCGAATCTGAAGCCCCCGATGAGCTTAAAGGTTTCATTTCCTTTTATCAATCTAACGGCCATACTCCCGGACAAATTCATACGATTATCCACGGCCACGAAACAAAGGTACTCTTCGCGGGAGACCTGATGCCAGGCGTGCCATGGGTCAACCTTCCCATTACCATGGGCTATGACCGGTATCCCGAATCACTGATTAATGAAAAAAAAGAAATACTTGAAAAGGCCGTTACGGAGAAGTGGCTTATCTTCTTTACTCATGATCCTGTTACTGCCGCATCGAGAGCAGAAAAAAACGACAGGGGGAAGTTTTTTTCTACTGAAAAGCACGATACGCTGGCAGGTTTTTCTATTTAAATGTTAAATACCTTGACACCAGGCCGTTAATTTATTATTTTAGATTTAACTTAAATGATGGATGTCGAGGAAAAATGGATAGTATAGAAATAATAATCTTTCTTGCAGTCTGGTTCGTTTTGAACCGATGGCTCCTCCCTAAAATGGGAGTCCCCACCTGAATGAACCAGGGATGTTCTCCGGGGGAGAACAAAAAAAACGATGTCCCGAAAATTAAGGGTATCGGTAAATACGAAGACAATAAATAAAAAGAGCCCCGATTGGGGCTCTTTGTATGTACAACAAAGGCTCTATGTAGTAACCTACATATTCTCAATAAGAACAGCCACTCCCATACCGCCACCGACACAGAGTGAGGCGATGCCGTACTTCACGTCTCTTTTCTTCATTTCATGCATAAGAGAAATAATGATTCGCGCCCCCGTACATCCAACCGGGTGCCCCAGGGCGATCCCTGATCCATTAACATTAACCTTGTTTCGGTCAAGACCGAGGCCCTTTTCACATGCAAGATACTGGGCGGCAAATGCTTCGTTTATTTCAAAAAGACCAATATCATCAAGAGTTAAGCCAGTCTTCTTTAGAAGCTTTTCGATGGCCGGCACAGGACCGTATCCCATCAATGATGGAGCTACGCCTGCGGCTGCGTTGGCTACAATTTTTGCCAATGGCTTTTGCCCCGCCTTTTCGGCATTTTCAAGAGAAGTCAGCACCATTGCCGCAGCTCCATCATTGAGGCCCGATGCGTTGCCTGCCGTTACTGTTCCGTCTTTCGCAAAGGCGGGCCGGAGCTTTCCAAGGCCTGCCATATCGAGATCACCGCGAAAATGCTCATCAGTGTCAAAAATCTTAGGGTCTCCCTTTCTCTGGGGTATTTCCACCGGTACGATTTCATCTTTAAATCTTCCTGATGAACTTGCGGCAGCCGCCTTACTGTGGCTCTCAAAGGCAACCTGATCCTGCTCTTCCCGGGATATATTATATTTTTGCGCAAGATTCTCAGCGGTCTGTCCCATGATAAAGGCATCTCCCAGGAGTCCGCTTCCTGAATGGAGGAGTTCCCACATTGAGTCAGTCATTTCGCCATGCTGAAGACGGGCTCCCCACCGGGCATTCTTCAAGACATAAGGGGCGTTGCTCATTGATTCTGTTCCGCCGACAAGAACATATTCTGAATCACCGGCTTGTATCTGCTGTGATCCGAAGATGGTTGCCTGCATGCCTGAGGCGCACTGTCGCTGAATGGTTACCGCCGGTACTTCGACAGGAATGCCTGCCTTTAAGGCGGCGGTTCGTGCGGTGTTTGCTTCTTCGCTGGTTTGAATACAGTCGCCGAATATGACGTCGTCAAGTTCTTCGCCCTTGACTCCTGCCCGCTTGAGGGCTTCTTCCATTACAATGGCCCCGAGTTGATAGGCCTTTACGCTTTTTAAAGATTGTCCAAAACTTCCAATGGCTGTTCTGCAGCCTGACAGAATGACTATATCATCTTTTGCCATATCGTGTCCTCCCTGATTGTTTATGCTGTTATGTTTTTAGTTTTTTTATTCCGGTTGTCTGCACCGGATATCCATAGTTTTGGGTATTGAGATAATTTGTCAAACTTTATTGCATTTTACGTTAAGTGGCAGGTGTGTGCCTACTTTCTCCCGCACCAGTGGGAGATGGCTCCTCGGGTGTTTGTTGGTTTATCGCTTATCTACAGATCAAAAGGACATCGGATTTCTAGTTTAAAAAAGATAACACTGTTGAAGGAGTGAAAATTTCCGCACACAATAAAAAACCGGCACCCGCCCTTAAGGCAGCTGCCGGTCTCATTATCTTAATAAACTAAATATTAAGATACTTAAAAATTAACGTTCTATCAGCTTCGTATAATGATTCTCATCTTCAGATGCCGCAAGATACGCCGGACGCATAATCTTACCCTGGACAATCTGCTCAAGACGGTGAGCTGACCAGCCTGCAACACGTGCCATGGCAAAAATCGGGGTAAAAAGCGACTGGGGAATACCCATGAGCTTATAAATAAATCCTGAGTAGAAATCAACATTTGCCTTGATCGGCACGCCTTTTCTCTCACTGAGAAGCTCAGAAGCTATCCTGTCTACCTTTTCGTAGAGAAGAAATTCATCAAGACTTCCCTTCTGCTTGGTAAACTCACGGGCGTGACGCATGAGAATAATTGCTCTCGGATCTGAATGAGTATACACAGCATGACCGAGTCCGTAGATCTTTCCGGTGCGGTCATTGGCACGGCCTTCAACAACATCTGTCAGATAGGCACGGATTGCCTTTTCATCATTCCAGTCTTTCACATATTTCTTAAGGTCTTTCATCATCTTCATGACTGATTCATTGGCCCCGCCGTGCAGGTGACCGCTGAGAGAAGCAATACCAGCGGCAATAGCCATATAAGTATTAGCACCGCTTGAAGAGACAGTTCTGACAGTAAAGGTAGAATTGTTACCGCCCCCATGCTCGGCATGAAGAATCATACAGAGATCAAAAAGCTGAGCCTCAATTTTATCCGGAATCTCACCTTTCAGCATGTAAAGGAAGTTTTCTGCGGTACTCATTTCAGCCTTTGGTCTCACCATGCGGAGGTCTTCCCCGCTTCTGAAACGGGATACATTATAGTTATACGCGACAATCGTCGGCATTTTGGCAATAAGGTTCAGGCACTGACGGCTTACTCCCTGGATATCAATAGCGTCAGGATGGGCATCACAGCGGCTCAGGTGAGAAACGACACTATGAAGACCATACATCTGGTTGTCATTCTGAACTTCCCCCATAATAATACTTCGTTCCTGCTTGTTAAGGGGACGTCTCTTGGCCATAGCATCCGTAAAGCTCCCAAGGTCTTCTTCATTGGGCAACTCATTGGTTAAAAGAAGGTAAACAATTTCATCATAGCCGAAACCGTTTCTCAAATGAATCTCTTCAACCAGTTTCTCTATATCGTAACCGCTATAGTATAGTTTTCCCTCTGTGGGAACCTTGTTTCCTTCTGCATTTTTTTTGTAGCCGACAACCCTTCCTTTTGTGGTTATTCCCGCTACGACGCCTGTACCATCGGCGTTTCTCAAGCCCAGTTTCACATTCTTGGCTTTTATAACTTCAGGTGAAATAGTGTCATGAGCCAGTGTCAGTTCTTCAATTTTCTGTAGTACATTATCCATGTATGACCTCCTTCTTTTTAATAGTCATATATTGTTATTTTCCTTATGTTGCATGGTTTTCGGTATCAATACCGGGTCGGTGGTCCCGGGAAAAAGTCAGCTGTTAAACTATTCGACTTTTAGGTGACAAAACTGTTGTTTTCGTCATGTTACAATTAAAAATTGGGAGACTTTCCCTGTCAAGGGTTTATTCAGGACTTTCCTTTGGAAAACAGATCATTACAGCAGTCATGTCGTCTTTCTGATGTTCCGGTGTACCTAGGTAATCATAGACTGCCCTGAAAAGACCATCAACAACCAGCTGGGGATGAAGCCCCGCATAGTCAAGAAGCACCTCTTCTACCCCCTCATCACCGAATTCGTCCCGGTCACTGTCATGCCGGTAGGCTTCAATAATACCGTCACTGTAATACATGATTGCATCCCCCTCATTGAGGGTATAGGTACATCGAGGATTATCAAGATAGCTGTCTCCGAGGAGAGCACGTATATCACTTCCCAGAAGATACCCCTTGTTGGGAATCCAGTTTTCCTGGGGATAATTAAGATTCTCTATTTTATAGTCTTTTTTTCCTTTGCGGCGCACCACAATAGGAAAAAGCATACTCCTGTTATAAAATTCAAGGTGAAACTTTCCATTTCTATTCTGGACAATAGTAAAATTGACACAGGCAAAATCGTCAGAATTAGACTCATCCATAATATCAGTAAACTTTGCGGCAATATTGCTGATAAGTACCGAGTGGTCCATAAGCCCCGTTGTTTCATGGATCTTTCGCATCTCATTGACAGCCAGTGTAATGGCAGACCGGAGGCGGATTAATGTCGTATAAGCAGGAAGACCATGGCCGCTCACATCGGCAAAAACAAACATGTAAGTATCCTGGGTCAGCCTGATAAGATCAAAGTGATCTCCTGAAAGGATAGAACCGTAGGCCCGCTGAAAGCCGATTCCCACAATCAGGCGCCTTTTGTAAAGGTTCTTAAAGAGGCTCCTGATCAGGTTTTTGTCATTTTCCCTGACCGTATTGGCCTCGGCCTTCAGAATATCAAATTTCTTTAGCCTGCTTTCTACAGTATTATCATCTTTCACGTGAATCATTTATTTAAAAGAAGAGAAACAGCATCAGTTTCCCTCTCTTATCCTCCTGCAGTAGTCAATAAGGGAATTAGTCGACGAATCATGGGCCGGCGTCTCTTTTCCCTGAAGTTCAGGGACAATTTTTTTAGCCAGGGCCTTTCCAAGCTCTACCCCCCACTGATCAAAAGAAAAAACATTCCAGATTACTCCCTGGACAAAAATCTTATGTTCATACATGGCAACAAGCATACCGAGAACCTCGGGAGTCAGTTTGTCGGCCATAATGGTGTTTGTCGGACGGTTTCCTTCAAATACCTTGTGAGGAACCAGTTCAGGTGCTACTCCTTCTTCCTTTACCTCTTCTTCTGTTTTACCAAAGGCAAGGGCCTCTGTCTGGGCAATGAAATTCGCCAGGAGTTTAACATGGTGGTCTCCCTTCTCATGGAGAGACCTTGCGAATCCAATAAAATCACCGGGAATTATTTTTGTCCCCTGGTGCATCAGCTGGTAAAAGGCATGCTGCCCGTTGGTACCCGGTTCACCCCAGATAACCGGACCGGTTTCATAGCCGACCCTTTCTCCCTGGCGGTCAATGTACTTTCCATTAGACTCCATGTCTCCCTGCTGAAAATAGGCGGGAAAACGGTGAAGGTACTGCTCATAGGGAAGAATTCCATGGGTCTGGCAGCCGAAAAAATTATTATACCATATGCCGAGAAGGGCCAGTATGACCGGCATGTTTTTATCAAAGGAAGTTTCCCTGAAATGATTATCCATGGCGTGAAATCCCCTGAGGAGATCCATGAAATTATTATAGCCTGTGGCGATCATAATAGAAAGACCAATAGCGGAAGTCAGGGAGTACCGGCCTCCTACCCAGTTCCAGAATTCAAACATATTTGACGGATCAATACCGAATTCGGTAACTGACTCACGGTTTGTAGAAAGGGCAACAAAATGTTTAGCAATACTGACATCCCTGCCCAGTTTTTCACGAAGCCAGTCACGGGCCGTTTCTGCGTTGGTCATGGTCTCCTGGGTAGTAAAGGTTTTTGAGGCGATAATAAAAAGTGTCTCTTCGGCATTACACTGTTTCAGGGTTTCTACAATATGTGTATCATCAACATTAGAGACAAAATGAAGAGAAAGATCATCGCTGCAGTAATGCTTCAGCGCTTCAGTCACCATGACGGGGCCGAGATCAGAACCGCCGATACCAATATTTACAATAGATTTAATCGATTTACCGGTATCTCCCTTCCAGGCCCCTGATCGAATTTTTTCCGACGTTTCTTTCATACGGTCAAGGACCGCATTAATACCCGGCATAATGTCTTCGCCGTCAACCATAACGGGGCTGCCGGTCATGTTTCTCAGAGCGACATGAAGCACTGCTCTTTTTTCAGTTTCATTAATTTTTTCACCGGTGAACATTCTTTCTATTTCGTGCTTCAGGCCGCAGGCCTCCGCCAGGCTGATAAGAAGCTCCATGGTTTCTGATGTAATCCTGTTTTTAGAATAATCAAGCAGGAGTCCCATGTCTTCAAAGGAAAACCTCTCATATCGACCCGAATCTTCCTCAAAAAGATCCCGCATATGCAAGTCTTTAATCATATCATAATGACTCTGAAGTTTCTGCCACTCAGGGCGTTCATTAAGTTTCATTGACGGCATAGTGCATTCTCCTTTCATAAAAACAGTCTCCGGGAGATTCCCGGATAACTTCCTTCACAATAATTCTGAAAAGTTTTGTACAGCTCTGGCAACTGGAACAACTGCTGGCCCTGAACAACGGGGGCAAATTTGAAAAACATTGATAGACTGGATATGGAACAGATACGACTATACGAAAGTGCATTTGTTACATATATTATTTATGATGCACAAAGAATTCATAATGTCAAGGATATAATTGACAATAACCTTCACTATAGTATATAATAGTGATAATTAAATAAAATTTCAGGAAGGAATCAATGGATACCAAAGAACTGCAGGAAAAAATTTACTCTAAAATTGATGAACTCCCTACCCTTCCAGTGGTTGTACCTAAACTCCTTGAATTGATGGAAGATAAAAAGTCGAGCGCCGCTGACGTGACAGAAATCATCAGTAATGATCCCGCACTGGTATCGAAAATAATGAAAGTAGCAAATTCTGCCTATTACGGCTTTCCTCAGCAGATCGATGATGTAGAGCGGGCGGTCCCCCTCCTCGGGTTTAACATGGTACGCTCCCTGGCCCTCTCCCTCGGTGTAATAAATTCACTGCCGGGAGCAAAAGAATCAGCCTGGTTCAGTCAGGAAGGGCTCTGGATGCACAGCCTTGCGGTTGCCACGATCATGAAGCAGATGGGGGGATTTCTGGGACAGCAGCAGGCGGGCTACCAGTTTATTATCGGGCTGCTCCATGACATAGGAAAACTGGTCCTTGATCAGTTCTTTAATGACCAGTTTATGGAGGTTCTTGAGCGTACCAATACAACAGAAGGCAAAAATCTTCATACCACTGAAAAGGAAGTTATCGGCATTGATCACAATGAAATAAGCGCCATGCTCCTGAAAAGATGGAAGTTTCCAAAGGCTATTATCTATCCCATCATGTCACTTCATCACAAAAAGCTCAACGCGGAGACCAGTCACTTTGACGTAGCCCTTCTGAGGGTTGCAAACAGCATCGCCCAGGAACTGAATTTCGGGCTTGAGGGGAACAGCACTCCAAACAGCGTATCGGAAGGTGATATCGCTGTGCTTATGACAACACCGGAGAAACTTGCGGGGATTAAGCAATCGATTGAGAAAAAGCGGGAGGGGATTACTTCGTTTTTAAGTGCTATACTGTAAGCCCCCCCCTAAATCCCCCCCAGGGGGACTTCTATTGCCTGTATAGGACTGGTTGTGCCCTCACCCCTGACCCCTCTCCCAAATATAGATTTATGATTTCTCAAAGTACTTTTGCAGGGAGAGGGGGAAAAAACCAACCAGTGTATTATTAAGGGACCCTCTCCTTTTTTCAACTTTTAACGGGAGAGGGTGCGCCGGAGGCGGGGTGAGGGCATTCCACCGTTCATTTACGATAAGGCGTAAGCCAGATAATATCATAGGGATTCATGGTAATAAAAATGCTCCCCTCTTCAGCAAACCATTCCATATGACTGACCAGGTCAAACCAGTGACTCACCTCACTATTGAGATCATCAAGAGATATTTTTGCAGAGACAACCCTTTCTGAAACATTTGTGAGGGTCAGTACCGGGTCAGTTAATTCGGGAGTATGGCGAAGAAGGACAAAAATCGACGGAGAAACCGAAATAACCTTCTGGGGGCCATTGGGATGAAAGGCCCTGATTTTAGTCCGCATGTTCAGAAGACGCCCCAGTTCGCGGTTGATGCGGGATATTTTAGAGAAGGGATCCTGCAGGGCATCCTCAAGAGCATGCCTGCTGATAACAGTCCGGTTGATTGCCCGGTTTGATTTGTTCTCCAGAACCGCATCAACATCATTCCGGCTGCCGATCAATCCATGGAGATAAATCCCCGGGACCCCCTTGAGCACAATGGCGATGACCCGTGAGGCAACAAAGCGTTTCACCTGGTAGGCAAGATCCTCATCGCTGTTCTCATTATTTATTGCGCTGTACCAGGTAATATTCAGTTCATAGGGGACATCTTCCCCGTTTTCACCACTCTTGTATGATATAAGCCCCCCATGGCTCCGTGCCCGGTTTATGATACCGGCGATATCCTCAACCTCGAGAAGATCCTTAACCGCCATGAGACCGACTCCGTCATGGGAATCTAAAAAGTTAAAAAAGGTCGTCATATTCGAAGGAGCTTCAAGAGATCCGGCCCACTCTGAAAGTACCGTCGCGTTTTCAGAATAAAAACTGTGTAGCACCAGGGGCGGCAGGGCAAAATTATAGACCATCTGCGCTTCGTCAGAGCCATTGCCGAAATATGAGATATTCTCACGATGAGGCACATTGGTTTCAGTAATAATGGCTACACCGGGCGCCACGGTATTTAAAATATCCCTGAAGAGCTTAACAATTTCATGAGTCTGCTCAAGGTGTACACAACGGGTTCCCGGCTGAGACCAGAGGTAGGTCACCGCGTCAAGACGGATAATATCCGCGCCGTGACGAACATAGAGGAGCAGAATATCAATAACCCGCATCAGTACATTTGGATTCATATACTTGAGGTCAATCTGGTCCCGGGAAAAGGTCGTCCATACATACTTCGGACCGTCAATAGTCATAAAGCGGCTCAGAACATCTGACGTCCGGGGACGAAAAATCATGGATCGTTCTTCTTCTGAAATTTCATCAGGAGAATTATAAGTAATAAAAAAATCCCGGTAATACTGGCTCCCGTTGAGAAATTCCTGAAACCACCGGCTCTTTGAAGAGATATGGTTAATGACCCCGTCGAACATCAACTGGTAGCGCCCTTCAAGCTTTTCGATATCTTCCCAGGTTCCGATGCGGGGATCAACAGTTTCGAAATCTACTATCGAAAACCCCCGGTCAGACGAATAGGGAAAAAAAGGAAGAATATGCAGGGTATTAATAGTACCCTCAAGATAGGTATCACAGAATTCGCCCAGGGTCACGAGAGAGGCCTGCCCCTCCGCCTCCATGAGATCACCGTAGGTAATCAGTATAATATCCGCTTCGGAAAAACGTTCTTCAGGCTCAAAGGATGCTTCCCGCTCAAACATCGCATCGGGTTTATGGGCGGAATATACCTTCAGTATACGCTCGAGTTCCTGAATATAGACTTCTGCCAGATCTTCACCGTAAACCAGTTTCAGGCGCTGAAGCATAACATCTCTCTTTTCAGGGGTGAGTTCAAAAAGAGGACGGTCGTAGTCAGGTTCCTGGTGATGAACCGTATCAGTAAATTTATTTTTAGGCATCCTTCTCAGTCCTGTACAATCAAATTTAATATAGTGTAGCGTCAGAAAAGTGAATTGGTCAAGAAGATTCCCTTCAGCCGTAAACTGAAAAGAAAAGATTCCGGCTCAGAGCCTCCCGAGGCTCTGAGCAAACATACACCTGTTTTGCAGAAAACAACTCTCACACAGGGGTCTTTTCCGGCAATACTCTTTTCCATGTACTACAAAAAATGCGTGATACTGACGGTACTCTTCCTTTTCCCCCTTAAATTTATCATGAAAAAGCTGTCGCACGGCTTCGTATTTTACATTTTCACCGATTAGACCGATTCGGGAAAGAATCCGATTTGTATAGGCATCTACAACAAAGCTCTTTACATCATAGGCATAGAGAAGAATGGAATCGGCAGTTTCAGGGCCAACCCCCTTTACTGCCAGAAGCTCCTGTCTAAAATCATCCGTTGAAAGTTTTTTCAAAGAGGAAGTTTTCACTCCCCGGTCAAGAAACCATGCCGCCAGTTCCTTGAGCTTAATGGTCTTCTGGTTAAAGTAACCCACGGGCTTTATCAGTGAAGCAACATCATCATGGGGGGCAGAAAGAATTGCTTCCGGGTGCAGCATGCAGCGATTTTTAAGGCTGCTCAGAGCCTTCTCTACATTGGTCCAGGCAACAGATTGAGTCAATACCGCGCCGACGGCAATCTCAAAGCGGTCAACGCTTCTTCGGGGGAGTCTTCCTTCATAAACTGACTTTTCTTTTTTGATATCATAAAGGGGCCACCACCCCTGGGAGCCATAGGCATTTTCAAACCGGTCATAAAGATCGTTAAAGGAAAACTTTTCGATTTTCATGCTTTACTACCCTGCGTTATATTATTTTCATGAAACAGGCTCAGAGCCTCAAATTTGTATTTAGACAAACTTCCTTTTCCAATAAAAAAGCAATAAAATTTTAGTATAAATTATTGACGGATTCAACGTTACCATTAATAATGACATTTGATACGGAAAATATCATGAAAAGAACCAGCAGAGCACATACCATGATCCTCGTGAACACTATTGTAGTCGTAGTGGTGGTGCTCCTATGCGCCACATACTCATTTGTGCCGACGGGTTCTGCCTGATATAACAGAACAAAGCAAATTCAAAGCCCCTGTCGGTTCAACCGGCAGGGGCTTTTTTATTTTAAGGGAGAAGAAAAATGAAAAAGACAGGCGCTCAGATTATTATCGACGCACTCAGAATGCACAGCATTGACACCGTAACGGGTATTCCCGGAGGATCAAGCCTGCCGCTTTACGATGAATTAACCAGAAGCGGCATACGCCATATCCTGGCGCGCCATGAACAGGGCGCCGGCTTCATTGCCCAGGGAATGGCACGGGTTTCAGGACGTGCCGCTGTATGCCTCGCCACTTCAGGGCCCGGTGCAACTAACCTGGTTACGGCAGTCGCTGACGCCAAAAAAGACTCCATACCCATGGTTGCCATTACCGGGCAGGTTCCCACTTCCCTCATCGGGACAGACGCTTTCCAGGAAATAGATACCGTGGCCATGATGCGTCCCCTCGCTAAAGCTGTCTTTGCCGTCACTGAGGGCTCTGAGCTGATAGATATTCTTCCCCGCGCCTTCACTTTGGCGGAATCAGGCCGCCAGGGGCCTGTTGTAATCGACGTTCCCCGGGATGTTCAGGTAGAGGAAGTTGAAATCTCCCGTGCCCCGGCCCCTCTTCAGGCAGCCTGCCCGGGAATTCCCGACAGGGAAGCCCTGCATGAAATGCAGCAGCTTATTGAATGCTCTGAGCGTCCCGTTATCTTTGCAGGCGGGGGCATCATCAGCTCAGGGGCTTCAGGTGAACTGGTTGAACTGGCACACCTCCAGGATATTCCCGTATCCCTCTCCCTCATGGGTCTCGGAGCCTTCCCTGCCGATGACGATCTCTATCTTGGTATGCTCGGTATGCACGGCGCCCGGTATACCAATATGATTATGGAGGAAGTTGACCTGATTATCGCCCTGGGAACCCGTTTCGATGACCGGGCAACCGGCCGTGTCCGTGACTTTTGTCCCGACGCTAAAGTTATCCATGTTGATATTGATCCTGTTGAGATAGATAAAATCAGAAAAAGCCACCTTCACTTTCAGGCTGATGTTAGAACAACCTTAAGGCATCTCTTGCAGATAATTGAAAGGAAGGAGCGCCCCCGGTGGAGAAAGACAATTAAAGGGCTCAGAGCCTCTCACCCGCTGCCTAATGGACCAGTAGAGAACCCCTTTGATCCCCGAACCCTGATCAAATCAATTGCTTCTTTTGCAGACCGTGACGCGATTATAACCACAGATGTAGGTCAGCACCAGATGTGGACCGCCCAGGAGTACCCATTCACGATACCCCGTACCTTCCTGACTTCAGGGGGACTTGGAACTATGGGCTTCGGACTTCCCACGGCAATCGGAGCGGCCCTTGCCGCGCCGGACCGCCAGGTCATTTGTATAAGCGGAGATGGCTCCATTCAGATGAACATACAGGAAATGGCCCTGCTGGCAGAATTGAACCTGAATGTTAAGGTTATAATAATGAACAATGCATCTCTCGGCCTGGTAAGACAGCAGCAGAAGCTTTTCTTTGATGGGAATTATTCCGCCTCGAGCTTCAATATGCCCCTTGACTTTGCCGCCCTGGGACGCAATTTCGGGCTGCGCAGCATCAGTCTTCACGGCTCGGAGGAGCCCATGAGGGATCTTGCCAATATGATAAAAACTCCCGGGCCCTGTATCATTGATATACCGGTTTGCCCCGATGAGATGGTATTTCCGATGGTACCTCCCGGTGGGGCAAATAAAGAGATGATCGATGCGATGGAAGTGAAGAAGCCCTAGTTCTGTTTTTCCGGTTCCGGCATCACTGCCGGAACCGTAAAGGAAACCCGGGTACCCTTACCCTCGTCACTTACAATATCAAGGGTCCCCCCGTTGAGTTCAATGAACTGGCGGCAGATTATAAGGCCAAGGCCCGTACCCGTTTCTTGTGAGGTACCCTTGACCGTTTCTACCGGCCCATTTGTAAAAAGAAGCTTCTGCCTTTCATTACTGATTCCAGTTCCTTCGTCGGAGACTGCTATTCTATGAAATTTATTTTCCTCTTCAAGGGTAATAGTAATTCGATCTCCTTTCCCAGAAAATTTAACCCCATTGAAGATAAGATTTCTTAAGACTGTTGCAATCATGCCCGGATCTCCATATACCCTGGCACCTTTGTCAACTTCCGATATTATTCTTATTTCCTTTTTTTCTGTTTTCTTTTCATAGAGTGCTATGGCGTCATCAACAGACTCATGGAGAAAAAACGCTTCTCCCTTAAATGGTACTCTGCCAACTTGAATCTTACCCCAGTCAAGAAGGTTTTCCAGAAGTCCATTGACACGATTTGCTGTTTCTGCTGCCAGCTCCAGGGTAGAATAAAGATCCGTTGATTTTCCTGTAACCTCCTCATGTTTTTGAAAATTGAGAAGTTCAGTCAATCCGCTGAGAGGCCCTTTCAGATCATGGGCGAGAATAGTAAAAAAACGATCCCGCGTTGCCAGGGCACTACCAAGCTCCTTGTTTCTTTCAATAAGCTGTCGGGAGAGAACTGACATGATAAGTTCAACCAGCCCGGAGAATATTGTCAGATTAATAAAAATAATCAGGTACCGAATCAGATGCAGGCTATCATAAGAGGGAAACCAGTCAGTTCCCATGGCAAAAAGATAAAATAAAGTGCTTATGACCAGGTAAACCAATGTAAAAATAATGCCTTTCCATGTGCCAAGAAGAAAAATACAGATAACCGGAATCAGAATTGAGAAGACAGGTCCCGTCTGTTCCACACCACCGGAGAGATAGAAATAGAGGCAGACAGCGGCAAAACTGAAGACCACCGCCCAGGTCATTTCATTTACCCGTTTTTTTGTAAAAAGAATCCAGATCATAAGACCTATAATCACAAGGATTGAGACATCAAAGAACACGAACGGATAATGTCCGTAATAGATATTTATAAAAACAAAAGGAAAAAAGAAGAGAGTTCCGATCAAGAGAAAGACATAGAGAAACAGGGCTCTTCGCTTCTCCTCGAAGCTCAACCCCTTAAAGGCATTGCTGGAAAATATTCTTTTCAGCACGGCGACTAATATATCCATATATAATTATCTTACATTTTTGGATAAAGTCAAGAATTTACTTTTTTAGATTTTTTCCACTCCGGGACATCATATTCTATATTTTAAATTAATATCCTAAACTTATAAAGATAAAAAACGTGACTCGAAGAGAAAAAAGGGGCCAGAGGCCCCTTGCTTTAATGCTAGTTTTGGATGATTATTTTTTCAAAAAAGAAAGAACTTCCTTATTTATCTTATCAGAATGAGAGTACACCAGTGAATGAGGCAGTCCTTCGAAAACCTTGAGCTCAGCCCGGGGTACCGCTCTTTTTGCCGGTCCTGAACCATTAAAACTGACTGATTTGTCTGCCGTACCCCAGAGAATAAGTACGGGCATCTTCTGTTTTCCAAGCATTTCATAATATGACTTCAGGGCATGCATCGGATAGTTTCTCATAGTGGCCAGCATTGCCTGCCAGGCTCCCTTGTATTCAAACTGCTGTGTAAACAGCCTGACCATGTCTTTCGTAGCATAGCCCTGTTTTTCTTCTTTTTCAAATCCATTGATAAGACTGTTTTTTCCCACAACAGCAAAAAGATACTCACCGAGAACCGGTACCATGAGCAGGGCATTTTTACCAGAAGGTTTTTTCATAAAACCAACCGGTGCAGCCAGGACCAGTTTCCTTATTAACTCCGGATGACGGGCGGCAAAAACTGCCGATATACCCCCACCAAGAGAATAGCCAAAAACAATAACCGGTTTCGTTATCTTTAAAGCAGTAAAAAGCTCTGTCATTTCCTGGTCAAAAAAGTTTTCATCATATGGACCTTCGGGGCGGTCAGAATATCCCCTGCCAAAATGATCAAAGGTCAATACACGGTAGCCTTCCTTAACCAGTACCGGTACATTCTTATCAAATACAAACTGGGGAGTAGAAAAACCATGAACAAAAACAATTACCGGTCCCTGCTCTAAGCCGTGCCAGCGATAGTATATACTTCCATGTGTGAGTTTCGCCATTTTGCCGGGCAGACCAGCTCGAATTTCATTCGTCAAAGGCTTTTCTCCACTTGTTGCGAACAGGTAGCTCAGAGCCACAAGAAGACAGATAAGTCCCGTAAGAGATAGTACAATCCTTTTGGCTGTTTTCATATTTTCTTTTTCCTTAAAATACTGTTCTTTTTGCATGAAACAGCAGAGAAGATCCGGGCAAACCTGAAGGCGTTGACTGGACTCTCTTTCGAACAGATTATTGCCGATACCACCAGCTATTACAAGTGTGAATTTATAAAAATCTGAAAATTCCGTCTTTCAAGACATGCCTTGCCGGTTTTTCAGATTTAAAACCGGCAAGGCTCAGAGCCCTCTCCCTTAAACCGCTCATGAGAAAACTTTCCCCGGGGATTTACTTAAAACCGGTACCGGCCCCCAAAAACAATACCGTGAAAGGTTTCTTTTTTACTGGTTTTGTCAGGTGTTACGGTGTCAGCATCCAGGTCGACATCACTCGTCATGTCGAAGGAAAGGTACTGAAAGCGATACCCAAAAGTTATCTCAAAAGTTTTTGAAACCTTCCACACTCCCTTCAGTGCCGCCATCATACCCATTTTGGGTTCTATGTCGATATCGCCTTTACTTCCGTCAAATTCAGCCTCTGCATCAGCGAACATATAGCCTGAGGCAATGTCAAGACCCAGGGTGAGCCATGAGAAAACCGGATACTCAACACCGACCCCTGCAAGGGGAAAGTGGATATTTGAAGTTACGGTTGCTTCACGTGTGCTCGTCGTATATAAAGCAGCCACTCCTCCTTTAAATTTTGCGTCTATATTATAATACATATACTGATATCCTGCAAATGCTGAAAAATACTTTAGAAACCTGTAGCGTCCTTCAGTCTGGATTTCCATTCGTGTTAATTGAATATCTGAAGTAACAGTAAGGGGTATGTACAGCATACCTGAACGAGCTGAGCCTGAAGAGTCTATCTTCTGGCTTATTATTGCACTACACATGCCGGCAACAGAAACAGCCCAGGTGCGATCATTAGTTTCCCAGGTCAAAGAAGGCCCCATCATCAGTCCCTTTCCAGCCTTCCCATCGGTACTTATGGTATGGCTATCAATAGTTACCCCAACCTGTGCATCCAGTTCCTGCTGTATAAAACCATCCAAATTATCCGAGATAACAGATCCAATCGCGCTGTCCCAGAAAACAACCCACGCATCAACCCCCATTGAGTAACGCCCCGCAAAAGCAGATGCGGGTAGAAGAAGCATAAAGGTAAATATAAGTACAATTTTTTTCATAAAAGTCCTCCAAATCTTTTTTGCACTTATTACGGTAATACTTTATAGATGCAATTACTTTCTAAAAAAAAGCCCAAATGGGCGACAATAAACGCACTACAGGTTCAAAGTATCGAACCTGAGCATCCGTTCAGGTAAAAAAAGCCCCTTTTTTTATTGACAGGAGAGTGCCTGCGGGCAAAAAAATAACATTGTAATTTTTCATTATTCATATTCAAAGAGGTTATACATGAAGACTAAAATCACCGAACTTTTCAAGATTAAATATCCCCTTATCCTTTCCGGTATGAGCTGGATCAGCACCCCTGAACTGGCCGCCGCGGTATCCGAAGCGGGAGGCCTCGGAATTCTTGCTACCGGCATACTAAGCGCCGAAGAAACAAAAGCCTATATCAAAAAGATGCGTGAACTTACGAAAAAGCCCTTTGCCGCTAATGTTACCCTGTACTTCCCCGGAGCTGAAAAAAACGCACAAATACTTATCGATGAAAAAGTACCGGTAATTAACTATGCCCTCGGAAAGGGCGACAAGATATGCAAAGCTGTTCATGCCTACGGAGGCACGGTAATTGCCACAGTAACAACCCTGAAGCACGCCCTGGCTGCCCAGCGTGACGGCGCTGATGCCCTGATTGTTACGGGCCATGAAGCCGCGGGACACGGGGGAGCCGTAACTTCCCTCGCCCTTGTTCCTTATATTGCTGATAATGTAGACATTCCCGTTATCGCCGCCGGTGGATTTGCCGACGGCCGTGGTCTTTCCTCCGCCCTGCTTCTCGGTGCTGAAGGTATCGCCATGGGAACCCGCTTCATGAACACCAAAGAAAGCCCTGTTGCTGAAAACCAGAAATCTAAAACCAATGATCTGGATCCCTTTACAACCATATACACAAACCGTGTTGACGGTTTAGACGCGCGGGTCATGGACTCAAAGGGAGCACGCCGCCTCATCAACAAAAAGATGAATCCCTTCAGCGCCCTGTTTAATTCAAGAAAGATAGCCTCCATGCTCGGATTTCCATGGTTAAAACTCGCCGTGGGTATCGTGCTCATGGGACCGAAAAAATCTATCCAGATGGCCCGGATGGCAATCGGCTTTGACGCCTTTAAAGACGGAACCATGGAAGGGGACAACGCAAAAGGCGTTCTTCCCATCGGTCAGGTTGCCGGAATAATCAAAGACACTCCGACAGTAAAGGAAGTTATCAACACTATTATCAAGGACGCTAAAAAAGCCCAAAAAAATCTTGCAGGAAAACTGTAAGTATAAAATATTTTTGAAAGTAAGGATGCGAGCCTTCCTTTCAAAAAACAAATCGAAAAACAACAAACCCTGTGAGGAGGAATACATGCCTGTAGCAAAATGGGAAAAAGACGGAACTGTTGCCATTGTAACCATGGACAACGGAGAGAACAGACACAACCCTGAGTTCACCAAAACCATGATGGGAATTTTTGATGAACTGGTCGCAGATGAAGAAGTTAAATCAATGGTATTGACATCAAGTGACCCGAAGAACTGGTCCCTCGGTGTAGACCTTACCTGGATGATGGAAAAAATGGGAAAGAAAGATATGGATTCCATCAGTAAGTGGCTGAAAGATCACAATGAAGTCTTCAAATTCTGCCTGATGGCCCCCTTCCCCACCATTGCGGCCATTACGGGACACGCCTTTGGAAACGGCGCAATGCTTGCCGGGGCCTGTGACTTCAGGTTCATGCGCGCTGACCGGGGCTACTTCTGTCTTCCGGAAGTCGATATCAACATTCAGTTTACCCCTTCAATGATTGCATGGATGAAGAGAACTCTCGGCTATCAGCTTTTTATCGATATGAAATGGTCAGGAAGAAAAGTAGGAGCAGCAGAACTTGAAAGCCGTCATGTTCTTAAGAAAGCCTGTGCTTCTCCAGAAGAAACACTGAAAGAAGCCATAGAGTTTGCCCGTACCTTTACCAAGCCGAGACAGACTCTTGCTGAAATGAAAAAACGTACCTACAAGGACATTACCGACAAGATGGACAACGAAGACAGCCAGTACCTCGATCCTCCTGTCTTCATGTTTACTCCCCAGTAGCAGTTAAAAAAGCCGGGGGCATTGGCCTCCGGCTTTTTTAAGTTCCTTTATATGAAATTAAAGCTTCACATGTTTTTGAGAATAGGTTTTGATAAACCGTCTGAAATTATCAAGATCATTATTGGTAAAACTCTGCCCACCGATGCGGGCCGATCTTCCATGATACATGACCGTGACCTTTTGGGCTCTCCCGATATCACCGAGGCCGTTCCATGAAAGGCGGTACTGATTGAACTCTTCGACGCGCCCGTCTTTAAGTTTCTTCTGTTTATTGAGACTTCTGATGGCTCTGAGCCTCAATTTCTTTTTCCCCATATCAAGAACCAGGGAATTTCCCCGTCGAAAGGACCGGCGCTTTACCGCGCCGCCGGCGTCACCAACGTATTTAACTGTCAGATGATACTCGGTGTAATTTACTATGGTCATTTTTACCAGGCCGACAAAGATCCGGTTTTCTTCAGATCCGGCGAGGGGATATTCCGGTGAATACTCAATATTTTTTTGCCGATTATTCGGTTTATACTCTTTAACCGCAAAGCCTGTTAACGTACAGGCGGGAAGAGCAAAAAGGGTAACAAAAAGTATTATACTAAAAAGTTTTCGTAATTTCATAAATCCTCCAAAAAATGAAAATCCGAGCAGTAAATCACCTTACACAACACATTGTCAAGTAAAGAATTTAAAAAAGTCTTAACATTCAGATAAATTTCACAGATTATCGAAAAAGATATTTAAAAATTGACAGTACCATGTAAAAACCAATAATACCTTAGATGAACTATTTTAAAAATCATACAATCTGTATAACCGGCGCCGGTTCAGGGATAGGCCGAGAGCTGGCGTGTCAGTTTTCCGCCTCCGGGGCCATGGTTATTATCTGTGATTACAATGCCGCTTCCCTTAAGGAGACCGCTTCGCAGATAAAGAAGATGGGGGGAAGGTACCGCGCCGATGCCCTTGACATCAGTAATAATTCTGAAGTCCTCGCCTGGGCGAAAAAAGTACGGAAAAGCGATACGCATATCGATATACTTATCAATAACGCGGGCATTGCCGGGAAAACAGCTGAACTCAACATTCTTTCCATAGAAGAAATGGAACAGGTCATCAATACAAACCTGTGGGGAGCGGTGTACTGCACCCTCGCCTTTCTTCCCCTTTTAAGAAAAAGTTCCCGGCCTGTTATTGTCAATGTCTCAAGCCTTGCGGGCCTCGCAGCGGTACTGGGTGCCCTTCCCTACACTATATCAAAATTCGCTCTCAGAGGATTTTCCGAGGCACTGCGGCTTGAACTGAAAGAAGAAAAAATATCCGTCATCCAGGTGCATCCGGGTGTGGTAGACACAGGTATTGTCGAAAATATTCCAGGTATTGATGTCGACGCAGCGGCTCGCGGCCGTGAGGCCTTTGAGCGGCAAAAAAGCATCTCAGGGGCTAAAGCGGCTAAAAAAATAATCAGGGGAATCCGTAAGAGTAAAAAAAGAATACTTCCCGGCCCGGGAGTTCACATCGTAGACCTGCTTGTTCGCATTTTTCCCGGAAACTATGACAGGCTGGTATACCCAAAGATGAAAAAAATAATTGATGAAATGAAATAATAGAAAAAGAGACAAACAATGACAGAGAAAAAAACAGACCGACAGACAGCCCTCATTACCGGCGCTTCAAGCGGTATTGGCGAAGCCTTTGCCCGACGCCTTGCCGCTGATGGGATAAGCCTGGTCATTACGGCTCGAAGAGAAAAGCGGCTCAGAGCCCTTGCCGATGAGATTAAAGAATCCCGAGATGTCAAAGTAGAAATCATTCCGGCAGACCTGGCAGTCGATGAGGGATTGAAAACCCTTGAAGCCCGGATAACCGACGGTCCGCCCATCGACATGCTCATCAATTGCGCGGGATTCGGCACCCGGGGACACCTGGTCGATCTCGCTCCGGATAAAATAAGCACAATGATTTCACTTCATACGATGGCTCCTTCGCGTCTCACCAGGGCGGCGCTTCCCGGCATGATTGATCGAGACCATGGGGCAATTATCGCAGTCTCTTCCCTCGGGGCCTTTTTGACTACTGCCGAGTACGTCACCTATTCGGCAACCAAGGCCTACCTTAATAGTTTTTATACGGGACTCCGCGATGAACTGGCAGGTACATCGGTAAAGGTACAGGCGGTCTGTCCCGGTCTGGTCAAGACAGGATTCATGGAAACAGAAGAGTACAGTGACTTTAACTATAATGACATTCCGGATTTTGCCTGGATGTCTCCCGAAACAGTCGTCTCGATATCATTGACAAAACTCAAAAAGAACAAAAAGCCCGTCATCATTACCGGCTTCACCAACCGGCTCTTTGTGGGCCTGATGAACACCTCAATCATCGGCCCCCTTATACGCAATACTCTCGGTTACTTCAGCCGGAAACGGGTCATAAAGGGAGAGCCGGCACTGTTCTAAATATTTTTTGGGTGGGGAAGTTTATCCACTGCCGACACATGACTGAAAATAATACACGGGAACAACACTATATGGATAATCTTTTTTTCAACCTGACACCAGATACAGTTATTCACGCCTTAGAGGCAAAGGGCTATGAGCTCACCGGGCACTGTATGACTCTCAACAGCTACGAGAACCGGGTCTATGACCTGAAATGCGAAGACGGCTCACATATTGTCTCAAAATTCTACCGCCCCGGGCGATGGACCAGGGAACAGATTCTTGAAGAACACCGGTTTCTCTTTCAGCTTCAGAAAGATGAAATCCCCGTGTGCGCCCCCCGGCTTTTCAGTGACGGTACTTCCCTCGACGTAACCGAAGGAATTTACTTTGCGGTTTGGCCCCGTACCGGGGGACGGGCAACCGATGAGCTCAATGATCTTGAGATTGAGACCCTTGGAAGACTGGTTGCCCGGATACACAACAACGGCGCCGCCGAAGACACGACTCACCGGATCACCTTAACGGGAGAGAGTTACGGACTTGATTCGGTAAACTTCCTTCTCGAAAAAAACCTTTTACCCGACCACTGCCGCGACCGCTATAAAAATGCCGTATCAGAGGTGGTTGAAATTTATGAATCCCTGAGTCAGGATGTCCCCTTTCACCGGATACACGGGGACTGTCACTTGGGTAATCTTCTTAACGGCGATCAGGGCTGGTTTTTTCTCGACTTTGATGATTTTCTCAACGGCCCGGCGGTCCAGGATCTCTGGATGCTTGTTCCTGCACGGGACACCGAGGGGCTTCGGCAGCGGGAGATTTTTCTCAATGCCTACCGTCAGTTTCGCGATTTTGACACTTCATGGCTTCGCCTCATTGAGCCCCTCAGGGCCCTCAGGTATATCCGCTATGCTGCCTGGATTGCCCGACGCTGGGACGACCCGGCATTTCCCGCGGCTTTCCCCCATTTCGGGACCGTGCAGTACTGGGAGGAAGAAACAGCTGATCTCGAAGAACAGCTTGAGTACTTCTACGGCAACACGGAGGATCTCCCCGAAGCGATGCAGAAAGAGACTCCTGAAGAGGAAGAAGAAGAGCTGTCAAACAAAGACTTCTTCTGGGACTGGGAAGAATAACTTGACAACACCTGCAATATGGTATCTTCTTTATAAAAGCTAATCAGCTAAAAAGTGAAGTGTGGGGTGCCGTCTCGAGCGGCCCCCCACACACACTTTTTTATATTATTTTTGTGGAGGAATAATCATATGCTTAACAAAAAAAACACAGCCCTGGCCGCCGCTCTTATTGTTGCCATGGCCGCTACCGCGGTTTTCGGCTTGAAAATCGGTGGAAAAGATGTTGTCAAACTTGGTACTGGAACACGTAGTAAAGCATTTCTTACTGTCTATTATGCAAGCCTCTATGCCCCAAAAGAACTGAAAGGCAAGGGTTGGAAAGCTGTCCTCGATGCTGATGAGCCTATCAGAGTAAGTCTCCTGGTTGATACACGCTTCATGAGCACCGCAAAGCTTATCAGCGCGATTCGTGACGGCTTCAAAACTGCCGCAAAATCAGGATACACAACCTCGAAACAGAGTCAGTTCCTCAATCAGTTCAAAGGACTGGCAACAGGAAAGGGAGACCGTTTTTTCATGACCTATGTTCCCAAGAAGGGGCTCACTACCATTTACAAATCAAAGAAAACCGGCAAGACAAAAGTTCTTGGTACGGTTAAAACTTTAAAATTCAAAAAAGCCCTCTTCGCCATCTGGATTGGGCCCAATCCCGTACAGAGCAGCCTTAAAAGAGGCATGCTGGGTAAATAGATCTATCACCAGTAAATAATCTCCGGGAGCCGACCGGCTCCCGGATTTATTTCCCCCCGCCTCAAAAAACTCAAAGGACACAAAGAAACATGAATTTCGAAAAACTTTTCAAAATACTTATTGGCATTACCGCCCTGACAGGACTTGTCTTTGAGTTTATCAATCATGTCAGCAAAGGGACGCACCCCCTTGAGCTTCTTACCTATTTTACGATTCAGTCAAATATTATTGTCATCATATACTGTTTCAGCTCTCTACGGGAAAAATCCTTTTTCTTTAATGGCCCCGGCTTTGCGGGTCTTGCAATACTCAATATTACCATAACCGGCATTATCTTTTTTTTAACATTAAGGAAGATTTACAATCCCACGGGTATCGGCTACTATGCCAACATCATCGAGCACTATGCTGTTCCCGCCATGATGCTGGTAGATTTTCTGCTGTCTAAAACACGAGAGGCCTTCAGGTACTTTCATATTGCTCCCTGGATCGGATACGCGGCATGTTACCTGGTCCTGGCCCTCATCAAGGGGGCCTCAGGCTATAAGTATCCCTACCCCTTTCTCGACATCAGCACGCATGGGGGCGGACAGGTTTTCATCAATGTTGTTGTTATCGGATTAGCCTTTGGCGTTATTGCCGCGGGGTTGGTTGCGGTTGATCGGTGGTTGAAGAAAGGGCGGGAGAAAGAAACCCTTACCCCCGGCTGACAAAAAGCTTACAGTTATTTCCCTCATCGCTCTCATCAACCTGGTTGCTTGAATCAGCACAGGCCTTCAACTCGCAGTCCGGGTCTAAAACCCAGTGATTCTTCAGGGTAAAAGTAAGTTTTTTAACTTCCCCCATCCTGAGTTTTGAAATTCTCTTTTTTAATTTGAAGTATCTGTCACTCTCATGGGGATACTGAGCCATATAGATTATTTGATTTTCTAATGTTTGCTGCTCAATTTTGCTCAGATCATTCCATAAGTCTTCTCTCTTAACAGGGTCATAATCTTCCAGGGTAACCGTAAAGGCGCCGCACTCCCTGCCCCGGTTGGCAACCGCAAGGGTAATCCGGCTTCCATTCACATTTTGGGCATACTGGGGGCGTTCGATTTTGAGAATCACCAGATCTGGTTTTCGGGAACCGTCTGTGGATTCGGCAAGACTGCCAGAAAGTATCAGAATTGCAAAAAATACAGAAGGAATGATTGTTTTCATGAATATAACCTGTAAACTCCGGAGCATTGGATTTTAATCGAAGGCGCGAAACCGTTTTCGCGCCTTCGATTAAAATTCGCGCCTTCAAGCAAAGACACTCTTATGTTAAAGAATTAATTACAAAAAACAATAAAATTTCTATACATTGTATCATAGTAGTACTAAAATATACATATACATTGACATCCATGCCGCAGAAGAATAAAATAACCAAAAGAAATCAGGAGGAAACAATGGGTTTTCTAAAAGACGCAAGCGAATCGATATTGAAATACAGCGGGATACTAATCAATAAAACTGAAGAGTACACTCGTATCGCTAAACTAAACCTTGAAATCAAAAAGCTTGAAGGTGACATCGACAAGCTTCAGGCAGAAGTCGGAAGAGTCATCGAAGATATGGCCAACACCGGTGCAGCTTCAGCAGATATGAATGATTCAAAAATAGCAAAATTACTCGAATCAATAAAAGAGCTCCGCAGCACCATTGGCTCAAAAAAGAAAAACATCGAAGAACTGAAAGAAGAAGCGGAGAAAAAAACCGCCGAAAGCACTGAAGCCACTTCAGAGCCGAAAGATGATGCGGGCAGTAACGTCTGATGCCCCTTTCTTCTAAAAAAATAATTGAATTTATCCGCACCCGAAAGGGTTCCTTTACACGCCAGGATCTCATCAAAGGTCTCATCGACCCGAAGGTAGAAAAGGCCCGGTCAGGCAAACAGGCAAAAAAGAAAAAGGCAAAGAAATACCAACCTGACCGGGACGTTGGGCGCATCGAAGAAACTGTCACTGCCCTGCTATACACCGGTCTTCTCACAAGGCAAAAGAAAAAACTGCATGCCCATCATGAACTCAGCCTCGACGCGGTGCTTATTGTCAGCACAAGCGGCGACGGCATTGCCCTCTCTGATGAAGGGGATGAAATAATCATAAAAGAAACAAATACCGGAGGCGGCCACAACAATGACCATGTATCTGTTCGTATCATTGACTTTCGGCGGGGATATTTCTACGGCGAAGTAACCGGCATCCTGAAGCGTCACCGCAACCGGTACATGGCCCGCTTTAACTCAATGACCAAAGGCATGATCATCTACCGCCTATCAGACCTTCCCGGTGAAATCGAAGTAGTCATCGACAGAAAAAATATTTCTATTCCCGAAAAAGAACTGACTGACCCGGGGCGCTTCTATATCGTCAGCCTCGAGGAGAAAAAACTCGGCAACCGTCAGCTCTGCAGCATTCTCGATTCATTTGCTGTAACTGATGAGCGCTTTGACCTCTCCCGCATAACGGTTCGCCACAGCCTTCCCGGAGAACATGGCTACTACCCTGAACTTGAAAACATTGAAAAGATTATAGAAAAGGAAGAAAGTCAGCGCGATGATTACAGAAATCAGTTTACCGTCACAATAGACGGGGCTGACGCAAAGGACTTCGACGACGCCATCTCACTCACCAAGGAAGACAAAAACTTCCGGCTCCTGGTGCATATTGCCGATGTCTCGACCTTTGTTAAAATCGGCGGTGAACTTGACGCCGAGGCCTTTGACCGCGGGACCAGCTACTACCTCGGCAGTTCGGTAATCCCCATGCTCCCGGAACAGCTTTCCAATGAACTCTGCAGCCTCAAGCAGAACGTCGACCGACTCACCCTCACCGCCAGCATGCTCATCTCTCCCGAAGGAGAGCTTCTTGATTCTTCCTTTCACCAGGGAATAATAAAGGTCAATCACCGCCTCACCTACACGGGAACCGAAGAAATTCTTACAGGCAGGGGCACCGACACCCTGGAAAGAAAAATGCGTCAGATGAATGACCTCGCAGAAATCCTTTACAGCAAACGCATTCGCGAGGGACGCATTGACCTGAACCTTTCGGATCGGCGCATTGTCTATGAGGACAACCGGGTCAAGGGAATAGAAATAATGCCCCGCCTCAGGAGCCACCGCATAGTCGAGGAATGCATGCTGACGGCCAACATGGCGGCGGCAAAGCTTCTGAAAGAGAAAGGCATCCCCTCTCTCTACCGGGTTCACGAACCAACAAGCGATGAGAAACTCGAGGGGCTGCAAAAATTTTTAAAGCTCTATGACATTAAACTTTTCATCACTGAAGATCCCGGCATAGCAGTACAGCGGGTTATAGAGAAGATCGCGGGAAATGAAAACGATGAAATGATAAACATGGTAATTTTGAAATCGATGATGCAGGCTTTTTACGGCAACGAACCCCTCGGTCACTTCGGCCTCGGCTTTGACGATTACACTCATTTTACTTCACCCATCAGGCGCTACCCTGACCTGATTGTTCACCGCTGCCTTGCCGCTCACATCAGGGGAGACAAAAACCCCTATACTCCTTCTCAACTTGCAGCCATGGGAGAACAAAGCTCAGACCTCGAGCGGGTAGCCCAACGCGCAGAAAGAGACATGGTCAAGCTGAAAAGCTGCCGCCTCATGGCTGACCGCATCGGAGACACCTTTGAAGCGACGATTAACGGGGTTACAAAATTCGGTTTCTATGTGGCCCTGGATGACCCCCATGTCGAGGGAATGGTTCCAATGCGTACTCTGACCGATGATTATTATATTGTGCAGGAAGACGAATTCACCCTGGTCGGCAAGCGTCTGGGAAAAAGATTCAGAATTGGCGACCGCGTAACGGTTCGGTGTAATGATGTAAACATGGAACTTTTCAGAATAGACTTTGAGGTGGCATGAAGTTTGTAATTCATCATCACGTCACTGTTCCTGAACATTATGACCTGATGCTCGAAGCAGACGAGACTCTTCACACCTGGCAGGTCACACCAGAGAACCTGGAAGACCTCCTTTGTGGAAGAAGGATAAAAGCTTTAAAAATACAGGACCATAGAAAAAAGTACCTTGAATACGAAGGCCCCGTCAGCTGTGACCGGGGCCATGTTTCACTTTACGACAACGGAGAATACCGCCTGATGAAAAAGAAAAATAATCAAACAGAATATTTCTTCAGCGGCGAAAAGCTGACAGGCCGGGTAATCTTTTACCATGAAAAAGATACTTTTTGCCTTCAGTACTTAGGTGCTGATGGCATCTAGCTAATTTAATCAGTTCGTATATATACCTTTCCTGCCCCTTTCACAGGAACAAAGCCCCTTCTCGCACCGTTCATTTTTATCTGCCAGTAGGGATATTTACTTCCCCTTTTCATCAGAACTTTAGATGATAATGTTTTTGCCCTTCCACGATAGATCATCTTCATATCTTCCGGCTTTGTCTTTCTTGAACTTCCTCCCAAAATCATCAATTGCTTAAACACACCGCTGGTTTCTAATTTTAGCTCCCAGTTTTTACCCGCGTACCTGTCATGATAAAATTCAACAGGCCGTCCGAATCCTATTTTATACCGGTTTGCAACCCCCGATGAAGCGGACCTGCCGAGAAATTTCCATTTACCGAAAACTCCTGGTTTATCTGAAGCCTCTTTAATTTCACCACTGCTTCCATCACGGCGGTATTTGCCGCATGGATCAGGGAGCTTTACTTTCACCAGTACGCCCCGCTGCCACTTGTAGTACCCGTCTTTCTTTTTTATATACTTATACCCCTGAAGACGGGAGAGTCTCAATTTCCCCCTGCATTTCACGGGAATAAACTTTTCAACAGACTGACCAGATAAAATTGCCAGGGTCTCAACACAGTTTTCAAGTTTTTTGCTGTCATAAGGCTGCACCAACTGGCGCCGGCATCTTTTGCGTGCCGTGTCAAGGGCGGTATCACCTTTTTTATTTTTATTATCCGCCTTAAAGCCCGCCTTCATCAGAAGTGCAACATAAACAGGATCTGCTTTTTTTAGATTATTTACAGAACTGTATATAGTTTCACCAGAAGAGTCTTTAAAGTTAGGATCAGCACCCTTTTTGATAAAGTATTTAACCAGTTCAATATCGCAGTTTTTGACTCCCGTAAAGAATAAGACATTTCTGCCCCGGGCATCTTTGCCATTGATATCATATCCTTCTTCTACATATCGTCTGGCTTCTTTGAAATCCCGACGCTCAGCATACATGGCAACCGGAGACACGAGCCATTTTGCTTTTCCCATGAGCCATTTGACATCTTCCTTTCTATAGGCACAGGAAAGCATTGAACCACCATATTTATGACGGTAATCGGTAATCTTCCAGCCCTTGTTCTTCCACACATTATCAATCCAGTATTCTGCAAGTTCAGGCTCATGAGCAAAGGCTTTACATGTATATGCTTTAACCGGCATCTGAATCAGGCCCTTTTTAACAAGCATGTTAAATATTTTAATTATATCACCTTTTACATCAGTACCCGGTCGACGATTATCATTTTTTAGATCAACCAGTTTCATGTAAATTAAATCGGTGTTCGGTTTTACTCTGTGCAGGCTGTCAAGAAGGAGCTTAACCATTACAGGATCATGATTACCGATAGCATTCTTAAGAGCCCAGAACTTTTCCCCCTTATATCGATACTCCATTTTTGCCCCTGCGGCAATAAGAATGCGGGCATTTTTATATCGTTTAAATGAAACCGCTAGAAAAAGCGGCGTGGCTCCCGTAACGCTTTTTGCCTCACGGTATACTCCACGATGAAGAAGAAACTTCAATGATTCACTCTGAGGACATCTGGCTGCAATATGAAGCAGTGACTGGTTACCCAGACTCTGAATTATCTGGTTTTTATCAGCTCCCGCACTTATCATGAATTTAAGCCATTTGCTGGTGCATACCATGGGAATGATTGCGGTGTCCCATGCATCTTTTTTATGATCGACATTGAGACCGCGACTTACCATTATCTTTGCCAGGTCCATTCTGTCCTGACGAAAAGCAAGCTCAATGGGAAGAGGGGTACTCTCATCAAAATAATAAAAATAGCGGGGCTTTGAATATTTTTTCACCAGGCTTTTCGAGCCCTTCAGAATTGCCCTGTGTAGAGGATTATACTTTTTAACCTGTCGCTGTCTCGTTTGAGAGTTTATTTCAGTAAAGGTTAAAGAAAGTAGCGCCACGAGAGAAAGACTCATTACAATCAGTTTTTTCATTTAATTTACCATAGCTTTGAGTAATCGTTTACTTAAAAGAAGAATAGTATACATAGCGTCGACGCATGAGTCAATAGCTTTCTTCTTATTTTACCATGATGTGGCAGTATAAGAATTCTTATTAAACACCTTCATTTGTCTTGACATTTAGAAAACTTCAAAATATGTGAAATAATAAAAAATATTTCACATAACGCATTTTACAGGATACATCAGCCATGAATAATATTTCAGGTTACTTTCTTAATGCCTTTGGAGACACCAATACAGTAGAACGACGCAGAGCTTCACTGCTGCTCTATATCAATCTTGCAATAATGGCTATTATGGTTCCGATCCCTCCCCTGGTCTGGATCAGCCGGGGAGATTTTCTTCGCCCCCTTGCAATCGCTCTGCTTCCTTTTATTGGTCTCTTATTGAGTAATATTTTTTTAAAAAAAAGGACGGTACCCCTGGGCGGCTAACACCGCTTCTGTAATTACTACGATTACCATTATGTTCGGTCTCGCTGCCCAGATGAAGACATCACAGAACCTTGGATTTTCTTCAATAATTGTCATGAACCTGGTGGGCATTATTTTCGGCGCCCTCTTCTGCACGCGCCTCTGGACATCAGTTCTTACCCTGCTTTTTTTTATTGGAGATTTTGTCTTTTTCTTTTTTATCAAGAACAGCGGCACTGTTGATCCTGCAGTTCTGCAAACCGGATTGGCAATAAACCTCATTTCAATGGCAATTATTTATGCCCTCTCTATGATGATTATTAAATCAAACCGGCAGGCCGTTGCTGATGTTGAAAAACGGGCGGAGAAAAACAAAGAGCAGTACCAGCAAATCAGACAGCTTCTTTCTTCTGTAAATGACGGGGCTGAAAACCTTGCCTCACTTTCAGGTTCGATGTCGGCTACCACCACTTCCTTTTCTGATACAGCCCGCGACCAGGCCGCCTCTCTTGAAGAGATTACCTCAACGGTTGAAGAGGTCACTTCAGGTATGGAGCTGGCAACTGACAATATTCGAAGCCAGTTTGACAACATCGACGACCTGGTGCAGAACCTTGAAGAACTATCAACGATGATTGTTGCCACCGGCAATACAGTGACTGATACGGCAGCCATGGCGTCGAGTACTTCATCACAGTCCCGAGACAGCCAGGACAAACTGAATACCATGAGCCGCACCATGGAGTCGATCCAGGAAAGTTCAGGTATGATGACCGGCGTGGTTGATGTAATCAATAATATTTCTGATCAAATCGCCCTACTCTCCCTGAACGCGGCAATCGAAGCTGCCCGTGCCGGTGACGCGGGGCGCGGCTTTGCCGTTGTAGCCGATGAAATTTCAAAACTTGCTGATCAGACTTCAGAAAGTCTCGGTGAGATTTCCCGCCTTATCAGCAGAACAGAAGAAGAAGTCAAGCTTGGAACCTCAGTTGTCTCAGAAGTTGTAGCCTCAATCAATCAGGCAATCTCAAATATTTCAGAAATCAGCACCCGGATAGAGGGGCTCACAGGAGACATGGGCCGACAGGTTAATTCTAACAGTGTTGTCATGGAAAAAACTGCTTCTGTCAGGGAGCGTTCAGAAGAGCTGCGCCTCACTCTTGCAGAACAGAAGCAGGCCTTTTCCGAGGCAACCCGTTCCATTTCCGGATTGAACGAATCTACCCAGTCAATCGCCAGCGGTGCGGCGGCCCTCTCAGGAACCGCCGATGACCTGGCGGGACTTGCAGAGAATCTTCACGGCGTGGTTGCGGGCTTCAAAAAAGAAGATAGTTAGCATCCTGATTACTTTTTTCCTGTGAAAACTTCCTTACCCTAAAAACATGCCTCTGCAGGTATTCTTCTCAAATTATGATAAATATATTTTGAATCAGGCGCTGCTTTTCAGTATCTTTATATCAGGAGAAAACTGCTGAAGGGAGGTTTGTGATGAAGGAAGGAAAACATCCTGTTCCCCACCATATCGGTGAAGAGGAAGTTTTTCTCACTCTTCTTAAGGGGTACGACAGGGTATTTCATGAGGCCATTCCACACCACATCGAAGAAGGGGAAGTTTTTCTAAAAATGGGTGAGGAAGGAGCTCATAGAAGAAAAGAACCAATAACCCACCACCTTGATGAAGGCGATGTCTTTGCCCGCATGCTGCATTGAAAGGGCAAATGAGGGGAAGGGGGCATAAGTAGTTGCAGTATAAAAATATATTGACAATAGAGTCTGAAGTGGAGGATTATACATTGTACACTTACTGTTACCGTGTGCAATACAGAATACAAAGAGCACAATTTACATGACCAGCAAAAATAAACCAACAGAGCCGCGGCTTATCCAGTCAATACAGCGGGCTTCAAATATTCTTGATCTCTTCATTGGCCGTAAAGACGCGATGGGCATCAGTGACCTGGCGGCAGAACTTAAACTTCCGAAAACCACTATACAGGGAATTGTTACTACTCTCCAGGAGCTCAGATTTCTTGAAAAGGATCGACACTCGGCAAAATACCGTCTCGGTACAAAGCTTTTTCAGCTTGGAATGTCCTATGCCACAAACCTTGACATTTTAACTCTGGCCAGAGTATGGACAGAGCGGCTCTGCTTCAAGTATGGAGAACCGGTCAATGTCGGCATGCTGGTGGGCACCCAGGTTGTAATAATCTTCAGAGCAGAACCGGACAATCGATTCATGACCTTTCCCCAGACGGGCTCCCTGATTCCCGCCCACACCGCAGGTATCGGGAAAATTCTCTTTGCATTTATGAAAGAAAAAAAGCGGGAAAGTATTCTTGCAAATTACCAGTTTGAAAAACTTACCGACAACAGCATTGACTCGCTTGAAAAATTCAGAGAAGAACTTACACAGGTTCGTGAAGACGGGATCGCCTTTGATAATGAAGAAAATTTTATCGGTTTAAAAGGTATTGCCGCCCCGGTTTACAACTACACCGGCCAGGTTATAGCCGCCTTTGCTCTCTCGGGTAACGCTCAGCATATCGACTCAATAAGAGACGAGATGATTTCAGAAGTTAGAGAAACAGGCAAACAGATTTCCGAACAGCTTGGCTACACCGGCTGATTAGCTTCACAAATATAAACCATACCAGGATCCCCCATGAAACAGTTTCGCATCACCGTGGAAAAAGCCGCCTTCGGGGGTTCCTTTATCGGTTTCCATGACGGGAAAGCGGTTTTTACTACCGGCGTGCTTCCCGGAGAAGAAGTAATCGTTGAGCCCCTGAGCGACAAGGGAGACTACCTGACTTGCAAAACTGTTGACCTTATTAAAACTTCCCCCCATCGCATTACGCCCCCCTGCCCGGCATGGCCTCAATGCGGAGGCTGCAGCTATCTTCACACTGATTATGAAACAGAACTTGAACTGAAAAAAAATATTCTTATTGATTCACTGCGACGTACAGGCGGCATCAGGGGTCACATCCCCGATATCAAATCAGGCGAGCGCTTTCACTACCGGAGCCACGCTACGGTAAAAAGCAGCCATGAGACCTTCGGTTTCTTTGCCGAAGGAAGCAACAGGCTGATTCCCCTGCCGGATAAAGGATGTCTTTTACCTGACCGGGCGATTAATGACGCCATAAGCTTGGAGATCCCTTCTAATGATGAAGTAAGGTTTGCCGTTGATGGGGCCGGCGCAGTGCATACATCAAAAAACCCTGAGGATATTCTTCTTGAGCGTGAGGGAAGCTTAAGGTTTCATCGAAAGATATGGAACTTCTACCAGGCAAACCGCTTTTTACGAAGTGAAATGCTCAATCTTGCGGAAGAATATGCGGGGCTCAAGAAAGACGAAACCTTTCTTGACATAGGATGCGGTGTCGGCTTTTTCACCCTTCATCTTGCACAGAATGGAAACAGGGGAACGGGTATTGATATAGAACGCAGTTCCATTGAGTTAGCCCGAAAAAATGCGAGACTCAATACTATAGACACGGTAACCTTTAAAAAACTTGACGCCTCCCGGCTTCATCCCCAGGGAGACAGTGCTGATGTTGTACTTGCTGATCCGCCCCGGGCAGGCCTTGACAAGAAAACCCGAAAGACTATTTTAGCGATTGCCCCGAAGCGCATTGTATATGTTTCATGCAATCCTGCGACCTTTGCCCGGGATCTCGCTGAATTCAGAAAGGGGGGCTATGAAATACAAAGGCTCTCTCTGCTTGATATGTTTCCTGCAACCAGGCACCTTGAGGCAGCCGCCCTCCTCTCACGATGAGCCGAAACGTTCTTCAAGCCGTTCGCTGATTCTTTTCAGCAAGAGCTTAATCCAGAGGATAAATTTTCTAAGCCCCTTTGCATTGAGGTACTCCCTGATCTCTTCAAAGTAAAGAATCTCTTCCCTGGAGAAATCCCTTCGTGTCATGTTTTCTTCAGCTTCGATCATTAAAAGGTCAAGCTTTGAATCAGCATCAAGGTAATGGCATTCAATTTCTTCCCACCCGAGGCTCTTTGCCGCCTTGATACGCCGGTAGCCGGCAATGAGGCGTTTATCCCTGGTAAGGGTTACCGGGTTTAACAGTCCGTGCCTGCGAATAGACTCAATGAGAGGTTCCAGTTCTCCCGTTTCTCTTCTAATGCGTTTTCCTATTATGATTTCATCAATTTTGACCTTCATCTCTCTGTCCTCATTCTTCACCCCTGCCCAGTTTGAGAAGCTACCTCATGCTGTGTAAAGCTTTACCTATAACAAAGATAATGTCAAACTGGAAAATAGCGGATGATAAAAGAAATGCTGTAACTTCCTTACCCAATGAAAATATCTGATGAAGCCTCTACAGCCTGCCAAACATAATATAATTAACAAGCCTGGCGACAAAGTAAGCTCCCAGGATCAGCATAACCGGCAGGGTAGCAAATATTGAAAGGAATTCGAACTGCTTGATGATCCCCTTTTTATAGACCTTTTTTCCAAAGAAGTTCTCATAATAGAATTCAGGATTCTTGGCACGCCGGTAGACTGAAATAAATACATACATCTGAATCAATAGTGTAATAAAGAAGGTAATCCCGGATAAAAGCCAGAGGATTATCCGCATATCAACCATCTGAATCATTGCGGGAAATTTCAGGGCCACAACACTGATAGCGGTCATGAATGCGGTGTTCAGCAATGCAGTAACAACAAAGGCGGTAAAAAACTGCTTTTTCCTTTCGGGAGTTTCACTGGTTACATAGAGGCCAATAAAAAGAAGATGAACTAAAAAAGAAAGGGCCAATGCAAGAAGTAGAATGGTGACAATCATTTCAGGTCATATACTCCAGGAATTACAATTTGTATACCGGTATGAATCAGATGTCAAGTAATATTACTTGATAAGTTCGCTCAGCTTTTTCGAAAGGGCTTCCATTGTGTATGGTTTCTGGATAAAACCTTTTACTCCGAGGCTTATGGCTTCCCTGACCCGCTCATCACCATGAAAACCAGAAGTAAGAAGGACTGAAACATCGGGGTCAATCTTTAAAAGTTCCCTGAATACATCAAGTCCCGAGATACCTGGCATTACCATATCAAGAAGCACCAGTGAAACAGTATTTCTCTTCTCTTTAAAAAGTTCGATTCCTTCTCTTCCCCCTGAAGCCGTCAGAGTCTCGTAGCCAAACCGCTTGATGAATTTTTCAGTGGTCAATCTGACCATATCCTCATCTTCAATGATTAGCACTGTGCCGACCCCCTTGAAAATCTTTACTTTTTCTTCAGGTTCTTTTGAAACGGCTTCAGTGTCTTCGCAAACAGGTATTACTATTCGAAAGGAAGTCCCTTCTCCCGGAGCAGATTCTACTTCAATCAGACCTTTAAAGCTTTCAATGATATTATATGAAATGGCGAGGCCGAGTCCCGTGCCAACAAGCTGTTTTGTAGAGAAAAATGGATCAAATATTCTAGAAATAACCTCGGGGGCTATCCCGACACCGGTATCAATTATTTCGATAATCCATGAACCACCTGTTAATATATTGCCGTCACTGTCCCGTGAAATAGTCGAATTTTCTTCCTTAATAATATTTAAAACAAGCTCCCCTCCATAGGGATCACTTTCTGTCCGCATTATGGTCATGGCGTGAGAGGCATTAATACAAATATTTAAAATAACCTGCCCAAGCTGAATAGAATCAGCTTCAACAATAGCGGGAATATCAGCATAATTTTCTTTAATAGCTATACTTTTATCAATGGTATTTTTAAGCAGCTTGACCACCTGGGCTACAACCCGGTTAAGATCAATCGGCTCAAGGTGAATTTCATGCTTTCTTGACAGAGATAAAAGCTGCTCAACCAGTCCCGAGGCGCGGATGCTGGCATCTTCGATAAACTGTATATTTTCGGATGCCCTTTCTTCATTGAGATTATCATCGAAACAGGATGTCTTCAGGAGAGAGACAGCACCGATTATTCCAGCAAGTATATTGTTGAAATCATGAGCCATACCCCCGGCAAGATTACCGATGGTCTCCATTTTCTGGGCCTGCTTTAATTCTTCTCGTTTACGGGCAAGTTCGGTAACATCATCAATGCTGATTACCGCTCCTGTTGTCCCGGCGAATGAAACAGGGGAAACAGACATCTGTACTGTCATTGAATCAATGCCAGGGTTAAGAACGATACTATCATATTTCCTGGTGCGCCCGGTTCGTATTACCTCATCAATATCTTCAGCAAAGGGTTTAAGGAAAGGAAAGACTGATATCACTTTCCGATTCAGGGCCATATCAAGGGTTAGTTTTCCCATATTGAGGGCCTGACGGTTCATTTCTGTTATTTCGCCTTTGCTGTTCAGAGAAATCAGGATAGAAGAGATAGAATTGAATATACGGTGAAGATAGTCCCAGGTCTCTTTAAGGGTTTTTTCAGTTTCTATGCGTATCTCAATGTCCCTGTCGAGCTCACTGTTTTTCGACACCAGCTCTTCATTAAGGGACTCAAGCTCTTTGGATTGGACAATAAGCTGATTGGAAAGATTCTCAATTCTTCCGAAGGAGTTCATAAATCTTATGGAGAGAAGATAGCTCTGGGAGAGTACCATGACAAACATACCGACTTCGAGAAACTGGCCGGTATGGAGAATATGATTACTGTAGAGAATATCATTTATTCCCGTT
>Ga0070729_10001171_pt1 | contig 43367 bp, 38 predicted proteins | sample tdDd472_FD_66725 | JGI IMG/M metagenome (GOLD analysis project Ga0070729, IMG submission 66725) | Marine sediment microbial communities from the Atlantic coast under amendment with organic carbon and nitrate - tdDd47.2 | ecosystem: Environmental > Aquatic > Marine > Coastal > Sediment | place... | reverse complement strand
GATGGGTGCGTCTCTGGTGGTCTTCGTGGCCTATTGGAAGTTCCTGTTTAGCCGGGACAAAGACTAGGTCCATCAGCATACGAGGAGAAAACCATGTATGAATTGTTAACAGGTCCGGCATTGTGGTTGGCATTTATTGTCGCCGTAGTTGGACTGACTGTTCGCACTATATTCTATATCAAAGGCCTGAACTGGAAGCTTGATCGCGTCGCTTATACCGCGCATCCCGCTGCCGGTGCCAAGGGAGCCATCCGCTCCATCCTGGCATTCCTGATCCCCTTCGGCAATCATAGCTGGAGGGCAAAACCCGGATTCACGATTATGTTTTTCGTGTTCCACATCGGCCTGCTGGGCGTTCCGCTCATGCTCGAAGGTCACGCTGTAATCCTCATGGAGCGGTTCGGGATTTCCTGGCCGACCATGTCCATGGCTGCAGCTAACTTCTGGACCGTCGCAATGCTCGTGGCTGCCATGTGCATTGCCATCCGTCGCATGATCCTCCCCGAGGTTCGTATTATTACGGATGCAAAAGACTGGTTCATTCTTATTGTCTCCATCGCTCCTTTCATCTCCGGCTATCTGGTTGTTAATGAAATCGGCGACTACAACTTCTGGCTGCTTGCCCACATCATCAGTGGCCTGGCTTGGATCGTGCTTCTGCCGTTCACCAAGCTGTTCCACGCTGTTGGCTTCTTCTGGACCCGTGCCCAGCTCGGCATGGACTTCGGAATCAAGCGCGGTGGCATGAAGTACAAGAGCTTCGACTGGTAAGTCGGCAGCTAAAAAGGAGAAGGAAAAATGCCTGAAGGAAAGCTTTGCAATAGAACGCCGATTAACACCGAGGAGCACCTCAACGAGGTTCTCGGTGATACCAGCGGCAAGGTGTACTATAAAGAGATGGAAGAGCTCGACGTAGATGTCGAGAAACTCCAGGGATCGCTGAAAGCCACACTCAAGTCCAGGCTCAAGACCTGGCTCGAAATGTGCGCTCACTGCGGCCTCTGCGCAGATGCCTGCTTCCTCTACGAATGTAACGACAAGGACCCCAAACAGGTCCCTGCCTATAAGATCCAGTCCACTTTGGGCGAGATCGTTAAAAAGAACGGTAACGTGACCAACGAGTTCATGCGTCATTGCATGGACGTCGCCTGGTCCCAGTGCACCTGTTGTAACCGTTGCGGCCATTACTGTCCGCACGGCATCGACATGGGTGTCATGTTCGGTTACCTGCGCGGCCTTCTTCACTCTCAGGGTTTCGTACCTTGGGAATTGAAGATCGGCGCCGGCATGCACCGCATCTATCGTGCCCAGATGAACGTTACGACGGAAGACTGGACCGAAACCTGCGAGTGGATGGAAGAGGAGACCGAGGAAGAATGGCCGGGTCTGAAGATCCCCATGGACGTTGAAGGTGCGGACATCATGTACACCTTGAACGCTCGTGAGCCCAAGCACTATCCTGAGGATATCGCCGAAGCCGCCATCCTGTTCCACCTCACTGAGACGAACTGGACCATGCCGTCTGAGGGCTGGGAGCAAACCTCCTTGTCCATGTTCGCTGGTGACTGGGAAGCTTGCACCATGCAGGTCAAGACCGTTTACGAAGCCATCGAGAAACTCAAGCCCAAACGTGTCCTTGGTACTGAGTGCGGTCACGCACACCGTGCCACCGTCATTGAAGGCCCGTACTGGATGGGACGTGAAGATGGTCTTACTCCGGCACCTTACCTCCATTATACGGAGTGGGTTGCCGAGATATTGCGGACCGGTCGTCTCAAGATCGACCCCGCCAAGAAGCTGAAACGTCCGGTCACACTGCAGGATTCCTGCAACTATGTCCGTAACCACGGCCTTGGTGAGATCACCCGTGAGATCATGTCGTACATCGTTGAACCGGAGTACTTCATTGAAATGGCCGATAACCGCGAACACAACTACTGCTGCGGTGGTGGTGGTGGATTCAACGGTATCGGTAAGTACCGCCCGCAACGTAACGTGGCACTTGAGAAGAAACGTGATCAGATCCTCGAAACCGGGGCTGAACTGGTCATCGCACCTTGTCATAACTGCTGGGATGCCATCCGCGACCTCGAAGAAGAGTTCGAGATCGGCATCAAGTGGTCCTTCCTCAAGCCTCTGCTGATCGAAATGGCCATCGTGCCCGATCACCTGAAGCCGAAAGAAGACGACGAGTAGCGGTCGACGTTAACCAGTCGTCTTTGGCGGCCTGGTTGCAATAGCCGTAAAAAACCGGCCCGGTGGGATTACCCGCCGGGCCGGATATGAATTTCCGTCAAATCAGAGTCAACACAGCCGGTACAGGCACGTGGGGGTGTTCGACAGACAGGTTGTCTTGTCGTCGAATCATTGGGTTCGCTTCCCTCTGTCGTATTGTCATCGCCTGCCGATGTGTGAATCAGTGGATTAGTATGCGCATAACAACCAAGAGCAGATACGCCACCAGAATGGTGCTCGACATCGCCCTGCACGACGGTAAAGGGCCTGTCCAGAGTCGTGATATTGCTGCGCGCCAGAACATTCCACTTAAATATCTCGAAAAACTCATTCGTGAATTGCGCAAGGCGGGGCTTATTGAGAGTCGTCGCGGACCCCAGGGTGGACACCTCCTTGCCAAACCAGCGATTGAGATCACGGTGGGTGACATTGTCCGTATCATGGAATGCCCTCCTCAGTATGATGATTGCGCCTGTGCCGATAAGTCGTGCAGCGATTGCGATATGGCCGACGAATGTCTGACCCGAGGCATCTGGGTGGATACGACTCGCGTCATGTTTGAGAAGCTCGATTCTTACGTCATAGGCAAGCTAATCAAATAATACATGTTTTCGATGAAAACGTTGCGTGCTATCAAGTGCGCGATTACTGCTTTCTATTCCTACACGTTCTCCGCTCCACGATTTCCGCAGATTCCCATAGGGGTGATGTTGTGTCTAATTGCTGTGCTTATTCGTATTAGTAATAGTCTATGCGTCAAGTCGCGAATTGCTGTCGACTGCCTGGCGGTGGATTATAATGCTATTGCTTAATTATTGATTAACTGTCTAAAGTTATAGATAATGAACGAAAGGCAATTTTCGTATGGTCATAGTTTTGTGGAGGATGAGCTGGAATGAAGAAGCGCGGTAGCATGAAAAGTGTGTACGTCGTCAAATCCGCCCCCAAGGAGGTTGACGAAAAACACAAGGAAATGCAGAAAAAAAGTGTCTACCTGCTCAAGTCCGACGAGCAGGCAATTAATCGCTACAGAGATCTTGTTATTGATTTTGTAGAAGAGCTGGATGGCCTGTTTCTCGTGGTCAGCCAGGACAAGACTTTTTTTCAGAATTTCCGCAATTCCTTTTACAAGGAACTTCAGATCGATCTGGAGCGAATCCGGATTGTAACTAATAGTCGCCGCGCCCAGGAAGAAGTCCGTGTTTACAAAGAATACCAGAAGCAGCCGTTTCTTTTTATTGAAAGCGAGATCGAAGGGCAGTCGAGCCTGCCGTTTATTGAAGAATTCAAGGGCGAGTTTCCGGATGTTTTTGTCATCATCCTGATGACTGACATAGATGAACGAATGGTGGCCCAATTCGTGGAAGTCGGTGCTGACAGTTTCATAACCAAGCCGGTCTCGGTTAACGTTCTCATTGAAAAAATTGCAAACACGCTCGAGCCGCCGGACCTGGTAGGAAAGATGGTCCGTGAAGGCAAAGAGAGACTTAGGAAGGTCGAGTTTGCACTGGCTTACGGTGTGGCCAGGGATATCCTTAAGGAAAAGCCGGGCAGCCCTGCCGGGTTGATGATCATGGGCGATGCTCTCAAAGGTCTCTCCAAGCGTGATGACGCCTTGAAGATGTATCTCAAGGCTATGGAAAATGCTCCCCTATATCTTGAGCCGCTCAAGAAGATAGTTGATTTTTACAAGGAAGATGGCAACCAGTCCGGAGCGTTGCGTTATCTGGTGAAGATTGACGAACTATCCCCCATGCATATTGGTCGCAAGAAAGAGCTCGGCGAACTGGCTTTCATGAATGGCGATGTTGAAAATGCTGCAAAGCATTATGAAGAAGCCATCAAGCTTGCCCATGCTCAGAAGCTGCCGGAATGCGTTCAGATGGCCGAGGATTACGGCGACAAAATTTTCAACTCTGACCCCATTGCCGCTTGCCGAATCCTGGAGTTTTGCACTCGGCTGGCAAGCATCTACCGGGTCGACCTTCACTGGTCCATTTACAATAGGTTGGGGATGGTTCTGCGCAAACAGAAGCGCTGGGAGGCTGCGGTGGACGCATATGTCAAGGCAGCACAGCTTGCTCCCAAGGATGAGAGTATTCTCTTCAATATGGGCATGGCCTATGTGGAGGGCAAGGATTTTGGGAGCGCGGCCCAGAAATTTGAGCGGGCCATCGAACTGAACTCAGCCTTCTACAAAGGCAATCTTTCAGTCGCCTATGTTATGGGGCAGGTCTTCATCAAGGCAAATCGGACAAAGAATGCAATCCTGGTTCTCAATCATGTCTACTCTCAGGACCAGGACTACAAGAATATCAAGGCCCTGTTGAAATCACTTAGTTAGCTTGATTTCAGGCTCTTTTTAGGTGCGCAGGCGCGGAAAGCGTCGTGCGCTACTTCGCCAGCATCATCCCACCTATTTCCCTGAGAATCTTGGCAGCGACCATGGCTGTGACGCCATTCACGTCACGGTCGGGGTTGACCTCAACGATGTCCGCGCCGATGATCGGTGCGTCGATGGCCTGAATGATATCCAATACTTCTCGGGTGGACATGCCGCCCGGTTCATGATGGGCCACACCGGGCGCGAACGCCGGGTCCAGGACGTCCATGTCGAAGGTTACATAGACCGGGGTGTCGAAGGATATGGTGGGCCATTCATTCCGTTCTTTCATTTCCAGCCATTCAATACCGAATCGTTCCCTCTGTTCCCGTTGGTGTTCGGTTGCGGTGCGGATTCCTACCGAGACCAGGCGAGAGCACAATCCCTCTTCCATGATGCGCGAGAACGGACAGGCATGTGAGAGCCGATTGCCGTCGAATACGTCGTAACAGTCCGGGTGAGCGTCGAAATGCAGGATGGCGAACTCGCCGTGAGCTTCGCGCATCCCTTTGACCAGCGGGTAGGTGATGGAGTGATCTCCGCCGATGAAGATTGGCTTGGAATCTGATTTTCCGGCTTCGAATGCGGCTCGCTGTATCTGTTCAAGGGCAGCTGGCGAATCGCCCAGTTCAAGCAGACGCTTGTCCTTGATCTTTTCTGAAAGGTCAAAGCCGGTTTCGGTCCACAAGTTGGCCGAATCACAGTGCAGAGCCTCTACAACTGCATTCGGTCCACCGACGGCCCCTCGCATATACGAGGAGTTCGCATCCAAAGGGACGCCGATGAGCTCGATACTATTATCCATTCGTGATTCCTAGAGAATATATCTGGAAAGGTCGCGGTTTTCCACGATTTCGCCAAGTTGCTCCTGAACGTAATCGCGATCAATGACGACCTTCTGGCCGGACTTGTCCGGGGCTTCGAAGGAGAGGTTGGCCAGGATCTTTTCCATGATGGTATAGAGTCTGCGTGCGCCGATATTCTCTGTTTCCTCGTTGATCTTTTCAGCCGTGGCCGAGACTTCTTCAAGGGCTTCCTGTGTGTAGTCGATGGTCACGCCCTCGGTCTGGAGCAGGGCCTTGTACTGCACGGTAAGAGCGTTTTTCGGCTCGGTCAGGATTCTGTAGAACTCCTCCTTGTGCAGGGAATCAAGCTCCTCGCGCAGGGGGAAACGCCCCTGAAGTTCAGGGATCAGGTCGGACGGCTTGGCAAAGTGGAAAGCACCGGCTGCGATGAACAGGATATGATCGGTCTTGACCATGCCGTACTTGGTGTTGACCACGCTTCCTTCGACCACTGGCAGCAGGTCGCGCTGCACACCCTCACGGGAGACATCTGCCGATGCGCCACCACCCTGGTCGTGACGGGTTGCGATCTTGTCCATTTCATCCACAAACAGGATGCCCTGTTGCTCAACACGTTCGCGAGCCAGTTCGTTGACGGCCTCGGGATCGATGAGCTTGTCGGCTTCCTCGTCGATGAGAGTTTGATAGGCGTCCTTGATTTTCATCTTGCGAGCCTTGCGCTTGCCGGGGAACATGTTGGTAAACGCGCTTTGCAGATTGGAGCCCATATCTTCCATGCCGGGAATGGCCATGATCTCTACTTGCGCGCCGGATTGTACGGTGACGTCCAATTCGACCTCGCGTTCATCGAGCTGGCCGGAACGGAACATTTGGCGAAATTTCTCGCGCGTGGCATCGTCCTTGGGCGGTTCGTGGCTTTCCTCGATATCGCCGGACTGTGAAGCCGAGAAATAGCCGGCAGCACCTGAGGGCTGTGAGTTTGGGCGCGGCAGGAGCAGGTCGAGCACGCGTTCCTCAGCGTTTTTCTCGGCCTTGATGCGGACCTTCTCGGTCTCTTCCTTGCGAACCATGTTCACGCCGATTTCCATCAGGTCACGGATCATGGATTCAACATCGCGGCCCACGTAACCTACCTCGGTGAATTTCGTGGCTTCGACCTTGAAGAACGGGCAGTTGGTCAGTCTGGCCAATCTGCGTGCAATCTCGGTCTTGCCTACACCAGTGGGTCCCATCAGGATGATGTTTTTCGGCGCGATCTCGTCCCGCAGTTCCGGTTCGATCTGCTGCCTGCGCCAGCGATTGCGCATGGCGATTGCCACCATCCGTTTGGCGTCGTTTTGGCCGATGATATACTTGTCGAGTTCTGAAACGATCTCTCTGGGAGTCAGGTTGCTCATCTATTTATCCTGTGTCTCAATAATGATGTTGTCATTGGTATACACACAAATCTCTGCAGCGATTTCCATGGCCTTTTGGGCGATTTCCTTGGCAGTCATGTCGGTGTTTCTGTCCATGGCGCGGGCGGCGGCCAGAGCGTATGCCCCGCCGGACCCGATGGCAGCGATTCCGTCATCAGGCTCGATGACATCGCCGGTGCCGGAAATGATCAGGATATGCTCGCCGTCAGCGGCCAGCAGCATTGCTTCCAGCCTCCGCAGGTACTTGTCGGTGCGCCAGTCCTTGGCGAGTTCGACAGCCGCGCGAACGAGGTTTCCGGCATAGGTCTCCAGCTTGGCCTCAAACCGCTCGGACAGGGTGAAGGCGTCAGCAGTGGCCCCGGCGAATCCGACGGTAACCTTGTCTTTGTATATGCGCCGCACCTTACGGGCGGTATGCTTCATGGCAACGGCCTGCCCCATGGTCACCTGGCCGTCACCAGCCACGGCGGTTCCGGAGTCATCTTTAACCGCGATGATGGTTGTTCCTCTGAGTTCCATTTTTTCTCCTTGCCTGATTACAGGGCTTTTTCGGCCGCAGCGGTCCATGTCTCATAGGCCGCATTGCCATGCAAAACCATCCCCGCCTCTTTAACCAGTCCTGCTGCAAGCCCTTCTTTCAGGGCAGTGAGCGCAATGTGCGCGGCGTCTTCGACAGGGTAGCCGTAGACACCACAGGATATGGCCGGGAAGGCGATGGTCGTTATGTCGTTCTCTTTGGCGAGCTGAAGGCTGTTCATGTAAGCGTTTCGCAGCAGCCTAGGCTCGTCATTGGTGCCGCCGCGCCAGATGGGGCCGACGGTGTGGATGATGTGTTTGGCGGGCAGGTCGAAGCCCGGTGTTATGACAGCCTCGCCGGGCGGCAATGAGCCTATGTCGGCGATGATTGTCTGGCAGGCCTGCTGAAGTGCGTCCGCACCGGCTGCCCGGTGAATTGCGCCGTCCACACCGCCACCACCGGCCAGCCGGGAGTTGGCAGCGTTGACTATGGCGTCCACCTCAAGTGTGGTGATGTCCCCCTGGCGGATAAAGAGCCGCCCGGAGCCGATTTTCCAAGTCTTCATGATAGCTGAAAAGATAATGCATTTACTGGATTTGGCAAGAGGTGGGATTCATTTCAATAGTGTGTTCCTACTTGAGGAGTCTGCGTGGTCCGTAGGAGTAGTTATAGATTATCCTGAAATACTTCCGGCTCTGCTGAGATCGTGATAAGAATGAGATATGGTCGGAAAAGAAAGAATACTTATAGTCGATGATCAGTCGGAGAATATCACGATCATGACCGAAGCGTTGCGCTCGTCATATTCGTTGCTTGCGGCTATCGACGGCGAGACTGCCCTGGAAAGAGCGTTGGTTGATCCTCAGCCGGATCTCATTCTGCTGGATGTCATGATGCCGGGAATGAATGGGTATGATGTTTGCGAGCGTCTGAAAGCAGACCCTGCGACAAAAGATATTCCGGTCATTTTTGTTACGTCCCTTGATGATCCCGAGGATGAAGCCAAAGGTCTCGATCTGGGGGCCGTGGATTACATCACCAAGCCCATCAGTCCGGCTGTGGTCGAGGCCAGGGTCAGGGCTCACCTGCAACTGAAGCAGGCCAAGCAGATGTTGATCCAGCAGAATGAAGTCCTGGAGCAGAGGGTGCAGGAGAGGACGGCTGAGGTCGTCAAGATGCAAAAAGAGCGAGTGGACAGCCTGAAGAATTTTTCCAACGCCGTTGCGCATCAAATCCGCAATCCTGTCATGGCCATAGGGGGAATGTCCGGGCTGATGATAAAGAAGCTCCCGAAGGACAGTCCGTTGGTCGAATACGCTGAGAATGTCCGAGAGGGCAGTATGCGTCTTGAGAGTCTTGTTGGTGTGATCAGCGAGTACGTGTCGCTCACATCTGACAAGATGGAACCTGTTTCAGTCAAGAGTATCGTTGACGAGGCGTTGGCTTTGATCCGCGAATACGTTTCGTCAATTGGGCGTACCTTCGAATGCAAGGTTGATCTGGAAGACGGGGTTGTGAAGGTCGATGCCAGCCTCGTGGCGTTGGCTATCGTGGAATTGTTGCAAAACTCGGTTGAATTTTGCGAGAATGGTAATTTAAAAATAATAATTCAGGGTGGTGTAGGTCTTGGAGATGAGGAATTGACCGATTCGCAGCACCTTTTTCCCGTTAAGCGTCGATACGGAATCCGTCTTGTCGACAATGGGCCTGGTATTCCCGCTGAAAATCTTCCTTATGTCACTGATCCGTTTTTCACGACAAAGACTCAGGGTGTTGGCATGGGTTTGACCAAGGCAAAGCGGATTATCTGTGAAGAACATGGCGGGATGCTTTTCATCGACTCACCGGCTCCTGCCGGGGCAGTACCGGATGGTAATGAAAACGGACCCGGAACAATCGTTGCGATAGATTTTCTATCGAGCTAATTCGCTTTCAGTTTCTTCGTCTTCACCCTTCACTTCGGCTATCGCTTCGGCGTAGGCCTGGAAAACATCGGCGCGGTTGATCAGTCCGATGATGTCGCTCGTGTTCGTTTGTGAAACCACGGGAATCTGGTCGTAATCGGTATTCACGAAACGGAGCAGGGCTTGATAAAGATCGTAGTCGGGCCGGACATATACGGCACGCGACATGAGATCGCGAACGACTACGAGGTCGTGCAGTCCTTCCTCAAACATCCAGTTGCGGGCATTGTGAATGGAGACCATGCCGGAATACCAGCCGTCTGCCCGTTTGACCGGGAAGTAGAGCTGCTTGGAGTTGGCGATGATATCAGTTAGTGCCTTGAGGGTTGTGCCCTCTTCAAGGACGATCACATCGCTCGGATCATAGAAGTCAGAGACGTGCATTTGCTCGAGGACATTGATGGTCGCGTCTTCGGCATGGGCCGGGGAGTCGAATTTGTTCTCCACCTGATGTTCGTAGAGCGATGAATTTCTCCCGAGCACAAGGCAGATCGCAGATGCGAGCATAAGCGGGGCAAGTAGCCCGTAACCCTGAGTAAGCTCGGTGACCATGATGAGCGGACCGATGGGGGCGTTGGCAACTCCAGCGAAGAATGCGGCCATGCCGACGAGAATATATGCGCCGGGTTGGGTGACGATTTCAGGGAAATATTCGTGTCCGAATTTACCGACCAGCCCGCCTGACATTCCGCCTACGAACAAGGCGGGCGCGAACATGCCGCCAGACATGCCGGAACCGATGGTCACCGAGGTGGCCACGGTCTTGCCCACGATGATGTAGCACATGCCAAGAGCAGGAATCTGTCCGAGGATGGCGAGTTCCAGCCAACCGTAGCCGCCGGAGAGAACTCCGCCAGTGACGACGCCTTCTGCTGCGGCCAGGGGATAGAGAATGGCGATGAGGCCCATGCTCAATCCGCCTATACCCATGGACCAGATCAAGCCGATCTTCTCGCGGAGCGGGAAGAAGATGTGGTATTTTATGAAGTAGAAAGTCTTGATGTACATCCAGCCGCTGGCCGCGCAGACAAAGGCGAGCAGGGCGTAAAAGATAAGCTCGCGCGGGTCGTGGAAAGTGAAGCGGGGGATGCCGAAAATCGGTTCAGTGCCATAGAAAAATGTGAAGATTGAATAGGATACCACCGAGCTCATGACAGAGGGCAGTATGGCTTCGGCCTCGAAATCCTCACGGTAGATGACTTCGACGGCTGTGAGCGCGCCGCCCAACGGGGCACGGAAGATGGCACCCAGGCCGCCTGCTGCACCAGCGAGCAGGAGCAGACGCCGTTCCTTGGCAGAGAGATCGAAAATTTTTGCAAGCCATGCGCCGACGCCTGCACCCATCTGGGTGATGGGGCCTTCGCGACCTGCGCTGCCGCCTGAAGCGATGGTCAGTACCGAACACAGCCCACGGATGATGGCCACACGAGCTCGGATGATACCGCCCTGGTTATGGAAGGCGTTGATGGTTGCATCAGTCCCGTCGGTTCCACCGTTTATGGTCTCGGGAATGAATTTGTTGACAATCCATCCGGTAAACAATCCAGTCCCCATGGTGGCGACTGGTATGACCCAGGGACGAAATGCTCCAGCCGGGCCATGAAAGATACCTTCACCTGCCGGTTCCGGAGATACTATGCCAGCCATGTTGTGCTGAATGATGAATTTACCGATTTCAACCAGCCAGAAAAAGCCCACGGCCACAAGCCCGGACAGGGTGCCCACGAGGACGCCGATGACCAGCCATCTAAACGAAGTGACGGTGCGGTAGGACTTTACGAAGTCTTTCCAGTAGTTGATGACTCTATTGAACATATTGATGCCGTTATTTGGTGTCCGGGGAGTTTTCGAAATCCGGTTTAGTCAATTTTATTTCCGCTTCCGGCTGAGACAGGATCTGGCGACCAAGAGCTATGTCCTTGCCTATGCGGTCCTTGAGTTCGTCGATGCCGTTGAATTTTATCTCGTCACGGATGCGTTGTACGAAATGGACACGGATGTCTCTCTCGTAGAGATCTCCGTCGAAGTCAAGGATGTGAGCTTCAACCGAGAGAGCATCATTGCCAAACGTCGGGTTCTTTCCGATGTTGGCGACGCCCATGCGGACTTCGTTGTCCACTTCGACCCAAATGGCGTAGACGCCGGTCTTGGGAAATAATTCATCCACCAGCTTGAGGTTGGCGGTGGGAAAGCCAAGCAGCCGTCCGCCTCGATTCATGCCGTGTACGACCTCACCTTTGACCTGATAGAAGCGACCGAGCAGCGGGCGCACGGGCCATACCTTGCCAGCCTGGACCAGGTCACGGATGCGAGTGGAGCTGACTACGGCGTCTTCCATAGAAACCGGATCAAGCCGGTCCACGGTGAAACCGTGTTTGACACCGAGTTCCGTAAGGGTCTCGAAGTTTCCAGCGCGTCCCTTGCCCAGGTGGTAGTCGTATCCGATTATCATCTCTTTCATGTTCAGGCCGTCGAGGAGGTACTTCTTGACGAATTCCTCCGGGGCCAGCTTTGCCATGTCCATGGTGAAATTAAGCAGCAGGCAGACCTGGGGACCGTGTTGGGAGATGAGTTCTATTTTTTGTTCGGTCAGAGTGATGAAGGGCGGGGTTCTGTCACTTCTCAGGACGCGCAGGGGGTGCGGGTCGAAGGTAACGACCACACTCACCAGGTCCTGTGCCTTGGCTCGGGAGCAGGCTAGCTGGATAAGTTTTTGGTGGCCTTTGTGGACGCCGTCAAAGTTGCCGATGGTCACGCATGACCCGGCTATGGTGTCCTGAATTTCTTCTATGGTCCGTGCGACGATCATTAATTGTATCCCTGTGTGAAAAAAAGCAAACTACGCCAAAAAGTCCCGGTGTACAAGCATCGCTATTGCTGTGCCCTGGCGCGTGCCTCGATCAGGTCGGAAAGGGGTTGTAGCTGTTTTTTCTGGGCTTCGCTTTCAGATTGTGTAGCGGCTGCCTGGTAGTGGTATCGTGCTTTTCCCAGCCGGCCAGAATATACAGCAGCATACGCCAGGTGCAGATTGCCGCTGAATCCGTCGCCGGATTCACCGAGTATCATGCCGAGATGGTGGTGCACTTCCCAGTCCTCGGGGACCAGAGCAAGAACCTTTTTCATGTTGTTGGTCGCTTGACTGTATTGCTTTGCTTCCGCCTGGAGGCGGGCAAGGAAGAATAACCCCAGGGCATCGCGTTTGTTTTTGATGGTCGCCTTTTGCAAAAGCTTGAAAGCCTTGTCCTGCTCTCCGGTTTTAAAGAAGAAAATACCTGCTTCCCGGATTACAATGGGGTCTTCGCCGTCAAGATACAAAGCCTGTTCAAAGGATATCTTGGCACCGTCTATGTCCTTAAGACGTTGCATGACAATGCCTTGGCCAACATAGTCCATGGGAGTGTATTCGCTACTCTTTTTTTCCTTCCAGTAGCCGAGAGCCGTTTTGGCAGGTGACATTTTTGAGCGTACAAGAACCTGGATTTTTTCCAATCGGGAATTGTCATCTTCTCGCTCCAGAAAGACTGGCGGCATTCGGGTGATTCGGTCGTTGAGATAAGTGATGCGCTCCGAAAGACCGGGGTGAGTGGATAGGTAGGTTGGCATTTGCGAACCGGTATCAAACCAGCGGTTCTTCATCATTATTTCAAATGTACCTGGCATCCCGGACGGGTTGTAGCCTGACTTGACCATGGAGTTTAGTCCCACATGATCAGCTTCGCGCTCGTCGTCCTGAGAGTATTGCAGCATTGCCGCTGTAGCTATGCCCTGCGACCCTATAGCGAGGGCCTGGCCTGCCTTGGCGGCGGATTCACTGCCTCCTGCCATGCCCAGGAATATGCCTGCCAGCATTCCGGCTGCGGAAAGCATGCCCAGTTTTTTCTGTTTCTCAATCCGACTCGCCACATGGCGTTGTGAAACGTGAGCAAGTTCGTGAGCAATGACTCCGGCCAACTCTGATTCGGTGCGGACCTCTTGGATCAACCCGGTAAAAATATAGATATAGCCGCCGGGAATGGCGAATGCGTTGAGGAGCGGGTTGGCGACGACGGCGCTCCTGACCCGGAAGGGCATGGGCCGTTTGCCCTGAACTACCTTGACCACCATTTCGGCAATGTAGTCGGTGATATAGGTGTCGCCGACCATAGACATCTGGCTGCGTATCATCTGGTCGAAGTTGCGCCCCATCTCGTTTTCCTGGCGGATGGTCAACTTGTCGCCAGGCAGAATGCTGCCGTGCGCGGTCATGACCGGGGAGAAAACCAGGGCCAATGCGGCCAAGAGGGCCGGAAGTATGGAGAGTGGACGCGTAGTCATTGTTGTTCCAATTTTATAGTACGCTTATTGTAACCATTTGAAGCATCATGGCAACCTTGCGATAGCCTTTGCACAAAAAAAGGACACGACCTTCGCGGTCGTGTCCTTGATCATGTCGTGCGTTGGTTCGTCTGTCCTATTTGCTCATGGAATCGAGGAAGTGCTGGTTGTCCTTTGTGCCCTTCATCTTGCCGCGCAGGAATTCCATGGAATCGATGGAGTTCATGGGAGAGAGAAGCTTGCGCAGGATCCAGACGCGTCTGAGAACATCTTCGTCCAGCAGGAGCTCTTCCTTGCGGGTTCCGGAACGGTTCATGTCGATGGCAGGGAAGACGCGCTTCTCTGCGAGATGGCGATCCAGATAGATTTCCATGTTGCCGGTGCCCTTGAACTCTTCAAAGATGACTTCGTCCATGCGGGAGCCGGTGTCGATCAGCGCGGTGGCGATGATCGTAAGGCTGCCGCCTTCTTCGATGTTGCGGGCAGCGCCGAAGAAACGTTTGGGGCGTTGCAGTGCGTTGGCATCGATACCACCGGAAAGCACGCGTCCGGACGACGGAGTCACGGCGTTGTATGCTCGACCCAGACGGGTGATGGAGTCGAGAAGGATGACCACGTCGCGCTTGCGCTCGACCAGTCTCTTCGCCTTTTCGATGACCATGTCAGCTACCTGGACATGGCGCTGCGGCGGTTCGTCGAAAGTGGAGCTAACCACTTCGGCCTTAACCGTGCGCTGCATGTCGGTGACTTCTTCGGGCCGCTCGTCGATGAGCAGGACGATGAGGTCCACGTCAGGGTGATTGACGTTGATGGAGTTTGCGATGGTCTGGAGCATCATGGTCTTACCGGTACGGGGGGGGGCGACGAGAACGCCGCGCTGTCCCTTGCCGATGGGAGCCAGGAGGTCGATGACGCGGGAAGAATAATTTTTGTCCCCGTTTTCCATTTTCAACATGGATTCAGGGTACAGGGGCGTCAGGTTGTCGAACAGTACCAGATTCTTGGAGTGCTCCGGAGCCTCGTATCCTATCTCGCTGACACGCAGCAGAGCGAAATAGCGTTCGCCTTCTTTGGGAGGACGAATCTGACCGGAGACGACGTCGCCCTTGCGCAGGCCGAAACGGCGAATCTGGGACGGAGAGACATAAATGTCGTCTGGACCAGCCATGTAACTGTACATGGGGGAGCGCAGGAAACCGAAACCGTCAGGCAGGATTTCCAGAACGCCTTCACCGAATATCTGACCGTTCTGCGATGCACATTGTTGCAGGAGGCCGAAGATCAGTTCCTGCTTGCGCATTGAGCTGGGGTTCTCGACATCAAACTTGACAGCCAAGTCTGTGAGATCCTTCATGCTCTTAAGCTTGAGCTCGGTCAGGTTCAGTTTGTCGATACCGTTACTGGTAGCTTTGACTTTGCTTTTACCGTTGCCGGTTTCAGCTTTGTTTCCATTGCCTTTGGACTTGTCTGCGGCGGGTTTTTTATTAGCCATATGTGTGAAAGATGTGTGTTGAAGGTTGATGGGTTATATAAATCGAATAACGCCGGAAGGGCGTTTTCTAGAATGTATATTAATCTTTTTTAATCTCGGAAAATGTGTGGTGTGTGGTCGGTGAACCGATTTGAGAATGTGGTTCAAGATGGTAAGACGAAACGTCCTCTTGTAGGAGTTGCGTGGGCAACTCAAGCTTTTCGAAATCAATTGTAGTGGGAATATTGTGATCAAGCCGCAGTGCGACGATGAAAATGGAGTTACCCTAAACAGTTCCTCTTGACAAGCCCTGCTAGCTTTTTTCCTCTTGGGCCGCAATAACGTCGGCGAACATCTCGTTAATGCCTTCTTTGATATCGTCCTGACTTTGGTCCAGCGAATAGGCAAGTTCCAAAGAGACCAGGCCCATGGCCTGTTCAAGAAGCCTGCGTTCGCCAAAGGAAAGCTCTTTGTCCTTGCCGATGAGGAACAGCTCTTTGAGCACGTATGCGACATCTGACAGGTCGCCGCTTTTCAGTTTCTCGGAATATTCGCGATAGCGACGGTTCCAGTTCTGTCCGGTGTATCCGGTGAACTCGGAGCGATCCTCAAGGGACTTGAAAATTCCCTGTCCGGTTTTGGGGCTGCACACGGGGCGCAGGCCAACATTCTCGGCATTAGCTACGGGAACCATCAAGGTCACGTTGTTGCTCAAGATGCGAACTATGTAGAAATCGGCTTTAACGCCGCCAATTTCTTGGGATTCGACGCGTTCTACGCGACCGACTCCCTGGGAGGGGTATACAACCAACTCGTTAACCTTGAACACTTGGACCTATGCTCCTTGATGCTTGCTTTTTAAATACGACAGAAGGACATCATACCGAAAATGCGGGAAAGAGTCCATGCTTACGACTCTTCCGGTTCGTCGATGGAAAATTTATTAATGTGCTGCGTGGCGAACCCGACCCCGCGGCGATAAAAAATATCGAGGCCCTTGCAGGCATGCTTGATGATTTCAGGAATGTGCTTGGCGTTTTCTTCAAGAAACGGTTCCAAAACCCAATCACTGATATCCTTGTACTGCTCTTGCGGCCTGCCGACACCGAGTCTGAGACGATAAAAAGCGGGTGTCCCAAGGCGGTCCTGTACGGATTCGAGACCATTGTGCCCGTTGTTGCCGCCGCCAATTTTCAGTTTCATGCGGCCGACAGGTAAATCCAGTTCATCGTGGACTACCATGACGTCTTCGGGTTTCAGGCCGTGGCGTCCACAGATTTTCGAGACCGCCTTGCCGCTTAGGTTCATGTACGTCATCGGCTTGACCAGCAATCTGTATGCTCCGGCGAATTTGACCCGCCAAAGCTCGTAATCGCCCGACTCATCAATTTTCTCGGCGCGCATGGACTTCCGCTCTTCGGCCAGAGCCAATAGATAATCAACGAGCATGAACCCGATATTGTGTCGGGTGTGCTCGTATTTTTCACCCGGATTTCCCAGGCCAACTATAGCGCTTTTGTAGTCCATGCTTCTGATATCTGTGTTGGTTGCCGTATCGACGCCAAGTGCGTCCGGGGCACTCTATCAGTCTCTTTAAATTCAAGCAAAAACCTCCCGGGGCGCGATAACGCGCTCCGGGAGGTTGTTTTCATTCTGAGCGAGAAGCTTATTCGGAGGCTTCTTCTTCGGCAGCAGCGTCGGCACCAGTGGTGACTTCCGGCTCTGCGATCTCTGCACCCTCTTCATCCTCGATCACTTCTTCCTCTTCTTCGCGAGGTTCAATGATGGATACTACTGCGTAGTTTTCATCAAAGACGGGAGTGACACCCTCGGGGAATTTGACTTCCTCGATGCGTACGGAGTCATGCAACTCCAACTCGGTGACGTCGATGACGATGGATTCCGGAATGTCCATGGGCTTACAGATGACTTCGATGGTGTTACGGAAGAGTTCAACCACACCACCAAGTTTGACGCCCGCAGACTCGCCGACGATCTCGAAGTGAACAGCGACTTTGATTTCCTTGGTCAGGTCAACGCCGAAAAAGTCGACGTGTTCGGGAACGCCTTTGACAGGCTCGTTGCGGACGCGCCACAGCAGAGCGGGCATGGTTTCGGTCTTGCCGTCCTTTTCCAGGACCAGATCGAAAACCTGGGCGCTGCCAAGTTTGGAATATGCTTTCTGCAAGGGGTTCATCTCGACCTTTACGGGGATGTTAGTGCCCTTTGCATCGTAGTAAATGCCGGGGACCATGCCTGTGGCACGGAGGCGGCGGTTGGGGCCTTTGCCCTTTTCACTACGTTCTTCGACGTTGAGTTTCAGCAGTTCTGCCATGATAATTTCTCCTGTTACGCCCTGGCCGTTTCCTGTAAACGGACGCTCGCGCTTTAACTGGTTTTAGGGATTATTCCCTTATACGAAAAGTACAGACACCGACGATTCGGTGTGTACGTTGTTGATGGCTTTTGCCAGCAGGGAGGCTACGGAACGCTGCTGAATCTTGTTGCAGCAATCCTTTTCGTCACTGAGCGGAATTGTGTCGGTGACGATCACCTCGGAAAATGCGGATTCTTCCAAACGCTGAATGGCCGGTCCGGAAAGCACGGCGTGCGTGGCGCAGGCCATGACGTTCTTGGCTCCGTTGTCCATGATCACGTTGGCGGCTGCGCACATGGTGCCTGCGGTGTCGATCATATCGTCGATGACCACGGCTACCTTGTCCTTGACGTCACCAATGATATGCATTGCCTTGGCCTGGTTTGGAGCATCGCGGCGTTTGTCCACGATGGCCAGGGATGCGCCGAGGCGTTTTGCATAGGCGCGGGCGCGTTCGACGCCACCTGCGTCCGGGGAAATGATGACAAAATCTTCGTCGCGTTCGCGCAAGTCTTCGAGCAGGGCGGGGGCAGCAAACAAGTTGTCTACCGGACAGTTGAAGAAGCCCTGAATCTGGCCTGCGTGAAGGTCGATGGTCACCAGGCGCTGCATGCCTGCGGTAGAGAGCATGTCTGCTACCAGCTTGGCGGAAATAGGTGCGCGTGGAACTACCTTGCGGTCCTGGCGTGCATAACCGAAGTACGGGACCACGGCTGTGACGCGGGATGCGCTGGCGCGTTTGAGAGCATCCAGCATAAGGCACAATTCCATGAGGTGGAAGTTTACCGGCGAGCAAGTGGGCTGAACCACGAACACATCATCACCGCGAACGTTTTCACCGATCTCGATGCGAATTTCACCATCGGAAAAACGTTCCCGCAGGACCGGGGATGGTTTGGTTCCCAAATGTTCGCAAATGGCCTCGGCCAGTTTCGGATTTGAGGAACCGCTGATGATTTTCAGTTCGCCGTGCATTGCTACCTCATAGATGATTATAAAAAAATGGCTGGGGCGGAAGGATTTGAACCCTCGAATGCATGGACCAAAACCATGTGTCTTACCACTTGACGACGCCCCAACACTTAAATCACAAAGTCTGTACGAAAACTGTAATCCCGTCTTTTTCAAGCGCATTTGCGGCGGATATGCCAATCTGCCTGTCTCGGAATAATCCGAAAAGGCTTGCGCCCGAACCGCTCATGGCGGCTGCCGAAGCTCCGTCTAGAATGAGTTTTTCCTTTATTTTCCGAAGTGTTGGATGCTTCGCAAAAACAACGGGCTCAAAGTCGTTGACGACAGCCGGGGCTGAAACGGGAGATGGATTCTTAGTATCAGAATGTTGGGTTGTCAAGGATTCTTGCACTGATGGTGATCCATTATCCTGATCCCACTGTTTATATGCCCAGGGCGTGTCCACATGGATGTCGGGACAGGCCAGAACGAGGGTCATGTCAGTCAGGTCAGTTTGGGCCGGGGTGAGAACTTCGCCGATGCCTCCTGCCCAGGCCGGGCCGTCCATGAGAAAGAAGGGGACATCCGCGCCCAGTTTTGCAGCCAGGGCGATTAATTCATCAAGGGAAATCGCCTTGTCTCCGGCTGTGTCATTGAGCCAGCGGAGCATGGCTGCGCAGTCAGAGCTGCCGCCTCCGAGCCCTCCGCCCATGGGGATACGTTTGGTGAGTGTCAGGAACATGCCTGGCTGGTAGCCGGTCGCTGCGCCGAACTCTTTCCACGCCTTATATATAAGGTTGGAGGTAGATTCCAGATCGGGATTCTCCGGGCAGCGCATGTAGAAATGTTCATCGTGTCCGGGTTCGATTTTCAGGAGATCGCACAGCGCATGCACGGGGTAGAACAGGGTGTTCAGCTCGTGATAACCGTCGTCCCTGATGCCGAGAATTTGCAGGTGCAGGTTGATCTTGGCCGGAGCAATGAGAGTGGTTGGGATGATGTCCATGATGATACTATAAAAAAGGGGCCCCCTGGGGAGCCCCTTTCGGGTTGGTGTTTACTTTTTGTCCAGAGGCAGGGCTACGAAGATGTTCTGTCCCTGTCGCTTGATGAGCAACATGACCGCGCCGCGTTTCTTGTCGCGTTTGAGCACGTTCTCAAGTCCCGCCACGTCGTTCACGTTTTCCTGATTGGCCTGGAGAATGACGTCGCCCTGACGAACATCTTCCTCGGCTGCTGCAGATTCCTGATCCACACTGACGACGAGCAGGCCCTGTGTTTTGTCGAGACCGAGAGCCTTGGCTTCCTGATCGTTGACAGGCTTCAGGGACATGCCGAGCACCACGCTGGCGGCCTTGGTATTCTTGGGTTGCATGTTGGCCATGGTCTTCTCGCCGCGCTGGCCGAGAGTGACGGTCTTTGTCACGCGTTTGCCGTTGCGCCACAAGGTCAGGCGGGGCTTGTCGCCCGGAGCCAGTCCGGCAATCTTCTTGAGCAGGTCGTTGTTGTCTATGACCTTCTGCCCATCTACTTCAAGTACCACATCGCCCTGCTTGACTCCTGCCTTGTCGGCGGGCTGTCCCTTGCCGACCGAGGCGATGAGCGCGCCGGTGGGTTCAGGAAGTTTCAGGGCCTTTGCCTCGTTCTCGCTGACACGCTGGATAGTCACGCCGAGCCAGCCGCGTTTGACGGTCTTGCCCTGCTGGAGCTGGGCGATGATCTTTTCAGCCTGGGTGCTCGGGATGGCGAAGCCGATGTTTTCGGCTGCAGCGTTGATGGCCGTGTTGATGCCGATGACCTCGCCCTGCATGTTGAGCAGCGGGCCGCCCGAGTTGCCGGGATTGATGGAGGCGTCGGTCTGGAGGAAATTGTCGAATGGGCCTGCGCCGATTATCCGGTGCTTGGCCGAGATGATGCCAGCCGTGACGGTGTTGTCCAGGCCGTAGGGGTTGCCGATGGCGAGAACCCATTCTCCGACCTGGGTGGTGTCGGAATTGCCGAAACGGAGCACGGGGAGCTTGTGGTCGATGTCAATTTTGATGACGGCCAGATCGGTCTCCTGATCGTGGGCGACAACCTTGGCGACATAGATCTTCTTGTCGTCCTGGAATTTGACTGTGACCTTGTCCGCGCCATCAATGACGTGGTTGTTGGTGACGATCAGCCCGTCGGGCGTGATGACGAAGCCGGAGCCTTGTCCCACCTGTTTGCGAGGTTGACCGGGCTGCTGGCCGAAGAATTGATCAAACCGCTCGAAGAAATCCTTGAAAGGATGTCCCTCCGGCACCTGCTGCCGGAATTGTTGCCCCTGCGGGCTGACCTGTGCGGTCTTTTCGGTTGAAATAAAGACCACCGATTTGCCCGCCTTGGCGGCCAGTTCGGTAAATACGGGCAACCCGTTTGCTTGTGCAAGAACCGGCAATGCCAGGAGCAGGCCGAGCGCGAGGGTGAGTATGGTGTGTTTGCGAATCATGGTATCTCCTAAACGGATGCGGAAAACAGGATTGCGGACCTTTGCCGCGTTCAAAAACTATAGGCCTTTTTTCGCCCTTGTAAATAGTGTGAAGATGTTTGCACACAAAAACAGTAGGGTTTCTTCCGCTATTGCCATAGCGGCTATCCGAGGATATCACTAGGCAGAGACTTCCAAACCCCGCAACCCCGACGAAAGGCTTGCCTTTTAGCGAGGCGTCGGCTAGGAATTTTCCCCCGGCATCAGTGCCGGCCGTGGCCCCGTAGCTCAGGTGGATAGAGCACAGGATTCCTAATCCTGGTGTCGCAAGTTCGAATCTTGCCGGGGTCACCATGAATATGAAAAGCCCGCTTACTTTTGTAAGCGGGCTTTTTGTTATCCTATGGAATCAATTCCTACTGCGGTCGTTCCCACTCAAGCAGGCGAATGTCTTGCAGCGGTGTATCTTCTCTTGTCAGGAACATTACTGCGCGAAGGCCGTCCGTGTACCAGGGGGAGGCGGTCAGGTTCAATCTGGGTGATTCGATGGGTGTTTCGCCCACGCCGGTGGTGAAGGCCAGGTTTTTGAGAGCCTGCGAATAGGCGAGGTCCTGGATCAGGTAGGAACGGGCTTCGTCCACGTTGCCGTCAATTTCGTGGGTGGTAATTGTCTTGCTGGACAGCTTGACCCCGATGTCGCGGCTGATGGTGCCGATCAAGACGTTGTAATCCTTGTACCTGATGGGAGCCAGCCATAAGCGCAGGTGATTGCGTTCGTGGATGGTCTTGCGCGCCTTTTGCAGGCCGATATCCTGACCGCGTCCGAAAACATACAGCGAGCTGATGGGTGAAGTCTTGTATTCTTTGCCAGACAGGAATGCATTGACGGTTTTCATCGCCGAACTTCCGGTGACGGGCTCGGTCTCGTCCCATCCGCGCCGGACCATGGCCCGCCATGCCGCATCGAGCGGCGTGACAATAACTATGTTCAGTGGGTCGCCGTTTTCGTCGCCGTCTTTGTTGGTCACGCAACAGGGCAATTTTTCCAAGGCTGCTCTGAGTTCTTCAAGGGTATTGCAGACCGTGTAGTCGCTTTCCTTGTATAATTTGTCGAACTCAGTCAGGTGGTGGTCGGCCAAGAATCCAGGGATGGCGAGGAAATAGTTGAAATCGGTCATTTTGGCCTGGCCTAGGACATTGACATTGATCATGCGCACGGACCCGGAATGGAGAGCGGTGAGAACAAACCCGGAAATCTCGGAATGTGGTGGGACGATGTCGGAGATCATCTGTTCCCGCAACCGGGTGGCTATACGCTCACTCGCTTCCTTGTCCTTTTCGTATCTGGTTTTCCACCAGACTTCGTGGGGCGAAAAATAGTCGGGGTCGACACTCATGGGCAGGAAAAGCTGATCCACGTCAGTATCGTTCTTGATTTTTAACCAGACCGGCTGGACACCTATTTTGGCGAGATCCACGCCAAAGACGTGCATGGATTCATCCGCGCTCAGGATGGCCGCAGATACCGTTATGCCGTCCTTGCTTTTAGTTTCGGCTCTGGCAACAACCTGGAGTTGCTCGAACGGCAGCGGAGTGTATTGTTTTGCACAGCCCGAGACAGTTAGCACGATGATCATTACCAAGAAAACGGCTAGTCGTTTGCTTATGAACATGCTGTCTCCGTTCCGGGTACAACAGGAATCATAAAGGAAAAAGCACTGCCTTTGCCGGGAGTGGATTCGACCCAGATGGTGCCGCCGTAGTGTTCGGCAATCTCCCTGCAAATGGCAAGACCCAGGCCAGTGCCCTTGTCCTTTGTCCTGATTGTGTCGCCTAGTTTTGATTTGTGAAATTTTTCAAAAATGTATGGCTGCTCTGTCTCCGAAATGCCCATGCCGGTATCAATGACGGACACGGATAAAGTTCTCTCGTCGCTTTTAATCGTTATAGTGACCGAACCCTCGTTGGTGAACTTGTAAGCGTTGTTCAGCAGATTGATGAGTACCTGTTGAATCTTGTCCGGGTCTGCGTGGATGGGGGGAATCGTTTCTGGCAGATCTATGATGAGGTCCACCTCTTCCTTGGCGGCAAAACTGCCTGCCACCGCATCGGCGGCCTGGCGGATGACTTCGCACGGGTTGAGGAAGCGGTCATTCCAGGTAGCCTTGCCGGATTCAATGCGGTTGATATCCAGAAAATCGTTGATGAGCCGGGTGAGGCGTTCGCCCTCGGTCTCGATTATCTCGAGGTTCTGCCTGATTCTCTCCCCTTTTTTCATTAGCTTCTTTTCGCTCGTCAGAGGCTGGAAATGGCGAACAAAATCTTTGCCGGTAAGCTTGGCAAAACCGCGTATGGACGTCAGCGGTGTTCTAAGCTCATGGGATATGGATGAGACCAGGGAAGACTTGATTTCATCAAGCTCCCTGAGTCGTTTGTTGGCTGTTTCCAGTTCGGCGGCCTTGGCTCTGAGCTCAGAGGTCCGCTGATCGACCTTGTCTTCCAACTCCTCGTTGAGCTGGGCCACGGCCTCTTCATTGGTCTTGCGCTCGATGGCCATGGCGACCTGCTCGGAGACGGCTTCCAAGAGTACTACGTCGGTGTCGGAGTAGTGGTGCGGGTTGGAGTAGTGCTGCACGGTCATGCAACCAATGACCTTATCTCCCAGTTTGAGAGGGACGCCCAGCCAGACTTCCGCTGGTGTTCCGACAACACCAATGTTTTTTTGAAGTTCGAGGTCTATGGGGTTCGCCTGAGATATGAACAGCGGTTCGCCGGTGCGAAGGACCTGTATTGTCAGGCTCCTCGTTTCCGGGTCGCTGACATTGCGGATGTCGTAGTAGTCGTCTATTTCATCAGCGAAATAAGTGAAAACAAGCCGGTCTTCTTCTTCGTTGTGAATGGCGATGAAGAAATTGGTGGCGTCGATGACCTCTCCGAGAATGGAGTGGATAGCCTCGTAGAGAGCCTGCAAGTCTCGGGTGGTGCTGATCGCCTTGGATATGGCGTAGAGGGCATGGGTTGTGCGCTCGTTCAGTTTGCGCTCGGTGATGTCCTGGACGAATCCCTCATAGAATATGAGTTTGCCTTGATCATCGTAAACCGCCCGGACGTTCTCCGAGGCCCATATCTTTTTGCCATCCTTGCGCTGAAGGTGAAGTTCGTACTGACTAAGGCTACCAGCGACCTTCAGGTCAGCAAGAAATTTCACCCGATCTTCCGGGTTCACGTAACATTGGGTTTCAATATTCTTGACCGACTGGATCAGATCGGCTGGAGAATCGTAACCCAAGATGTGGGCAATGGACGGGTTGGCTGTGATGAACTCACCTTGCGGGTTGCACTGGTAAACGCCGTCGCCTGCATTTTCGAAGATATCCCGGAAGCGTTCCTCGCTTTCACGCAGGGCCTGCTCGGTCACCTTGCGGTCTGTTATGTCTATGAGTGAACAGACCCTATCCTGTGTTTCGGGGATGACCTGAATGAAAGTGTGTACCCGCTTGCGCTCTCCGTTGCGAGCCAGAAAATTGAATTCGTAATTGTTTGGAGCGTCATGTCCTTCCTCGACACGTTTAGCGTGGTATTCGGCCATTCGCTTGAGTTCTTCGGGGTCAACGAAGTCAGACCACTTCATCTTGCCTTCGACCTCTTTGGACATGTATCCTGAAAGCTCTTCATATTTGGCGTTGCAACTGCGAATTATGGAGTCCTGGCCAAAAATAACCATGGCCGTACCCGTGTTCGCGAACAGGGTGCGGTAGTAGGTTTCGCTTTCACGCAGGGCCGTCTCGACTTTTTCCCTGTCGGTGATGTCGATGAGCGAGCAGACTCTGTTTTCGGTCCCGGGGATGATCTTGACGAAATTGTGTACCCGTTTGTGTTCTCCTTCACGCGGTACGAAAGTGAATTCGTAATCGGATGGAGGTTTGTGTCCTTCCTGTGTGCGTTTGGCATGGTAGGCGACCATTTCCTTGAGATCTTCAGGCTCTACAAAGTCTGTCCATTTCATCTTCCCCTCGACCTCTTCTGCCGAGTAGCCGGAGAGTTCTGCGCATTTGGTGTTGCAACTGCGGATAACTGAGTCCTGACCAAAGATGAGCATGGCCGTTCCTGTGTTCTCGAACAGGGTGCGATAGAAGCTTTCGCTCTCCAGGAGATCTTGTTCGGTCTTCTTGCGTTCCGTGATGTCAGAGATGACGGCCTGGAAATAGAGAGGGTTCCCGTTCGCGTCTTTGCGAGTCGTAACCGCAAGGCTCACCCATACCGTATGGCCCTGCTTGTGGATGTACCGTTTCTCGGTATTCATCTGGTCCACTTTGCCGTTCTTGAGTTGAAGCATGAGTTCGCGGTCGCTACCCCGATCGTAAGGATGGGTGATGTCCGCGATACGTTTGCCAATAAGTTCGTCGTGTGAATACCCCGTGATTTCACACATGGCCGGGTTGGCTTCAAGCCAGACCCCGTCCATTGACGCCAAGGTAATACCCACGGCAGCCTGTTCGAAAACTGTCATGAACCGGGCTTCTGACTCTCTGCGTTCGGTGACGTCGATGAGTGAGCAAACCCTGTCCTTCGTGTCCGGGATCAACTGGATGAATACCTGGACTTGTTTATGTGTGCCATCGTGCGTCACGAAAGATGTTTCGTATGTGTTCTGAACGTTAGAGTCTTCAAGACGCTGTATTTCGTGCTGTTTGGCAATTTTCTCGACGTCTTCAGGGGGGACGAAATCCGACCACTTTTTATGGCCTTCGACCTCGTCTGGAGAATACCCGGAAAGCTCTTCAAAATGGGAGTTGCAACTGCGAATGATCGAGTCTTCGCCGAAAATAGCCATGGCCGTACCCGTGTTTTCGAACAGGGTACGGTAGTAGTCTTCGCTTTTTTTGAGAGCTTCCTCAGCCTGTTTGACGTCGGAGATGTCGATTGCCACGCCGCGAACGCTAACGGGGTGGCCGTTCTCGAAGATGGCCTGCGAATAAACTTTGATGGGAAATGTTGCTCCGTCCTTGCGAATTGCAAGGTACTCCTCGCCGACAGAGCCCGTTCCGCCGAGAGACCGGGCTATGTTCGCCTGGACGCGAGCTTGGGAATCAGGGTGGATGACCTTGAGTATGTTCAACCCTTTCGCGAGATCTTTCTTCGTGAATCCAAAGGCCTCATACGCATAATCATTCGCGTAGGTCAGGCGGCCGGTCAGGTCTATCTCGTAGACGAACTGAGGCAGGCCATCGACAATCTGGCGAAACCTGTCGGTGACCACATCGCATGGCAGGAGGGCGGAATCGGTGTCCTCCATGCTCCCGCGTAATTCGTTCAACTCGGCGATGAGTTCGGCTTTAGTCTTTCTTTCGTCTTTTTTCATGAGTGTCCCAACAATATGACCATGCACAACCATATCAAAAGCCGTTAAGTAAATCAGCAATTATATTACGCCGAAAGGACGGTTTTTCACCAAAGAAGAAGCTTCCTCGAAGCATTGGGCAAATATCAATCTGCCTTGGTTTGATTTATGTCATTGTTTCATGTGCGGGGAGAGGTATCGTGCCCTTGCTTTCCGGGGTGATGTTTGTATCCTCCCTTGGTTGCCAATCGAAACAAGCCGGAGGGATTTATGGTTAAAGATACGCTGTTTACGCTCAGGGGCGATTTCATGAATGGTCTGGATGGACCGTTTTATTGACCTGAATGCATAGCCCTGGAAGGGTTGCTCGCATATTTCCCCAGGCTGCGTGATGAGATTGACGTGGTGCAAGTGGCTTTTGAACGCCCCCGCCCTGCTATTATAGACATGCTCGGTGAGGACAATCAGGGTTGCCCTGTCATTGTGCTGGCAGACCGGGAGCGTGCCGCCAAGTTCGATCTTCCCTTCAAGGAATTCGAAGGGAAAGCCTTCATCGACGACGAAAAAACAATTCTTGCGTACTTGAGTCTAACTTATAAGGTTAGCCGGTCCGCCCATTAGGGATACTGTTCTGACAATGACCAATTCAAATTCATATCCGCGCAAGTTGTATGTGGAGACGACCACCCGCTGCAACCTGCGCTGCTCCATGTGTGTCAAACAGGCCGAGGGATCGTGCATTCCCGAGGAAGACATGTCCATGGACGTCTACCGTGCCTTGATGCCAGCTTTCCCTCATCTGGAGGGACTGATCCTGAACGGTATAGGGGAACCACTGCTTACCCCGGACCTGCTCGATATGGTCAGGCTGGCGCGCGATTCCATGCCGGAAGACGGCAAGATCAGTTTTCAGACCAATGGCATGCTGCTCACGTCGGAGCTGGCCGAAGAGCTGGTGCAGGCTGGACTCGACACTGTTTGCCTGTCCGTGGACATGGTGGATGATGGCGAGATTCTCCACGGTGGCGAAGACGTCAGTCAGGCTGTGCACGCATTCACCTTCTTGCGTGAGGCTTCCAGGACTATCGGCAGACGGCTGAAGATCGGCGTGGAGTTCGTGCTCATGCGCGACAATGCCGAGGCCCTGCCGCGAAGCCTGGAGTGGGCGGCAGAGCAGGGGGCCGAGTTTGCCTTGGTTTCGCATATGCTGCCCTATGCCGAGGGATTGTCCGATCAGGACTTGTTCAATCCGAATACGGAAAAGTCCATGGCCGAGTTCGCAGACTGGCAGGTCGAAGCTGACGAGCGCGGCATAGATCTCTCCAAATACTTCGACGTCCTGTGGAAGTTCTACAAAACCGAAGAAGAGGCCGAGCTGGTCCGGTTCGTCATGGAGCGTCACAAAGACGCTCTGACCCGCAATATCCCAATCCATTTCGCCACCCTCATGGAGTGGACCCAACCCGAACACGTGGCCGACCAAGAGAACCTCTCCGGAATATTTGCCGAGGCCCAAAAAGTGGCCGCCGCTCATTCCATGGAGCTGACCTTGCCGCCGCTCACCGCCGTGCATGACCGTCACTGCGAATTCGTGGAGCAGGGCGTGGCCCACATAACCACCACAGGCGATGTCCGCCCCTGCTACTTCCTGTGGCATGAGTATTCCTGCTTCATGGACGGTGGCATGAAAAATATCGAACCGCGCACCTTCGGCAACGTGCTTGAAACCGACATCTCGGATATCTGGACCTGCGAAGACTACCGCGCCTTCCGGGGGGAGGTGCTGGAATACGACTACCCCTATTGCTCCAACTGCTCCGTGGTGCCATGCTCAGACGTCACCGGCCAGGGCCGCTCTTTCGAGCAGGACTGTTACGGACTCTCCATTCCCTGCGGCCACTGCATCTGGTGCATGGGCGGCGTTAGGTGTTTGTTGTAGCGAGTCACTATTGCTTCCGCCGCGATTCGTGATACAGTGTCTCCAAAATTGAGTTCTATACCCGTGGAGGGCAATTATGGATATGCAAGTCGTCGAGCGGTTGTCGGTGCAGGAAGTTCAGGAGTTTCTGAAAGAAGGCAAGGGCGTCTTGATCGATACCCTTGTGCCGGAGCACTACGAGGCCAGGCATATTCCCGGTGCGGTGAACGCTTGCGTATACGAAGTGGTATTCATGGACATCGTGGCCGCACTTTCTCTGGAAAAGGAGACGCCCATCGTGCTCTATGGGGCTGGCCTGAAGTCATTCGATTGTCTGTTTGCGGCTGAGAAACTGGTCCGCGCCGGATATACGGGGGTGACTGTCTTCCACGGCGGTCTTGAAGAGTGGCGGGCTCAGGGATTGGTTCTCGAAGGTACTTCTCCCGGCGATGTGGAACCGCCTCACCCGGCCCTTGAACTGGAGTCGAAGACCTATCGCCTGATTCCCGATGAATCCATAATCCACTGGACGGGGCGCAATAACAACGGCGGCCATCACGGTATACTTATCGTCAATGCCGGAGAATTGGATGCTGCTGGTGAGCCGGCTGCATCGTTTACCATCGACATGACATCCATCAAGAATCTCAATCTTGAGGGCGATGAATTACAGCCGGTGCTGGAAGCACATCTCAAGTCGGACGATTTTTTCTTTACCTCCATGTTCCCCCAGGCCGAGTTCACGACAACAAAGATCAAGCTGGTGGAAGAGGGTGAGGCGACCCGACCCAATGCCATGATTCAGGGCAATCTTTCCCTGCGCGGATTATCGCATGAGATAGCCTTCCCCGCTCACATTCGCAACATCGAGGATGGCAAACTCACCATCCTTGCCAACCTTGATTTCGACCGCACCCAATGGGGTGTCATTTACGGTTCGTCACGCTTCTTCCAACATCTGGGCTATCACGTGGTTTACGATTTCATATCGATTGATTTCAAGTTGGTGCTTCAATAGTCCCTGAAGAGAAAAAGCCCCGTTCATCGTGAGATGAACGGGGCTTTTTAATTTGTATGATAGAGACTATTTGTCTTTGGGCTTGAACCGCTTCTTGTAAGGACGGTTGCCCGGGCGGGGGCCGCCTTTTTTCTGGAAGTCTCTGCGGTAGGACGGTTTGGGCTTGAACTGCCCGCGTGTGACCAGTTTTTGTCCTTCGCGGCTGACGACACTTTGCATGACATTTTCGACCTGATCGCCGGGGATAGTGAAAGTGCTTCGGTTGCCCTGAATGCGGACGTGCTGAATGGCAAAGGGCTTGATGCCCGCCGATTTGGAAACGAAGTCCACAAGGGCTCTGGGAGACATGCGGTCCATGCGGCCAAGGGCAAGTACCATGTCGGCACGGCCGTGGCGGCTATCTGCGGACGTTGCGTTGATTTCGCGGTAGCTGGATTCGACCAGTTCGTCACCAAAGGTGTTCTTGAGCAGGGCGGCCATTACTTCGGCCGGGTCCTTCTCTTCCAACAGTTCACGAGCCATGGCGATGTACGAGCCGTGGCTGTCACTCTCCATGATGCTTTCCAGTTGGGACACCATTCGGCTCTTCTTGGAGTAGATGACGTCCTCGATGCGCGGCAGTTTCTCTTTCTTGATTTCGATGCCAGTGCTTTTGGAAATGAACATCAACCGTCTGAATTCGCTGGGGGCGATGAGCGTGATGGCTATGCCTTCCTTGCCCGCGCGGCCAGTACGGCCAGTGCGGTGCACGAAGGTCTGCGGGTCCTGGGGGATGGCGAAGTTGACCACATGGGTCAGGTCCGGCACGTCGATGCCGCGGGCCGCAACGTCAGTTGCCACCAGGATGGTTGCCCTGCGTTTTTTGAATTTATTCAGAATCTTTTCACGCTGGGTCTGGTTCAGGTCGCCATGGATTGGTTCTGATGGATAGCCTCGCTCGGTAAGCTTAGCAGCCACGTGGTCGGCGTCGGCGCGGGTGCGAGTGAAGACCAAACCGTAGAATCCGGCCTGGGCGTCAATGACCCGGCACAAAGCCTCGAAACGATCCGAGTTGGCCATTTCATGAAAGATTTGTTTGGTAAGCGGGATGTCACTCTTTTCCGATTTCACTGAAACGACTTCGTAGTCGCCCATGAATTCCTTGGCGATGCGCAGGACGTCCCGCGGCATGGTTGCAGAGAAGAGCAGGGTGCGTCGGTCGTCGTTGGCGGCCTTGAGGATTTCACGGACATCGTCCACGAATCCCATGTTGCACATTTCGTCGGCTTCATCGAGTACGAAAAAGTCCAGTGCGTCAATGCGCAGGGAGCCTCGTTTGAGGTGGTCCATGATACGGCCGGGTGTGCCGACGACAACGTCCACGCCCTGTTTGAGAGCCTTGAGCTGCATGTAGATGGCCTGGCCGCCGTAGACGGGCAGGACGCGGATGCGCTTCTTCCCCTTGAGGGAGTTGATCTCGTCGGCTACCTGGATGGCGAGTTCGCGTGTGGGCGTCAGTATGAGCGCCTGCACTTTTTTCGTCTTTTCCTTGGCAGTCTCGATGATGGGCAGTCCGAATGCTGCGGTCTTTCCCGTGCCGGTCTGGGCCTGACCGACGATGTCGACAGTGCCTTCCAGCAGTTTGGGGATGGTCAGGGCCTGGATGGGTGTAGGGTTGGTAAAACCCTTGGATTCCAGAGCTGCCAGAGTTGCCTCAGACAGTCCCAGTTCTGTAAAATTGGTCATATGATCCTTGCCAGGTTGTTGAAAAAACATCACCGTATTGTTGCTGCGAAAAAACTCATACCCCTGCATACCTCAATATACTTGGGTCATGAATTATAATGCGTCTTGCATCTGACGCTTTTTAACAACCTGGTGGCGCTACTTTTCCAGTGGCTTACTGTTCTCCCGATTTTGTCGGGAAAGATTGAAACTCGTACAGGCGCAAACGATCAATCCTTGCGCAGGACATCCTGCGGTCGGTTGATCGTTTTATGCGCCTAGCTCTCAAACCTGTAGTGGTTTGAAAGATAAATACTAGCGGGGACGGAAGGTAATGCGGCCGCGGGTAAGGTCGTAAGGAGAGAGCTCGACGGTGACAGTGTCACCGGGCATGACACGGATGCGAAATTTACGCATCTTGCCGGAAATGTGGGCAAGGACGTTGTGTCCGTTCTCAAGTTCGACACGGAACATGGCGTTAGGCAGAGCTTCTTCAACGGTGCCCTGAACGACGATTCCTTCTTCTTTGGCCATTTATACTTCCTTTTATTAATTAACGCGGGAAAAGCCCGCCCCAACTGAGGGCGGGCTATAATTGCTGAATAAAACGGCTTTAAGCCAGTGCTACCAGCGCGGGCGCTCGACGCGGGGCTTGGCTTCGTTGACCTTGATGTTGCGGCCACCGAAATCTTTGCCGTCCAGAGCTTCGATAGCTTCGAGAGCACCGGCGTCTTCCATTTCAACGAAACCGAAGCCACGGGGGCGGCCGGTCTCACGGTCTTCAATCAGTTTGACGGATGTAACTTCGCCGAAAGCTGCGAAAGCTGCGCGGACTTCGTCTTCAGTTACGGACCAGGGCAGGTTGCCAACATAAATGTTCTTGGACATGCGTAAAAAACTCCAGAAAATAGAATGAAATAAAATAAATGGCGATTTCTCGCCCGGTGAAACAGAGAGGGAGGATCCGCTCTATGCGAAAACTCTCTCAACCCATTGTCTTTTCACCGATTGTCAGTGCTGTCCGGTGGTTACCGACTGCGCCCCCATAGACGCCACCGACTACTGTAGTAGAGGGCCTTACTCTGAGCGGCGGTGTTCGTCAAGGGAAAAAGCACTGAAATGGGCAGGGGGAATCTACAGTACGAACTCCATGTCGGAAAAAATCTTGTCCTGATCGTAGAGGCCCGGATGGCTGTCTGCCACAGTTTCCATCGTCTTAAAATATGCGTCCCAGCCCAATACTTCGGCTACCTTTTTCTTGTCCACGAACACCTTGAACGTGGTTCCCTTTGGGCATTTGGTGAGGTTGAGGTCGAGTACGCCGGCAGGTGTCATTTCAGTCCAGAATGCAGACCATGAGGAACGGTCCCCTTCTGTCTTTTTGTACTTTTCGAAGTAGGCTTCAAATATGCGCTCTATATCGGTTCTTTCCATGATGACCTCACATTTTCAGGTTCAGTCTCATTGTGCACTAATCGGAGCGACAGGCCAAGCCGGGATGAATGTTTGCCGTTCGTTCTGTTTTTGGGTAGCTTGCCCTACTATCGTATAAATCTCATGATTTTAGTCGGAGATATGGAATGAAATCAATAGCCTTATGGTGCCTGCCCTCCCTGAGGGCGTCGATTCCCATTGTGAATAGCGGTATTGACGCGTTCTGCCGCTCAAATGGATTTGACAGTATGGATTCCCAACGTCTTCAGGTCTGCGTGGAAGGCGTTTTCTCGTATTGCGTAAATAATATCCGTTTATTGGACAGGCATGAAGAGATTACGGTGAAGTTGTTTTGGGAGGAGCATGACCTTAAGGTTTTTATTCAGCACTGCGGTCCGAGAGGAGAGTGGGATGAAAGCCTGAGGGATCAGAGCTGCCCCATTCGGCGGACCAGTTTTACGGCCATGGGGCTGTTTATTGCCAGGGAACTGCTTCACAGCCTGAATTACGAAAGTCTGTTCGATGTCGTTCAGGGCCGAATAAACAACAGTTATGAGCTTGTCTATCGCATGCAATGGGCTGCAGAAGCTGGGGAAAATGATTCTGACATCGTTAGTAATGAGGATGTTGACGAGCTCCTTGAATATATTAATACATAAGTATAGGGTCGGCAGGAATCCTATTGGTTTGGGGAGAGAGGATGAGCGACGATTTTGAAGTCATGGGAGTTTACTCCCATAGCAGCAAATATGAATACAAGGTCGGTGAGCGTGGTTCGCGCTACCGGCATGGTACGTTCTGGTTCGTGCGCAAGCGCGAAGAGGACAGCTATGAAGTGCGCCCTCTCAACGCCAATCACGTTCCGTCCGGCATGATAAAGCTGATCAGCAAGGCTGACTTTATCAAGTTCTACACCCCTGAATTGTCCTATTATCAGGATAACACGCTTCCTTGTCTGGAAACTCTACAGAAGAAAGTTCGGCTTGGTCGCCGCTATTTCAACCTTGGGCAGATGGACAAGGCCGAGATGGAGTTCTGCGAGGCCGTTCTCATGCAGGACGACTCCGTGGAAGGCAACATGGGTTTGTCCGATGTTTATGCCGAGCAGCAGGAGTTCTCCAAACTTCGTACCGTGCTCGAAAAGCTCTTGAATATCGACGAGGTCTTCCGCGAGGAACAGCGCCATCGTTTCAACGAGTTCGGTATTAATCTGCGCAAGAAAGAGCTCTACGACGACGCCATAAGATTTTATAACAAGGCTCTCGAAGTCAACGAGCTTGACGAGAACCTGCATTTCAATACCGCCCGCGCCTATCACGCCAAAGAGAACTATGACGGTTGTCGCAAGCATTTGCACCGTGCCATGGAGATCAATCCTTCCATGCCAGAGGCCAAGAGCTTCATGAAGGTCATTGATGTCGAAAATGCCAACACGGAAAAGCAGAGAGACAAGGCTGAAAGGGGCAGGGCGGCAGCAGCCCAGACCCGGGCGATGAAGAGCAAGAGAGCGGTAGGTGCAAAGGCTGCACCATCCTACGACCTCAACTTCTAGTCAGGAAATCCATAACCATATTCCAGGCGCGTTCACTGGTCTTTTCACAATACCACGACCCTGTGGCGGGATCATTCTCGTGTGTTGCATTGGCAAATCCATGCCCGGCGTCGTCAAAGACGGTGATATGATAATCCACACCAGCCTCACGCATTTCATTTTCAAAGATCGGGATTTCATCCATCGGAACGACCTTGTCGTGCGCACCGTGTAAGATGAGAATGCTTCCTTCCACGTCTCCCGATTTGCAGGGCAGCGGCGTGTTCAGATAGCCGTAGAAGCTGACCGCGCCGGTCAGTTCTGCACCCGAGCGGGCGAGTTCCAGAGCCGCACAACCTCCGAATGAGAAACCGACGGCAAAGAGCCTGTTCTGGTCTGTCATGGCATGGTTTCGGAGAGCAGTCAGTCCCGCTTGAGCGCGAGATCGCATGAGTTTGCGGTCTTCGCGGTAGATTCTGGCTTGTGCGCTTGCCTCGGCTTTATCTTTAGGTCGGATTTCCTTGCCGTACATATCGTAGATCAGGACGGCGTAGCCATTTTTTGCCAGTCGCTCAGCATGGGGGATCATGTAATCGCCAGGCCCCATAAATTCGTGGATGAGCAGTACTCCCGGTAGCGGGGTGTCCAGCGCGTCGTCATGTACGAGTACACCCTCAAGCTCGGTGTCGCCATGATGGTAAGTAAGAGTCGTGCGGGTAATCATTTGAAATCATCCAGCGAGAACCATGTGCCGCGAATGTGAGACGAGTGCAGAGGTTCGTAGCCTTCCTCATTGCCCCCGCCGTGGTGGTAGGTGCAGAAAAATGTACCATCCTCAAGGGTGGTCCAGCCGGAATATCCGAAGTCTGGGGAGGCGGCATGGCGGTCGTTTTTCAGTTCAAGGATGTGTTCCTTCACCCATTGGTCCGGCAGTCCGTCTTGGGCTTTCCAGTCCCATGAATAGGTGCGCAAGAAAGCCGGTTCCTCGATCCAGAGGCTCACCCGTTTCCAGGTGCAGTCGATCTCGTTGTCCTCGAATGGGTATGGCGCGCCGAACAGTATGCCCCTGGTGTCGGCATGATCATCGTTCATATTGATGGCTGCACGCTTCTCGCCGTTGACCGAGAGGATCACCTGCCCGGACGCGTAGTCGAGTCGAATGGTGTTGAATCTGCCCGGTTCGATGGAGGTCGGTTTGGCGTTCTCCACATCAGGGACAATCCGGTCGGGATACAGTCGCCACCATGCGCCAAGGCGCAGGCCGCAGCCATTTTCTCCGGCTTTATCCACGCGCACCTCGGCTTCCAGCGTTGCCGTGGCCGTGCGTGGGTCGGTCATCGGGCGCAATACGTAGCGAACCACGGAGCCTTCTCCCGCATCATTTTTCACCCGCAGGCCATCAGGTGTCAGGGTCGGGTTGTCCTGGTTCACAGCTCGGCCATGAACTTTGAAGTCGCTCATGAGTTCGTCGAGTGTTCCCATCCAGGCGCAGGTGCCGCCGTCCGGTCCCACGTTGCGGTAGGTGACGAGCAGACGGCCATCCGGGATCAGTCCCATAGTCGGGCGATGCCCGATGAGCGGGGTAGGTACGGGGTCGGACCAGTTTTTCCCGTTGTCATCGCTGATGCACAGGTACATTGGTTCGTAGACGAAGCTGTTCTCGCGCATGAGGGCGGCGATTCGACCATTGGGAAGTCGAAGCATGGATGCTTCGCAGAGTACGAGATTGCGATGACTGGCCAGCACGGCCAGTGGTTCCCATGTTCGTCCACGATCCTCAGATCGATAGACCATCTGTTCGGTGGGGGCCTGTCTTATGGCCGGGTGCGAAGAGCCCACATGCCTGTGTCCGGTCGTGAGAAAAATATCGCTGCCCAGATCAATGATGCGATCGAGCATGTCGTGGCGAGTACCTGTGGCTTGGTAGCTTTCCCAAGTCTCTCCATTGTCCATGCTGGCGTGGAAGGTCCGGGCGCTGTCGGAGAGTAATATTTCGTCGCCGGAGAGTTTGACAAGGCGCGGACAATGGCTCTTTTTACTGTCCATGCGCACGATCTCGCCCCATGTTCTTCCGTTGTCCCGGCTGGTCCTGACCAGTAGCGCGCGCCGTGAGGGCTTAACGTGCTGATCCGCCTCGTTGTAGGCCACGATAAGGCGGCCGTCATCCGTCCGGATCACGTCCGGAAAACAGATGTACTGCCCGTCGCGGCGGTCGATAATCACATGGCGGGAGGTGTCGTTTGTCAGGCTCGGCATGAGGTTATTAATCCTCCCCGCGTTCGTCCTGCACTCTTTTTGTCTTGGCGAAGCTGCGTGGTAGTTCACCCGGTCCGAGTATCTTTACTTCACCGCGAACCAGGATGTGTTTGCGGATTTCGTTGGCCACGGCCTTGGCGAGATCTTCGTCGTTGCCGGAGCTTGCATCCTTGGTGCGTTCCACGCGGACGGCCATGTGGTCCAGGCCATCGTGCCGGTTCAGGGAAATCTGGTATTCGGCTGACAGGTCGCCAAATCCTTCCAGTACGGAGCCTACCTGGCCGGGGTAGATGTTCACGCCCCGGAAGATGAACATGTCATCGCTACGGCCCATGATCTTGTCCATACGCGGCATGGTTACGCCGCAGGAGCAGGTGCCGGGGATGAGCCGAGTCAGGTCGCGAGTGCGGTATCTGATGAGCGGTGAGGCCTCCTTCTTGAGGGTGGTCACCACCATCTCGCCGACTTCGCCGGGAGCAACCGGCTTGAGAGTCTCCGGGTCAAGGATTTCCAAAATATAGATATCGGACCAGTAGTGGATGCCTTCATGGGCCATGCATTCCAGACCGGTACCGGGACCGTACAGTTCGGTCATGCCGATGATGTCGAAGCTGTCCTCAAGGCCGAGGGCCTCTTCGAACTGCTTGCGCATCTTGGGTGTGTGCGTCTCGGCTCCGAAGATCGCTTTTTTCAATGCGACACGATCGGCCAGCCCCTGCTTCTGCACCTCTTCGCCCATGAGCAAGGCCATAGAAGCGGTGGAGCACAGGCAGGTGGATTTGAGGTCAGTCAGCATCTGGAGCTGGATTTCCAGCAGGCCTGGACCAACGGGCAGGGCCATTGCTCCGAACCGTTCGCAGCCGAGCTGGAAGCCTGCGCCAGCGGTCCACAGGCCATAGCCTACGCAAATCTGGATGCGGTCTTCCACGGTCAGCCCTGCCAGCTCGTAGCAGCGGGCGAACATGTCCTTCCAGACGTCGATGTCGTTTTGCGTATACGCCAGGATCTTGCGTTTGCCGGTGGTGCCGCTGGAGCCATGGATACGGACCACGTCGGCTTCAGGCACGGAAAGAAGCGGCATGGGGTAGCCGTCTTTGAGGTCGTCGGCAGAGGTGAATGGGAGCTTTCTGATGTCGTCCAAGGTTTTGATGTCACCGGGTTCAACGCCTTGCGCCTTCATGCGCGACCGATAGAACGGGCTGCCTTGATAGGCATGTGCAGTCGTCCATTTCAGCCCTTCGAGCTGCTTGTCGGCAATCTGTTCCTCGGTCAGGTTCGGTATGAAGCGATGATCCATTGATATTTCCTTGTCAGGCTGCGATGCGTGTATCAAGCGTCATCCTCTTGTGTCGAGCCATGAAATCCGGTAGCTCTTGGGATGTATTTCGCCTAGCGGTATTCATGCAGTAAAAACAGTGAATCTTCAAGCCCCAAGGGTTTTTTATGGACGTTATTCCGACCTGGATTTTCTACATCGGTGCCGCCTTTCTCGGGTTGGAGTTGGGTGGCCTCGCTTCTATCTTCATTCAGCGCTGGATCGACGAACAACCTATCCTGAGGCCGGGGCGGTCCCGGTGTCCGTCCTGCGAAAACAAGCTTTCCTGGCGCGACACCATCCCGGTTGTCAGTTTCATCATGCTCAAGGGGCGTTGCCGTCACTGTGGAGAATCCATCGGCGGGCAGTATATGCTGGTGGAAATTTCCTGCCTGGCCTGGTCTTTGGCTGTCGCCCACCACTTCGGACTGTCTCTGGAGTGGGGCGTCCATCTTGTTCTGGGTTGCATGCTCATCACAGGCAGTTTCATCGATTTCGAGACATTTCTATTGCCCAACCGGATTACCATCGGCGGAGCGGTTCTGGCCTTTGCGGCTAGTTTCGTTTTGACAGAAGGCCCCAATTGGCAGGACGCAGCCCTCGGAGCACTCGTTGGTGGTGGATTGTTCTGGGTATCTCAGCAAGGTTATCGCTTGTGGCGCAAGGAGGAAGGCCTTGGCACAGGTGATATCAAGCTCATGTGCATGATCGGAGCCATGACCGGTTTCAGCGGGTTGCCGTTCACCATTCTGGCAGGTGCGGTTAGCGGAGTTCTGGGAAGTGTAATATATATGCTCAAGCCCACCGGCGAAGGCATGAAGACGCGAATCCCGTTCGGCCCGTTCCTCAGTCTTGGTTGCATGCTCTACATACTTTACGGACAGGCGATCATGCGCTGGTGGCTAGCACGCTGAGTCATATGCTCAGAAGTCCGTTCCGCAAATCATCCACAAACTCTTCAACCGAGTCATAGGCGATCTCCGCACTCTCGGAAAAATGGAGCAGGACGTTGTTGAGCTGCGTCGGGATGTAGGGAAAGATCTTTTTCAGGTTCATAATCTCATTTTTGTAGACACAGGAGAAATCGCCGCTGTTCAGTCTGGACGTGTCGACAGTTATATCCAGTTCTTGTAGTACTTGCAATGAATAGAGCCACTTGCCGGTGATACAGGCCAGAATTCGACCCAGTCCGAACAGGTCGAGTGCGAACGGGTTTGCTTGAGCTTCGTATGCGTAATCGAAATCGATCCAGCGGTACGCGCCGGTTTTGTATTCCTTCATCAGATGGTCGAGATTGATGTCCCCGTGGCGTTCGCCTTGGGCGTGCAGGTGGCCGATCGCCTCGCAGGCCTTGATAAATTTGGCGAGAATGGACGGGTAGTGCTCATAGAAATAGGTCTCATGGTCTGCCTTGATGTTGGCGACTATGTGGTCGATGCGTTTGCCCTGGATGATGTCGATGATCCTGATTCGGTTGCCGACAGCGTCTTCTGCTGAGCGGCCCTGCATGAAACGTATGTCACCGCGTACCAGGTCGAGCATACGCGCCTCCTTGCGCGGACTCCGGTAGCACTTGATCTTCACGCCCCCGTATTTCAGATGAAAGCTTTCGTGGAAGACCAGCTTGAGCAATTTGGCGTCGCCTGTCTCAAGCTCTTTGCATTTCTTCACCCAATATTTGGTGTCCTTGTATGCCAGTCCTTGTTCCACGGCATCGCGGAATACGAGGTAATGCTTACCGCCCACGGCTATGACATCGCCTGGGTCGATGGACATGAACTCGGATGTGTCCGTGACGACCCGGCCATAATCGCGTACCTGCAAATCAGGTTGATATTGGTCGATCAGCTCCTTTACCGAAGGCATGGAAGCCTCCTTTCCATGCGTCTACGAAACAACCCAAACGGTACAGTCTTTCGCGGAATGAATAATTTTGTTTGAGACCGATCCGAATAGGAATTCCTCGGCTTTGGACACGCCTCGCCTTCCGATGACCACCGTGCCGAAGCCGCCATCCTTGACCGCATCCATGATCTCCATGGCCACGCTGGTTCCGCGGCTGCACTTGGGTGCAGTATCCGTGAACGGCGAGATGCAACTGGTCACGTAATGTTCGGAAATGGCTGAACCCTCGACTCCCAGTTCAATGAGCTGTTTTCTGGCCGTGCCGAAGAAAGCCTTCATTTCTGTGCGCGCTTCTTCGCAGGCAGCCGTCCAGGTATCCTCATCCGGGTACAGGTCCCGGTGCGGAAGGCGTTCGATACATAAAAGCTGGATCTGGAATTTGTTGCCGCCCCCGGCGATGTGCCCGACATAGTCGACCGCGCGCAGGGCGTTGTCGCTTGCATCCACTGCCAGTAGAATTTTTGAAAAGTTCATGATGCCCTCCCTCTATGCCTTTGGCAGGTAATCAAGGCACGGACGTAGATCGTCCAGAAATTCTTCCGTCGACTCATAGTAGACTTCGGCCCCGGCGGCGAAGTGCATGAGCACGTTGTTCAACTCTTTGGGAATATACGGGAACAGGCGGCGCAGGTTCACCAGTCGGTTCTTGAAGATCAGGGAGAAGTCGTTGGAGACAATGTCGTTGGTCCCTTCCATGTCCTCATATAGCGTTGGGTTGTACACCTGCTTACCTACTACGAACAGAAGGGAGTTGCCCAGGCCGAAGAGGTCGAGGGCAAAGGGGTTTGCATGGGCTTCGTACGCGTAGTCGAAGTCGATCCAGCGCATCCTGCCTGTGCTGGTCTCCATCCATAGGTGATCGCGTCTGATATCGCCGTGCCGCTCTCCGTTGGTGTGCAGGAAATCGATGGCCTCGCACCCGGAGATGAAGAGTTTGAGCATTTTGGTCAGGTTGGTCTCGAAATACTCAAGGTGGTCGCCGGGCAGATTGTCGATGAAGGTGTCCATCCGCTTGCCCCGAATGACTTCGAGCACCCGCACCAGATTGCCCACTTCGTCGTGAATGGAAAATCCGTGCATGAAGCGTGGATCGTCCTTGACCAGATCAAGGATGCGGGCCTCCTTGGTTTCACTGCGGAAGCTGCGGATTTTCATGGGCCCGATCTGTTGGGTGAATTCTTCATGAAAGACGAGCTTCAGGATAGCGGATTCGCCCGTCTCCAGGCACTTGCATCGTTTGACCCAGAACTTGAAGTCCTCGATGCCGAATCGTCGCTCCATCTCGTCGCGCAGCACCATGTAGTGCTTGTCTCCAAGAGCGATGACGTCACCGTAGTCAATGGACGTAAAGTCTGTGGTGTTCGTGACCAATCGTCCGATTCGCTGAATCGGGAACTTTGGGAGATAGTAGTGAACAAGGTCCCTGAGATCTCTGTCCATGGGCAGCCCCCTTCTATTTAAGATAATACCGTAAATGGAAGTTGGGAACATTATTATTGTAGCTTGCTGCAAATGAAAACCGCCCGCGAATGGGCGGGCGGTCTCTCAGGAGGGCGGCGAGGAGCCGCGGTGGGGGGCTTTATCTGCCCCTATCGGGGTTGGTCACGGCGACAACAGGTTGTTCAGGTGTCGGTTCTTTTTTCACTGTCGGCCGAGATTTCTTCCTTCTTGGTTTTTTTGAGGGCGGCGGTGCGAGCATCTTCGGGGCAGGCGGTGACAGTTCCGCGGTCATGATGCGTGGTTCCGGTCCGGCATTTTCCGAATGATAGAGGTAGGAGACTACCCTGTTCACACCATCAGTGTTGAAAGCGTGGGCCAGGATTTTATCGCGTTCTTCCTTGTCGGCAATGACTCCGAGTAGGATAATGTCGCCCTGGACGATCTCGACATCGATGGGTGAGCTTGTGACCTCAAAGTCTGCGGTGAGCTGCGCCCTGATTTCGGTATACATCGCCTGGTCTGCAAAGAAATCGTGCTCATCTTGGTCTTCCTTCAGGTACAGACGGCTGATTACGGCGCGTTTGCCTTCAACCTTGTCCACACATTCGTAAACCATTCTGAGCTGTTCTTGAGAATCGTATTCGCCTACGAGGTAGAGCTTGCCGAAATAGCTGTAGGCTGTGATCTGGTCGGGTCTGATTTCTTTGTGTTTGTATAGTTCTGCCTGGGCATGTCCTTCGATGATGGCATCGAGCATCTGCTGTTCCGTGCTTCGTTCGTCAACGGCGATCTCGTATGCAGACGAACCGTTGCCGATGAGTGAAGACATGTACGCGGGCGCACCGGGAATGAGTCCTATGCCAAATGGCACAGCCGCACATCCCGGTAGGAGGAAGATGACGAACGTGATGATTGTGATCTTGAGTATATTCATAATTGCGCCTTACCCCGCTATTGGGACTTGGCTCCACCCTGATGAAAATAATAGCAATAACCTTGCCATTGTTCGGTGGTGAGCTGGAGAATACTCGTAATCCGTTCTGGCTGTTGGACAGACAGAGAAACCATGCGTTTGAGAAAAAAACGCTTAGTCTACTAAAAATGGACTTTGAGGGAGAGGTGTTACTGTGACTAGTCTATAAAAAATAGATTTTGGTTAATACCGACCTGACTCAGACCTTAGCCATTTACCTTTGTAGCCTTTGCACAGGTATAGTGCGAATTCTCGTGCGGGCTTGCCGTTGAATGAAGACACAAAGAAAATGGGCTGTTCGACAGATTCGAACATGGATTCAACTATTTTAGGTGCTTTTATGGGGTATCGTCTTACCATGATGGCGTCCCAGCCCAGCTTGTCTGTTCCTGGTCCAGGCCATATATCGTACTGGTTCATGCGCCGGTCATCAACCCAGGCGCAGTATGTCAGAGGCTGACCCGGTGTGTAGAAGGCAAGCTCGGAGGTGGTGCTGTATGCGTCGCTGAAGAAGAAGACCTTCTCCGCGTCTGCAAAATTCGCCCTGGACAAATCACGGAGTTCCTGGCCGAGACTTTCCCATCCTTTCAGGCGATGGGTTATGTTGTATTGGTCAGGAACCGGAGCAAGGGGCGAGGCATATATAAGTAGTGTGACTATGACAGCTGTGCCTGCCAGGAGTGTCTTGCCCCGGAGTTTGCGGTTGTCTGCTTCCCACCATGCCTTAAGGGCCATTCCGCCAAGAATGGAAGCGGCCATGAATGAAACGGCTGTCCAGTTGGCTTCGACTTTAGACTTGAGTGCCCATAGAGTGATGCACAGCCACAGCGGCCAGAAGAAAAGGGCAGCCTGCAAGTCGCGACGGTAGCTATGGTCGAATGCACCAATGGGGCCGAAAAAGCCTTTTCTGATGGTTCGCCACCCGCCTATGATAACTAATACGAACCACCATGGAGCCATGAGGCCGATCTGCGCTCCGAGTAATTCGAAGAAAGGACCGATCCGCAGTTCGAACGGCTTATCCTTGCCGGTGGAAAGTTTGGCAACATGCTTGAAGCCCACCCAGTCGTTTTCCATATTCCAGAGGACGATGGGCAGCATGCCGATGACTGTTCCCACGACGGCAGCCAAGGTGAACCGGACCCAGAAGCGGGGAGGGAGCTGCCCTCTGATTTGCAGGATGAGTGCGTATAATGTTCCTAGTCCAAGGAACGCGAGCATCATGTATTTTGCCAGGATGCCGACAGCCAGACAGACGGCCAGTATTATGAACGGCCAGTTGCCGGGCGTATGGTCTGGTTTGTTGCGCGTGGCAGCGGCCAGGGCAAAGAATGCCACCGTCCAGCAGAAGATGAGCGGATTATCCGTGGTCATTAGGATGCCGAGTCCGTTCAAAAGCGGCATAGTTGCGGCGATAAACAGGACATACAGAGCCAGATGGTACTCGCGCCAGACTCTGGAGACACCAACGTACAAAGCTGCCTGAATACCCGTCATGCCGATGATTGCACCGAAGCGTACGCCGAGTTCCGTATTGCCGAAAACTTCACACCATGTCGCGATAACCCAGGCGATGAGTGGTCCTTTGGAATAGTAGGAAAGCTGCGGGCGGCGAATCCAGTCCCAGTATTGAGCCTCGTCCTG
>Ga0070729_10001170_pt1 | contig 43397 bp, 23 predicted proteins | sample tdDd472_FD_66725 | JGI IMG/M metagenome (GOLD analysis project Ga0070729, IMG submission 66725) | Marine sediment microbial communities from the Atlantic coast under amendment with organic carbon and nitrate - tdDd47.2 | ecosystem: Environmental > Aquatic > Marine > Coastal > Sediment | place... | reverse complement strand
CCTCGTCATCGGTCGTGACGATGCCGCGCCAGTCGTGGGCGAACGCGCCGTCACGCTGCACGTCGTACACGCCCGAGGGGTCGGTCTGCCACACGTCGAGGGTGGCGCCGGCGAGGGGCTCGCCGTCGGGTCCGGCGACGCGTCCCTCGATGACGGTGGGCACGTCGTCACCGAGATCGCCGAGGTCGCCGCCGCGGGGCAGAGCGGGGGCGCCGTCGACGTGAAAGGGCCCGAGCACGGTGGACTCCGTCGCCACGCCGCCGGTGCGATTGTGGATCGCGTCGAGCAGCATGCTGACGCCGAGGGTGTCGGACAGCAGGATGAACTCCTGCCGTTGGTCGTCGCAGATCTGGCCGGTGCGGGTCAGAAAGCGGATCGCGGCGAGCCACTCGTCCTGCGTCGGTTCGACCTCGCGGACCACCGCGTGCAGGTGCGTGACGACGCTGTCCATGATCTGCCGCAGCCGATCGGGGGCGTCGGCGTGGCGGCTCTTCACGACCTCGGTCGCGTTCTCCTCGGTGAAGTAGCGGGGCATGACGCGTGGCGGGGCGAGGGGATTCAGTCGGCGGACGGATACGAACCGGGGGCGACGCCGTTCGCCGCGTCGCGGAGCATCGCTGCGAGCGGGGCGGCTTCGATCGGGCGCGGGTTCGGGTACTGGCGCTGCAGCGCGATCTCGACGGCGCGGTCGACGTCGGCAGGGTCGAAGCCGATCGCCGACAATGACGGCGGGATCCCGAGCTCGGACGCGAGGTCGTGCAGGCCTGGCGGAGCCGAAGGCGCACCGATTGCATCGGCGATCGCGACCATCGCGTCGGGCGCCGCGGGCGCGTTGTAGGCGACCGCCCAGGGCAGCAGCACCGCGTGGGTCTCGGCATGGGGCAGCCCGAACGAGCCGCCGAGCACGTGGCAGAGCTTGTGGTGCAGCCCGAGGGACGCTCGATCGAGGGCGGTGCCGGCGAGGTAGGCGCCCCACTGTGCGTCGGCGCGGGCGTCGAGGTCGGTCGCGGTCACGACGAGGCGGCGCAGGGCCCCCGCGAGCGACCGGATGCTGTCGATGGCGAGCAGCCGGGTCATCGGGTTCACGTCCGGCGCGTACAGCGCCTCGACGCTGTGGGCCATCGCGTTGAGGCCGCTCGCCGCCGTCAACGCCGCGGGCAGGCCCACCGTCCACCGGGGCAGGTAGAGGATCGTGCGCGGGGCGACGCGGTCGTCGCGCCCGGTGGTCTTGTGGTCGCCGTCGCGCAGCCCCCAGATGTTCGTCGCCTCGGATCCGGCGTAGGTCGTCGGCAGCGCGACAAGGGGCAGCGGGGACGCGGACTCCAGCGCGAGGGCCTTGCCGAGGCCGATCGCCGAGCCGCCGCCGACGGCGATCACGCAGTCGGCGCCTGCCCGATCGAAGGCCGCGCGGGCCGCGTCGACCGTGGCGCGGGGGACGTGCTGCCGGGCCTCGTCGAAGGCGCCGACGACCCGGTCCCCGAGCGCGGCGACGACCTCGTCGGCGAAGGCGCTGCGGCCGCGGGTGGACACGACGAAGGCTCGCTGGCCGCCGACGGCGTCGAGCTCGTCGGCGAGGTGCGAGAGCGCGTCGTCACCGACGCGGACGGTCTGCGCCCGCTGCGCGATGCGAAAGGCCGAGCTGCTCATGGCCACCGTGGGTTCGAGGTGGCCACGAGGTAGCCACGGCACGACGAAGCCGCCAGTGCCCTGCGCGTGGCGCTGGTTGAGCACGAGCGCTGCGCGAGCCTGCGTCCAGAGGCCCGGTCAGGCCTTTGCGCCGCCGCCGCCCGTCATGAAGAACCCGCCGGGGACGAGGCCGAGGCGGCGAATGGCCTCCTCCCACATCTCGTCCTCGGGGACCTCGAAGATGATCTCGGGGGCGAGATCCAGCGGCAGCCAGGAGCCTTCGGCGAGCTCGTCTTCGAGCTGCCCGGCGTCCCAGCCGGCGTAGCCGAGGCAGAGCTTGAACGGGCCGCCGGGGCCGCGCTCGAGCAGGCTGCCGAGCATCTCGACGGTCGCCGAGACGCGCAGGGAGTCGCCGACCGGGACGATCGAGCCGGGCTCGAGCCCCAGGGGCACCTCGTCGTCGCCGTTGAACACGATCCAGCCGCGTTCGGGCGAGACCGGCCCGCCGTAGTGGACGGGGCCGTCGACGTGCTGGGCGTGGGGCTCGATGCCGAGCTCCTCCGCCAGCTCGCCGAAGGTGTACGGCGAGCGCTTGTTGATGACGAACCCGAGGCTGCCCTCTTCGCCAGACTCGGCGAGGAGGATGACGGATTTCGCGAAGCGCGGATCCGCCATACCGGGCGATGCGATCAGGAGGCCGGGAGCGAGATCACTCATAGGTCGATGCTGGCAGGGGTCGCGGTGCCGCGCAAGCGTCGCGAGCGGGCGAATCAGGCCTTCGCGGGCTCGTCTTCAGGAGGCAACGGATCCGTCCACGCCATGTATTCTTCGTCCTTCATCTTCTTGCCGCCCCAGACCCAGATGCCCACGCCGAGCGCGAACACGAGCACCGCGCCGATCTGACCGGGAGTGATGCCGGGGGGGAAGCTGTCGGCGAGGTACCGGGTGTCCGGGGTGCCGATGTCGGTGGCGCGCAGGGTATCGAGCCAGAACCGGTACGGCGCGTACATGATGCACATCATCGCCGTGTACCAGCCCGGGCGCAGGGTGCGCTTGCGGGCCCAGAAGTGGAACCAGGCGAACATCGCGGCGGACCAGTAGACCTCCATGAGGCCGAGGTCCATGCGCGGGGTGTGGCCCGGCGCGCCGACGGTCGGGTCGTTGGGCACGCCGGACCGCCAGTCGTCGGGGAAGTTCACCGCGAGAAACGAGTCGCTCACGACGCCGACGTGGTCGTGGGCGCTGAAGCAGCCCATGCGGCCCCAGAACCAGCCCATCGCGAAGCCGTACGCGATGCACTCGACGTACTTCATCGCCGGCCGGCCCTTGCCGCCCTCGAGCACGAGGATCCCGGGGATGACCGGGATCTTCTCGAACCGGAAGAACGTCGCCAGCGCGATCACCGCACCGAGGAACCCGCCGAACGAGCTGATGCCGTTCCAGATCTCGACGAGGGCGAAGAGCGAGCCGTTGTCGCACTTGCCGTTTGCCTGGCAGACGAACTGCTCGCCGTCGATGAAACAGTCGCTGGCCACCGCGCACGCCTCACCGACGATGCGCTCGGGGAAGTAGAAGATCACCGACACGAGGTGGGCGAAGATGAACCCGATGACGACGACCCACAGGGCGAGGTCGGCGAGCACGCGCGGGTTCAGGTCAAGCTCTTCGGCGCGGCGCTGGGCCAGCCACGAGCCAGACAGCACGCCGATGCCGACCATGATGCCGAAGACGTGGAACTCGAGGAATCCCAGGTCGATCGATTGGGGGTACCAGAAGGGGATCACGGGCAGCTCGTGAGCGCGAGTTCGGGCGCGGGGGCAACCGCGCGGGCCGGTCGCCCATTCCGGTACCTGCCGATGGGCGGCGGGGCAAGCTGCGAGTCGCGGCTACATCCCCATCGGGTGCCACGCCGTCTTGAACTCGACGAAGGGCAGGATGCGCATGGGCGACTGGGCTGCGTCGGTGCGCCAGGCCGCGCGGTCGAGGTCGACGATGACCTTCACGCGCTTCATCGTCGTCGCCGCCTCGGTGTCGACGAGGCGGTGCTGCTCGGGGGTCGGCCCCGCGATGAGCAGCCCGTCGATGTCCTGGTGGGTGGCGGCGTGCGGCACGAGCTCGTCGCGCTGGCCGGTCAGCAGGTTGACGACACCGCCGGGCAGGTCCGACAGCGCGAGCACCTCGGCGAGGTCGATGGCGATCGACGCACCGGTGCCGGACGCGACCACGACACACGTGTTGCCGCTGATGATCACCGGCGCGATCGTCGAGACGAGGCCGAGCAGCGGCGCATTCTCGGGCGCGAAGATCGACACGACGCCGGTCGCTTCGGGCATGCTGAAGTCGAAGTACGGGCCGGCCACCGGGTTGATGCTGCCGAACGCCTGGGCGAACTTGTCGCCCCAGCCGGCGTACCACACGAGGCGGTCGATCGTGGCGTCGACCTCGGCGCCCGCTTCGTCGGCGTCGTAGTCCGCCCGGGTCGAGAGCGCCTCGACGAAGCGCGCGCGCTGGCCCTCGAGCATCTCGGCCATGCGGTACAGGATCTGCGCCCGGTTGAAGCCCGTGCGCTTCGCCCAGCCGCCCTGCGCCTTGCGCGCGACCACGACCGCGTTGCGGAGGTCCTTGCGGGACGCCCGGCAGAGGTGGGCGACGAAGGTGCCGTCGGGGGTCGTCTCGGTCATGTACCGCCCGCTTTCGGTGCGGGGGAACGCCCCGCCAATGTACAGCTTGAAGGTCTTGCGCACCGCGAGGCGCGCGCCGTTCGAGGTCGTGGTCATCCGTCTACCTCTACGTACGGCAGCAGGCCGTGGACGCCGCCTTCGCGGCCGAATCCGCTCTCCTTGTAGCCGCCGAAGGGGCTGGCCGGGTCGAAGCGATTGAACGTGTTGCCCCAGATCACGCCGGCGCGCATGGCGCCCGCGACGTGGAAGAGCTTGGAGCCCTTGTCCGTCCAGATGCCGGCGCTGAGGCCGTAGGGGGTGTTGTTCGCCTTCTCGATGGCTTCGTCGGGCGTGCGGAAGGTGAGGACCGCGAGCACCGGGCCGAAGATCTCTTCGCGGGCGATCGTGTGCGACTGCGACACGCCGGTGAAGTACGTCGGCTTGAAGAAGTAGCCGGTGTCGGGCAGGTCGCAGGGCGCCTCGTGCTTCGTGGCGCCCTCCTGCTCGCCGATCGCCACCAGCTCGGCGATGCGGTCGAGCTGCTCGCGGCTGTTGATGGCGCCGACGTCGGTGTTCTTGTCCATCGGATCGCCGACGCGCAGGGTCGCGAGGCGGCGCTCGAGGCGGCGCATCAGCTCGTCGTGGATGCTCTCCTGGACGAGCAGGCGCGAGCCGGCGCAGCAGACGTGGCCCTGGTTGAACCAGATGCCGCGGACGATGCCTTCGACGGCCTGATCGAGGGCGGCGTCTTCGAACACGATGTTCGCGCCCTTGCCGCCGAGCTCGAGGGTGAGGCGCTTGCCGGTGCCGGCGATGGCGCGCTGGATGATGCGGCCGACGCCGGTGGAGCCGGTGAACGCGATCTTGTTGATGTCGCCGTGGTTTACGATGGACGCGCCGGTCGCGCCGGCGCCGTTCACGAAGTTCACCACGCCCGGGGGCAGCTCGGCCTCCTGGAAGATCTCGGCGAGCTTCATCGCCGTCAGTGGCGTCGTCTCAGCGGGCTTGAGCACCACCGTGTTGCCGGTCGCCAGCGCGGGGGCGATCTTCCACGCGGCCATCAGCAGCGGGAAGTTCCACGGGATGATCTGGCCGGCGACGCCGATGGGCGAGAGCTTCGCGCCGGGGAACGCGTAGTCGAGCTTGTCGGCCCAGCCCGCGTAGTAGAAGAAGTGTGCCGCGGCGAGCGGGATATCGACGTCGCGGGACTCCTTGATCGGCTTGCCGCCGTCCATCGTCTCGAGGACGGCCAGCTCGCGGGACTTCTCCTGCATGATGCGAGCGATGCGATAGATGTACTTCGCGCGCTCGCGGCCGGGCATGCGGCCCCAGACGGTGTCGTACGCGCGCCGAGCGGCCTGCACGGCGCGGTCGACGTCGGCGTCGGTGCCGACGCCGAACTCGGCGATGGGCTGCTCGGTCGCCGGGTTGACCGACGTCATGTAGTCGCTGGCGTCGACGAACTGGCCGTCGATGAAGTGGCCGTAGCGTTCGCGGTACGTCGCGTGGCCGGTCGACTCGGGCGCCGGGGAGTAGTCCCACAGGTCGCCGAAGAGCAGCTCGCGGGGCCCGCGATCGGGGTTGGTGTCGTTCATGACAGCCTCGGTGGCCGCGCGGTCGAGCGCGCGGGTGCTCGGTGTCGGCGCTTATGCGCGCCGGTGTTCATGCTCGGCCGGTCTAGTAGGCGCCGGTGGTCGAGTAGTATCGGTCGGACTGGTAGGCGCCGGTGCGCTGCTTCTCGAGCTGCTTGAGCACGTCGTTCAGCAGGCTGGATGCACCGAAGCGGAACCAGTGGTTGTCGAGCCAGGCATCGCCGACGGTCTCTTTGACCATGACGAGGTACTTCAGCGCGTCCTTCGCGGTGCGGATGCCGCCGGCGGGCTTCATGCCGACCTGGCGCCCGGTGGCGAACCAGTGGTCGCGGATCGCTTCGAGCATCACGAGGGTGACCGGCATCGTCGCGGCGGGGTTCACCTTGCCGGTGGACGTCTTGATGAAGTCGGCGCCGGCGTCCATCGCGATCTGCGAGGCGCGGCGGACGTTGTCGTACGACACGAGCTCGCCGGTCTCGAAGATGACCTTGAGCCGCGCGGGCCCGCAGGCGTCCTTCACGGCGGCGATCTCGTCGTACGTGAAGGTGTAGTCGCCGGCGAGGAACCGCCCGCGGTTGATGACCATGTCGATCTCGTCGGCGCCTTCGCCGACGGTGCGCTTCACCTCTTCGAGGCGCTCACCGAGCGACGCCTGCCCGCTGGGGAAGTACGTGGCGACGGCGGCGACCTTGACGTCGGTGCCCTCGAGCTCGCGCTTCGCCTGGGCGACGAAGGGCGGATACACGCACACGGCGGCGGTGGTCGGGATGTCGTCGCGACCGAGCATCGGGCTGCGCGCCTTGCGGCAGAGCGACCGGACCTTGCCGGGGGTGTCGGCGCCGGCGAGGGTCGTGAGATCGGTCATCGAGATGGCGAGCTTGAGGCCCGCCACCTTGGCGTCGGTCTTGATGCTGCGCTTGCCAAAGGTCGCCGCGCGCTCGTCGGCGGCGACAGCGTCGACCGCCGGGATGCGCGGGACGACGTAGGGGGATGCCATGCGGGGATCCGGGGACCGGGTTCGGGCCCGATGGTGCGCGGCGGGGGCGGGGTCGTCAACGGCTGGGGTGGAGCAACATACGGCGCAGTGCGTCGACCCCCACCCCGGGGGCCCCGTGATCCGATCCCGCCGACCGCTCGGTAGGGCCAGCCCACCGCCGTTGAGCGTGCCCGCGCGAACCGATACGGTCGCGGCACCTCTGACCCTCGGTGTGTTCATGCGAATCGCGGCTGTCGCTCTCGCGTCCTGCGTCGTTCTCGCCTGCTCGGGCACAGCGTCGATCGATCCGAACGCTGCGCCCGGGGTCGACGACGCCGGTGAGGGCGGGGGTGGCGAAGGGCGGGGCGGCGCCGATGCGTCCGGAGGCGACGACGCTGCGAGTGGGGCCGACGTCGAGCCCGGCGATGCGGGTGGGCCCGATGCCCCGGTGACGGATGCGGCGGGTGGCGACGACGTGGCCATGCCGGACGCCGGCGACGCGTCCACGTCCGACACCGCGACCGCGGAGGATGCCGCGCCGGATGCCCCGCCGTTCGGGGGCGCGCCGGAGATCACCCGCGTGTACCCCGAGGTCGTGCTCTCGGACGGCCTCTTCTATGTCGAGGGCGAGCGCCTCGCGCGGTTGCCGAACGACGTCCGCGAGACCCGGGTGCAGATCCTGCCCGAGGTCGGCGACCCGATCGAAGCGCGGGTCGTCGCCGGTGTGCCCGGGCGCGTCGTCGTCTCTGCGCCGGCCGACCTGCACGAGCGGCTGCCCGGGCTCGGCACCGTCGTGCTCACGACGCCCGAGGGCGGCGACACCTGGCAGCCGGTGTTTGCGACGAACGACTCGACCTTCAGCGGCAAGACGCTGCCCGGCGCCGGGTTCGTCGGCAACGTGTACCGCCTCGTCGAGGGGGCTCCGCAGCTGCCGGACCTCGACGCGCCGTGCGGCGACGCCGTCGTGCGCACCGACACGGGCTGCCCGTTCACGTCGATCCTCGTCGGCGCGGTCAACATCCCCGAGCGGTCGTGGGATGCCGGGTTCCCCGGTCTGCTCGCGGACGTGCAGGAGTGGTTCGCCATCCGCTTCGACGGCTACCTCGAGATCACCACCCCGGGCGAGTACGGGTTTCGCACCTGCTCGGACGACGGCTCGACGTTCGAGGTCGACAGCGGGTCCGGCCTCGCCGTGGTCGTCGACAACGACGGCACGCACTCGATGCAGTGCCGCGAGGGGACGGTCACGCTCGACGCCGGTCGACACGCCGCGCGGCTCGGCTACTACCAGGGGCCGCGGACCGAGATCGGCATGGTGCTGTCGTGGCGCCCGCCCGGTGGGGACTGGGCCGTCATCCCCGAAGAAGCGCTGCGCCTCTTCGAGCTCGACGCGTTCTGACGTCGGTGGCGCCCGGATGCCGCAGCCCGCGGCACCCCCGACCGAAGCGGCCTGTCACTCGGCCGTCAGCGCTGCCGGTTGCCCTGCGGTCAAGGCGTCGGCCACCGCGCGACCGACCCGTCGCCCGAGGGTGTAGATCGTCACCTGCGGCGGGCCGCCGATGGACGTCGGCAGCAGCGAGCCGTCGGCGATCCAGAGGTTGTCGATGAAGTGGTGGCGCCCGGACTCGTCGACGACGCCGTCCTCGGGCGAGGCGCTCATGCGCATCGTCGACATCGGGTGCACCGCGGTGAACGTCGGGCTGCAAGGCCGGATCAGGTCGACCGTCAGCTGCTCGATGTCGCGCTCGGTCTCGACGACGATCGGGGGGTTCAGCGGCACGACCACGCGACGCGCGCCGCCGGCGAGCAGCAGGCGGGCGGTCTCGCGCAGCCCGAGGGCCACCTGCGCGCGGTCGTCGTCGTTCATCGCGTACCGGATGCGCAGGTTGTCGCCTTCGCCGGGGGACACGCGCCCCTCGGTCTCGTCGTGGACCATCGCGATCGCCACCGACGCCCGCGCGTACTGGCGCATCAGCGCGGCGTGGCCAGGCCCGAACCCGGGCAGCAGGGCGGCCGCGCCGGCGGGGTGGGCGAACCCGGACACGATCCACACGCGGTGAGCGGCGCCGGGGTCGAAGTCGAGAAACTCGGTGCACTCCACCGACTGGGGGATGCCACGCCAGCCTTCGACCGGGTCGTCGTGCAGGCCGAGCACCGCCGCGCCGGGGTGCAGGTGGAGGCCGACGCCCGCGCGTCCGTGGGGGTCGGGCAGTCCGCTGGCGATATGCAGCGCCGCGGATCCGGTCGCCGAGCCCGCCAGCACCACGGCGCGGGCGGAGATCATGAACTCGCCGATCGGGCGGTTTCGCGTCGGGTCGAAGAGGCGGCCACGCACGCTGGTCGCCTGTGCGCCGTCGTGCTCGATGCGGTCGACGCGGGCGTCGGTCAGGACGGTCGCGCCGGCTTCGACCGCCGGCGGGATCAGCATCCGAAACGCGTTGGTCTTGCCGTTGTAGGCGCAGCCGAGTTCGCAGAAGCCGCTCTGCTGGCAGCGGTCGTCGCGGTTCTCGGACAGGCGCCCGCCGCGGTACCCGAGCGCCTCGATGCCGCGCGCGAGGATGTGGTTGTTCGCGTTGACACGATCCTCGGGCACGGTGCGCACCTTGAGCATCGCCTCGACCGCGGCGTAGTCGTCCTCGAGCCCGTCGAGGGCGAGCCCGAGCTCGTCGCGCCACCGGGCGATGATCGGCGCCGGGGCGCGCTTGCACAGGTTCGTGTTGTGCAGCGTCGAGCCGCCCACGCCCTGGCCCTGCAGGATGTTCACCGTGCGGTCGACGGTCGCGCGGGCCCCGGACTCGGCGAAGAGGTGGGGGATCATGCGGTCTTCGAGCTGGTTCATCTCGGCGGGACCGATCATGGAACCGCGCTCGATGGCGATGCAGCGCAGGCCCCGCCGGGCGAGCTCGTAGAGGGCCATCGAGCCGCCGGCGCCGGTGCCGATGACGACGACGTCCGCGCTCTCGCGCAGCGTCGGCGCCGCGGTGCGACCGCGGATGACCTTGCCAAAGAGGGCGTCGCTCACAGGTCGGCCCCCGGTCCGAGGTCGTCGGGGCGCGGCGTACGCGGCAGCGACGGGCCGTCGTATCCGATCGCATCCCAGCTCGCCGGGTCGCTGTACCAGCCGAGCATGCAGATCGTCTTCACGCCGTTGAAGGCCGCGACCCGAGCGGTCTGCGGTGCGGTGGCCCACCGCTCGAGGTTCTCGTCCTGAGCGCCCGGGTCCAGCCGGGTGAATCGCCGGCGCTTCGGCCCGAACACGAGCGGCTGGTACTCGAACACCACGAGCAGGTTGCGAAAGATCCCGGCCTGGGCCTCCGGCAACCGGGCGAGGTAGTCCTCGACGAAGCGGACGATGCGGTCGAGCGCGTCGTCGGGCAGTGGGTCGTCGGACGGTCGACAGATGCGCGCCGCGAGCGCCCGGGTGATCTCGACCTCGAGGGCGTCGAACGGCTCGAAGGCCCGCGATGTGGCGCGCCCGTCGATGAGCTTCAGCGACCCGGCGAGGGCGCCGAGGCTCGTCGCCTGCAGGTCGAACTCGCGGATCGCGTGCAGCGTGGCGCGCACGCGGGTCATCGCCCGCGTTGTGGGTTCGAGATCGGCCATGGTCCGTCGGTGTTCGGCGGCGGGTCGTACTCGATCCCCGCGCCATGGCAGTGCACTCCTTCGTGCGGCTGTCGTCAACGTGTGAAGGCGGCGCGGCGCGTCATCGCAACCGAAGGGCGGAGCGTGCGAGCGTCCCGTCGGGCGCGATCCGGCCCCGCGCCGTGCACCGCGAGGCGGCGCGATTGAAAACAGACCGGTTGGTCTGGTAGGCTCGCGCGCCGGCGTCCCCCCGGCCCCGACGACGGACATGGCCCCCGATCGAACGACGACGACCCGCGGCGAGAAGAAGCGGCAGCAGCTGCGGCGCGCGGCCGCCCAGTGCTTCTCGGCTCGCGGATACCACGACACGACGGTCGAAGAGATCGTCGACGCGGCGGGTACGTCGAAGGGCAGCTTCTATTGGCACTACGAGTCCAAGCTCGCCGTGCTCGTCGACATCCTCGGCGTGTGGGGCCGTGAGGTGATGGAGGCGCTCTTCGTGCGCTTTCAGCCGGCGGTGGAGTCTCGCGGCACGCTGCTGTCGCGCATCGACGCGATCGCCGGGGCCATCGTGGCGGAGCTCGAGCGGGGCCGCGAGATGCTGCCGCTGTGGCTCGAGTTCACCGCGCTCGCCCCGCGCGAGCCGCAGGTCGCCGAAGAGCTCGCGCGGTTCTACGTGCGGGGGCGCTCGGCGATCGTCGAGGTGCTCGACCCGGTGTTCGACGGCCGGTTCGACGATGCCACGCGGCGGGGGATCGCGGCGGCGCTCTTCGCGTTCTACATGGGCCTGCTCATGCAGGAGCTGCCGGATCCCGAGCGGGGTTCGGCGCCGCAGTCCGTGCAGCGGCTGATCGCGGCGATCTATGAAGGCGCGTCGTCGGTCGCGGCGCAGGCCCCGACCGCGTCGGCAGACGTCGGCACGGCACACGGAGCCCCCCCGGCCGCGCTGCTGCGCCGAGCCGGCGGGCTGCTGCGCGGGCACGTCGTCGCGCTGCGGGCCCTCGTGCGCGACGCGCTGCCGGACGTCGTCGAGGAGCCGCTGCCTTCGGGCGCCGTGCGCTTCGTCCTCTGCCGCGAGCTCGCACGGCTCGACGTCGAAGACGGGCACGCCGTGCTCTCGTTCGGTACCCGACTCGGCGACGACGTCGACGCGCCGGGACTGGTCCGTGACGCCTCCGGTGAAGGCCGGCTCGTGCTCGGGCCCGGGGACGCGCTGGCCCCGGTCGCGGTGCGTGACCTGATGCTCGTGGCCTTCGCCCGCGGTCGCTGATCGCCGAGGCGCAGCGTCGTGCACGCGGGCTGCATCGGTGCCGACCCTGCGCCGCTTCGCGGTTGTCGGCCGAGTTCGATGACGCGCGAAGCACTTCGGGCGGCGTCGCGGGCAGACTCACGAGTCGAGGATGCGACTCACGGGTCGAAACTGGACTGGACAGTTCTGTCAGCCGGGGATCCATCGCTGCGGAACCGTTTCGCTTTCGCGCGGGACCGACTCGCGAGTCGCCGAACGGGTCGTCCAGTGGTTGAACCAATCTCGTGTGGGGAATTGGATAAACCATTGAAATGCGAATGGTTACACGGTCGTGGCGTTCGTGATTCCCGCTTGACGGGGCCGACTTCTGCGTGGCAGGGCCGACCCTCGACTCTGCCAGACCCGCTGGTCTGGTACACCGCGCAGAGCCCTGGACCGTCATGTCGACTGCACCGCCCACGCGACCGGATTCGACCGGTACGCCGACCGCCGCTCGCCCGATCCTGTCTCGCCCCGTGCCGACGTTGCTGGACGCGCTGGTCGCGTCCGACGACGCCGTGGTGCTCTCGTTCGCCGGGCAGGGCGGGGCGTGGCTGCCCGGACTGCGGGACGTGGTCGCGACGTGGCCGGACCTGCGCGCGCGGGTCGAGGTGGCGGCGAAGGCGCTCGCCGGCGTGGCGGCGCACCCGGACGTGGCCGCCGAGGGGTTCTATCCCGATGGGGTGGATCTCGTGCGCTGGTTGGACGACGAGGACGCGGCGTCGCGGGTGGACCTCGCGACCTCGACCGTGTCGCAGCCGTGCATCGCCCTCGCCCAGATCCTGCGGTGGGAGGCCCTTCGCCGCGAAGGGCTCGACGCCCTCATCGAGCGAGGTCGCGTCTGGTTCACCGGCCACTCGCAGGGCCTCGTGACGGCGATGGTCGTCGCCTCGTCGCCGGGTGGCGTCGTGTCCGACGAGCGCATCGCGGACCTCGTGCGGTGGATGGCCTGGCAGGGCGTCACGATGGACGGCACGTGGCGCGAAGTGGACCCGTCGCCGGACCTGCCGACGATGGTGTCGATCGCCGGTGTCGAGCACCAGCGGCTGGACGCGCTGGTCGCGGACTTTCTGCGCCGGCGCCCGACCGCGCAGGTCGGCATCGCCCTGCACAACACACCGACGCGGCACGTGCTCGCCGGCGCCGGTCGGGATCTCGACGCCTTCGTTCGCTACGTCGAGCAGGTCGCGGCCCGCGAGGCGGCCGCCCGCAAGGCGCGCCGGTTTGCCGGTCGCCCCCTCGCGCCGATCTTCGAGCCGCTGCCGACGAGCGCGCCCTTTCACACCGCGGCGATGCAGCCCGCCCGCGAGCGCATGCAGGTCGTGGCCGACTCGCTCGGTCGCCCCTGGGACGACGCCCGGGTCATCGGCCGGGTGGTGCGCTGTGACGAGGCCCGCGTCATGCGCGCCGACGACGACGCGACCGCGTGCGTGCTGGCGTCCCAGTACGACCAGCCGACCCGGTGGCGACAGACGATCGCCCACTGTGTCGACGCCCTCGACGCCGCCTGGATCCTCGACATCGGCCCCGGCGACGGCGTCGCACGCCTGACCCGCAGCGCCGCCCGCGGCAGCGGTGCCGGCGTGCTCGCGCTCGACACCGCGTCCGGACGCACCGCGCTGCTGACCCCCGGCGCCGCGCCGTCGCGCCCGCAGCCGTGGGCCTCGTTCGCGCCGCGTGCGCTCGCGCTGCCCGACGGGCGCGCCGTGCTCGCGAATCGGTACACGGATCGCACCGGGCACTCGCCGGTGGTGTTGCCGGGCATGACCCCGACCACGGTCGAGGTGCCGATCGTCGCGGCGGCGGCCAACGCCGGCTTCACCGCAGAGCTCGCCGGCGGCGGGCAGGTGACGGCGGACATCCTGCGGACCCGCCTCGCCGAGCTGCAGGGGGCGATCGCTCCCGGCACTGGCGTCGTGTTCAACGCCCTCTATCTCGACCGGTACCTGTGGGACCTGCACTTCGGCCGCGAGGGCGTCGTCCTCGACGCGCGTCGGTCCGGCGCGCCGCTGATCGGCGTGACGATCTCGGCGGGCATCCCGGACGTCGACGAGGCGGTGGACTGGCTGGACCGGTTTGCCGAAGCCGGGCTGTGGCTCAACGCGTTCAAGCCTGGCACGGTCGACCAGATCCGCCAGGTGCTGAAGATCGCCGACGCGGCGCCGCAGCACACGGTCTTTGTGCACGTCGAGGGCGGTACCGCGGGCGGTCACCACTCGTGGGAGTCCCTCGACGAGCTGCTGCTCGCGACGTACGGCGCGATCCGTGAGCGCGACAACGTCGTCCTCTGCGTCGGCGGCGGCATCGCCACCCCCGAACACGCCGCCGAACGCCTGCTCGGCACCTGGTCGCAGCGCTACGGTCGCCGGTCGATGCCGGTCGACGCCGTGCTGCTCGGCACGGCCACGATGGCCGCCCGCGAGGCCGCGACGTCGGCGTCCGTGAAGCAGGCGCTCGTCGACGCGAAGGGCCACGACGGCGCCGTGTTCGCCGGGGCCTTCGAGGGCGGCGTGACGTCCGGACGCTCGTCGCTGGACGCCGACATCCACTACCTCGACACCAGCGCCGCTCGGGCCGCACGGCTGCTCGACGCCGTCGCCGGTGACGCGAACGCCGTCGCCGCGCGCCACGACGAGATCGTCGAAGCGCTCGCCGCCACCTGCAAGCCGTGGATCGGTGACGTCGCGACGATGACGCCCCTCGAGCTCGTCCGCCGCCTCGTCGCCCGCATGGCGATCGGCCGCGGCGGCCCGTACGAGGACGGCGCGTGGCTCGACGTCTCGTGGCGCCAGCGCGTGTTCGACGTCGTCCAGCGCCTGGAAGCCCGAATGGTTTCGCAGAACGCCGGAGCGTTCGAGCCGGTCGTCGCGACCCTCGCCGACCTCGACGCCACCGACACCCTCGTCGACCGCCTCGCCGCCGCGTACCCCCACGCCGACGACGGCGAGGTCGGCCCGCTCGACGCCGCGTGGTTTGTCGAGACCGTCTGCCGTCGCCCGGGCAAGCCGGTGCCCTTCGTGCCGGTCATCGACGCCGACGTGCGCCGCTGGTTCGCGTCCGACTCGCTCTGGTACGCCCACGACGATCGCTTCGACGCTGACCAGGTGCTGATCATCCCCGGCCCGCGCGCCGTCGCCGGCATCGACCGCGTCGACGAGCCGATCGCCGCGCTGCTCGCGCGGTACGAAGCCGCCGCCGTCGCCGCGATCCCCGCCGCCGCGCGCGACGCCGCCGACCGCCGCCGGTGCGCCCGGGGCAGCGCGGCGTCGACGACCGCACCGACGCATCTCGAGGCCGACGCCCACACCGACGCCGGCGCGTGGTTCGCCGAGCTCGCCAGCGGTCGCGGGCCGGTCGCCGCAGCGTTCGCCGCCCCCGACGCCCACCTCGGCGGGCGCCTCGTCGCCAACCCGCTGCACGGCCTCTGCGCCCCCGTGCCCGGCACCGTCGCCGACCTGACCCGCGATGACGCAGGGGTCACGACCGCGATCGTCGTCCGACCCGACGACGAGGACGGCCACGTCGAGGTGTGTCTCGATGGCGACGGCGTGCGGGTCACCGTCGCGCTGGACGCCGACGGGCTGCGCGCGGACCGGGTCGCGCGGTGGGCGGTGTCGTTCGACGCCGGCCTCGTGCGCATCCACGACGCCGATGGCGACGACCGCGATGCCACCCGGCGCCTCTACGCCGACGTGCTCTTCGGCGGCGCGCTCGACCCGGTGGGCCTCTTCGAGACTGCCCACGCCACCGCGGTGGTCGACCGGGCGCGTGAGCGGTCCTGGCGGGCGGTCACCGGCGGGCACCCGGGCGGCGACGCCACCGCGTCGCGGGCCTTCGCCCTCGCCTGGCCGGCGCTCTTTCGGGTGCTCGCCGCCGACGCTCTCGCCGAGGGGCTGCTGCGCCTCGTGCACGAGCGCAACGCCGTCGACATCGACGCCGCCTGGCCCCCGAGGGCCGGCGAGACCGTGCAGGTCGAGGCCCGCGTGGTGCAGGTCGACGACGGCCCGCGGGGCCGCCGGGTGGTCGCCATCGCGCGCCTTCGCAGCGACCGTGGCCTGCTCGCGCGTCTCGAGTCGTCGTTCTTCATCCGTGGCGACTACGGCGCGACGGCGATGGCGTCGCAGGTCCGGCAGACCGTGCGCCCGCGTCTCGCGCTCGACGCTGACACCGCCGCGTGGTGGGCCGCGCAGCCGTGGTGCGAGGCCGACGCTGCGGCGCTGACCGGCACCGTCGACGCGACCCTCGACCTGCGGTCGGACGTACCCCGTGACGGCGCCGCCGTGCACACGGCGCGGGGCACCCTCGTCGCCGATGGGGCGACGGTCGCTACGATCGACGCTCGCTTCGACGGCGGCGACACGCACCCGATGCGCGCGCTGCTCGACACGCTGACCGCGGCGGCCGAGGTGACGCCCGGACCGGGTCGCACCCTCGCCACCCTGGCCGTGACGGCGCCGCGTTCGATGGCGGCGTTCGCGAACGCCGGAGGCGACCACAACCCGATCCACCGGTCTCCGCTGGCCGCGCGCCTCGCGGATCTCGACGCCCCCATCGTGCACGGCATGTGGACGGCGGCGCGCGCCGAGGCGCTGACGGTGGCGACGGTCTGCGGTGGGGATGCGCGGCGACTGCGCCGGTTCGACGCGGCCTTTCTCGCGCCGCTCGCGCTCGGTGCCGACGTCCGCATCGACGTCGTGCGGCGCGGGCTGCGTGCCGGCGACCTGCACCTCGAGGTCGTCGCGACCGACGTGGCGTCCGGCGCGGCCGTGCTGCGTGCCCATGCCGACGTCGCGGCCCCGCGCACGGCGTGGATCTTCCCCGGTCAGGGGATCCAGCACGCCGGCATGGGCATGGACGGGTACGCCCGGTCGCGGGCGGCGCGTTCGGTCTGGGACCGCGCGGACGCGTGGACGCGTGCGTCGCACGGGTTCTCGATCCTGCGCATCGTGCGCGAGAACCCGAAGCGCCTCGTCGTCGGGCGCCACCGCCTCGCCCACCCGAAGGGCGTGCTGCACCTGACCCAGTTCACCCAGGTGGCCATGGCCGTGCTCGCGTCGGCGCAGGTCGCCGAGCTGCGCGAGGCCGGTGCGTTCGCGGCCGACGCGGTCTGCTGCGGCCACTCCGTCGGTGAGTACAACGCCCTCGCTGCCGTCGCCGACGTGCTGCCGCTCGAGGCGGTCGTCGACCTCGTGTACCACCGCGGTCTGACCATGCACACGCTGGTCCCGCGCGACGCCGAGGGGCGGTCGAACTACCGCATGGGTGTGGTCCGACCCCACTACGCCGGGCTCGATCACGCCGGCGCCGAGGCCCTCGTCCGCGAGGTCGCCGCGGCGACCGGCGAGTTCATCGAGATCGTGAACTACAACGTGCGCGGCCGGCAGTACTCGGTGACCGGCACGATCGCCGGGTGCGAGGCCCTCGCCGAAGCCCTCGACGCGCGCCGTCGCCCGGGGGGCAAGCCGGCGTGGATCGAGGTGCCGGGGGTCGACGTGCCCTTCCACTCGACGCTGCTGCGCGACGGGGTCGACGCGTTCCGCCGGACCCTCGACGAGCGGCTGCCGGCCACGATCCCGTGGCAGCGCCTCGTCGGCCGGTACGTGCCGAACCTCGTCCCGCGCCCGTTCACGCTCGCAGCTTCGTTCGCTCGTGAGATTGTCGAAGTCACCGGGTCCGCGCCGCTCACCGCTGCGCTCGACGCCGGCTGGGGCGCGATGTCGCTCGACGATCGCGCGCGCCTGCTGCTGATCGAGCTGCTCGCGTGGCAGTTCGCCAGCCCGGTGCGCTGGATCGAGACGCAGGACGTCGTCCTCGCGCCGACCGACCCGCGCGACGTCGCCGGCCTCGCGCCGGACGCCGACCCGCTCGCCGGACTGGGCGTGCAGCGGATCGTCGAGGTCGGCGTCGGCACCCAGCCGACGCTCGCGAACATGGCCCGGTACACGCTCTCGCTGACCGGCCGCGACGACGTCGTCGTGCGCAACGTCGAGGCAGACGCCGAGGTTGTGTTCGCCCGCGACGAGGATCCGGAGCCGGTCGAGGTGGCCCCCGAGGCCGATGCGGCCGCGACCGACGCAGGGACGGCCACCGCGGTACCCACGAACACCGCGGCGACGAATGCCACGCCGGTCGCGGTTGCCGCCCCGGCACCCGTCGCGACCGCGGCGTCCATCGTGACGGACGCGCCGCTGTCCGTGACCACCGCGCTGCGTGCGCTCCTGGCCGTGCAGGCCCGCGTGCGCCTCGACCAGATCGGCGACACGGACTCGATCGACGAGCTCTTCGACGGCGTGTCGTCGCGCCGCAACCAGGCGTTGATGGACCTCGGCGTCGAGTTCGGCGTGGGCTCCATCGACAACGCCCACGAGATGCCCCTCGCCACCCTCGAAGCCGAGCTCGAGCGCCGCGCGCCTCGATACGCAGCGGCCGGCAAGGTGCTGTCGGCGGCCCGCGACGCCGCGCTGCAGCGGGTGTTCGGTGGCGCGCGCCTGCGCCGCGCCGACCTGGCTGACCACATGGCGTCGACCTGGGGTCTGCCCGCAGGCCGCACCGAGTCGGCCCTGCTGAACCTCGCCCTCGACGTGCGCGACGGCGACTCCGCTCGCGGCGGCGCCCTCGGCGCGGCCGCCGACGTGCCGTCGTCCCGCGATGCGGCGCTCGGCGTGGTCGACGCCGCCGTGCAGCGGTGGGCGGCGACGCAGGGCATCACCGTGGCGAAGGCCTCGGCCGCGACCGGCGGTGGCGCCGTGGATGCCGCGGTCGTCGACGCCCTGCGCGACGAGATCACCGGCCCCGACGGCGTCCTCACCCGCGTGGCCGAAGCGTTCGACGCCGCCCTCGGCCGGTCGGTCGCGGGCCCCGGCCTGCCGACGTCGGACGCCGCGCTGCAGCGCCTGGCGACCCTCGACGCCGAGCTCGGTACCGACTTTGCCGACTGGCTGACCCCCCGGTTCTCGGCGGCGATGCACGTCGAGCTGAGCCAGCCGTGGGCCTTCGCGCGCCGCGACGTGGCGCGCCTCTTCTTCGCCGCGCTCACCGAGTTCGACGCCGACGCGGTCGACGCCGAGCTCGGTCGCCTCGCCGCCTTCGCTGCGGACCCGACCGTCGCCGACACCGCCGCCTGGTACGCGTCGCGCGCCCGAGCGCTCGGGGCCACCCGCCTCGCCGGCGCCCTGGCGTCCCTCGCCGACACGGCGGTCGAGCCCGTGCCCGTGCGGCCGATGCGCCCGACGGTGCAGACCCTCGCTGGCGGCGGCGCTGCGTGCGTCGAAGTGCCCGACCCCGAGGCCCACGACACCGCGTCGTTCGCGCAGGCCCTGCTCGACGACCCGCGCTGCCGCGCGTTCGCCGACCCGGCCCTCGAGGCCACCTGGGCGAGCGTGCTCACCGACGCGGGCGACGCCCCCCTCGACCTGCGCGACGAGGTGGCCGTGGTCACCGGCGCGTCGCCCGGCTCGATCGCCTTCGAAGCCGTGCGCAACCTGCTGCGCGGCGGCGCCACCGTCATCGTCACGACGACGAGCTGCACCCCCGAGCGCGTCGACACGATGCGCGCGCTGTACCGCGAGGCCGCCGTGCCCGGTGCCGTGCTGCACATCGTGCCGATGAACCAGGGGTCGATGCGCGACGTCGACGCCTTCGTCGACTGGTTGTTCGACGAGGCGACCGAGCAGGCCGGCGCCGGCGTCCGCGTGCGCAAGCTCGCCACCCCGCCGACCCTGCTGCTGCCCTTCGGCGCGGTGCGTGACCTCGGCCCGCTCACCGAGATGGGCCCGTGGTCCGAGTTCGCCCTGCGCGCCATGCTGACCGGCGTCGAGCGCCTCGTCGCGCGCATCGCCGAGCGGTCGATGGCCGACGGCGTCGGCGATCGCCCGTGCCACGTCGTGCTGCCGCTGTCGCCGAACCACGGCGTCTTCGGTGGCGACGGCGCGTACGGCGCCAGCAAGGCCGGCCTCGACGTGCTGCTGAACCGGTGGCGCAGCGAGCACGCGGCCTGGGGGCGCGCCACGACCGTGGTCGGCGCCCGCATCGGCTGGGTGCGCGGCACCGGGCTGATGAAGGCGAACGACCTCGTGTCCGCCGCCCTCGAAGCCGAGCTCGGCCTGCGGACGTTCGGCAACGACGAGATGGGCTGGCTCATCGCGGCGCTGTGCGACCGCCGGGTGCGCGACGCCGCGGCCACGACGCCGCTGCTCGCCGACCTCACCGCCGGGTTCGCCGACGCCGACGACCTCGCCGGCACGGTCGCGCGGGTCCGCGCCGACATGACCGCCGACGCGGCGCGGGTGCGACGCATCGCCGAGCTCGACGCGCTGGTCGCGTCGCCGGCGAGCGCGACGCCGCGCATCGAGGCGCTGCCTGCGTCCGTCGTCGACCTGCCGCCGCTGGCGGTCGGGTCCGGCGAGGGCACGTCGGACCTCGACCTCGACCTCGACCGCACGATCGTCATCGTCGGCTTCGGCGAGATCGGCCCGTGGGGCACCGCCCGCACGCGCCGCGCCGCCGAGGTGTCGGCGGACCTCTCGCCGGCCGCGGTGCTCGAGCTGGCGTGGATCTGTGGCCTCGTCCGGTTCGAGGGCGGCCGCTGGGTCGACGCCGAGTCCGGCGAAGTGTTCGCCGAGCACGAGGCGGTCGAGCGGTACGGCGACGAGGTGCGGGCCCGCAGCGGGCTGCGCTTCGTCGACCCGTCGGTCGCCGGCTACGACCCGGACCAGCTGCCGCTCATGCAGCCGGTGTGGCTCGACGAGGACTTCACCTTCGCCGTGTCGTCCGAGGACGACGCCCGTGCCTTCGTCGCCGAAGACCCCGAGCACACCGCCGTCGCGTGGGACGAGGCCGGCCAGCAGTGGCAGGTCACGCGGTCCGCGGGCACGGTCGTGCGCGTGCCGCGGGCGGCGCGCCTGAACCGGACGGTGGCCGGCCTCGTGCCGAGCGGCTTCGACCCCGAGCGCTTCGGCGTCCCGGCCGACCTCGCCGGCTCGGTCGACCGGGTGGCGCTCTTCAACCTCATCGCCACCGCCGACGCGTTCTTGTCGGCGGGCATCGCCCCCGAAGAGCTCTACGAGCGCGTCCACCCGTCGCGCGTCGGCAACACGCAGGGCGCCGGCATGGGCGGCATGGTCTCGCTGCGTCGCATGTACGTCGACCACCTGCTCGGCAACGAGCGGCAGTCGGACGTGCTGCAGGAGTCGCTGATCAACGTCACCGCGGCGTGGGTCGTGCAGGCGTGTGTGGGCAGCTACGGCCCGATGTCGCACCCCGTGGCCGCCTGCGCCACCGCCGCCGTCTCGCTCGAAGAGGCGTACGACAAGATCCTCGCCGACAAGGCCGACATCATCGTCGCCGGCGGGTACGACGACATCTGCGCCGAGGGCGCGATCGGCTTCTCGGACATGAACGCCACGGCGGACACCGACGAGATGCTCGCGATGGGCATCGAGCCGGCGTCGATGAGCCGGGCGAACGACCTGCGCCGCAGGGGCTTCGTCGAGGCCCACGGTGGCGGCACGGTCCTCGTCGCCCGCGCCAGCACGGCGCTCGCGCTCGGCCTGCCCATCGAGGGCATCGTCGCGCAGGTCGGCTCGTTTGGCGACGGCGTGCACCGGTCGATCCCCGCGCCGGGCCTCGGTGCCGTCGCGTCGGCCACCGGCGGGGCGAGCTCGCCGCTGGGCCGCGCGCTGCGCCGGTTCGGCCTGACCGCCGACGACATCGGCGTCGTGTACAAGCACGACACGTCGACGGCCGCGAACGACCCGAACGAGAACCGCCTGCACGACACGCTGCAGACCGCGCTCGACCGCACCGCCGGCAATCCCCTGTGGGTCGTGTCGCAGAAGACGCTGACCGGCCACCCGAAGGGCGGCGCGGCGGCGTGGCAGATGCACGGCCTGCTGCAGACGCTGCAGACCGGCGTCGTGCCGGGCAACCGGGCGCTGCAGACCGTCGACCCGGCGATGCGCGCGTTCACGCACATGGGCTTCACCGACGAGCCGCTCACGGTGACCGACGGCCCCATCCGCGCGGGCCTCGTGACGAGCCTCGGCTTCGGCCACGTCAGCGTCGTCGCGATGCTCGTGCACCCGTCCGTGCTGCTCGACGCCCTCGACGACGCGACCCGTGCGGCGTGGGCCGAGCGGGCCACCGCCCGGCGTCGTCGGGCGCGGCGGGACCACGAGCACGTGCTCGCCGGGGACCGCCCGACGTGGCAGCGGCGCACCGAGCGCGGCTTCGTCGCCGCGGACGGCACCGACGCGCAGATGCGCGAAGAGGTCGCCGCGCTGCTCGACCCCACCACCCGCTGGTCGGGCGGTGGCTGGACCCGGGGGCAGGCATGATCGTCGGAGTCGGCATCGACGTCGTCGACGTCACCTCGTTCGCCGAGCAGCTCGCTGCGCCGGGCTCGGCGTTCGCGACCGGGACCTTTCGCGCGTCCGAGCGCCGCGACGCCCGTGAGGCCGGCGCCGGCGACGAGGCCACGCGCCTCGCCGCACGGTTCGCGGCCAAGGAGGCCTTCGTGAAGGCCTGGTCGTCCGGCGCCTGGGGGCGCCCCCCGCGGCTCAACCACGTCGACCCGACCGAGGTCGAAGTGGTACGGGACGCGTGGGGCCGCCCGACCCTGCGCCTGCACGGCGTCGTCGCGGCCGCCGTCGGCGCTCTCGGCGAGGTCCGCGCGCATCTCTCTCTGTCTCACGACGGACCGGTCGCAGTCGCAACCGTGGTCCTCGAACGCATCGCATCCACCGAGGCGACTCCATGACCTCGCGACCCGTTCAGCGCATCGCCATCATCAACCGTGGCGAACCGGCCGTCCGCTTTCTGCGGGCCCTGCGCGAGTACAACCTCGAGCACGACACGAACCTCACCGCGGTCGCGTTCTATACCGACCCGGACGCGTCGGCGCCGTTCGTGCGCCTCGCCGACGAGACCGTGCGCCTCGGCGCCGCCATGCGGTCCGACGGCAACGGCGGCATGGTCAGCGCGTACGTGCACATCGACTCGCTGATCGAGCACCTGCACGCGTCGCAGTGTGACGCGGTGTGGCCGGGCTGGGGCTTCGTGTCCGAGGACGCCCGGTTCGTCGAGCGCCTCGAAGCCGAGGGCATTACGTTCATCGGGCCGTCGTCGGCCGCGATCGACGCCCTCGGCGACAAGATCGCATCCAAGCAGCTCGCGCGCGACGCCGGGGTGCCGATGGCGCCCTGGGCCGAGCTCGACGCGGACGCCGACGAGGCGACGATCCGCGCCGCTGGCGACCGGGTGGGCTACCCCCTGATGGTCAAGGCGTCCGCCGGCGGTGGCGGGCGCGGCATCCGGCGGGTCGACGACGCGTCGGGGCTCGTCGCCGCGGTGCACGGTGTCGCCGACGAGGTACGCCGCGTGTTCGGCCAGGGCGGGCTCTTCGTCGAGCAGTGCGTCGTGAACGCGCGCCACATCGAGGTGCAGTTCGTCGTCGGTGTCGACGGGCGCGGGCGCGCCCTCGGCGTGCGAGACTGCTCGCTGCAGCGCCGCAACCAGAAGGTCATCGAAGAGGCGCCGTCGCCGGTGCTGCCCCCGCTGACCGAGCGCGAGCTCTGCGCCGCGGCGGTCCGGCTCGCCGAGACGGCCCGCTACCGCGGCGTCGGCACGGCGGAGTTTCTCTTCGTGCCCGAGACGCGGCAGGCATCGTTCCTGGAGGTCAACTCGCGGCTGCAGGTCGAGCACACGGTGACCGAGCTGCTCACCGGCTGCGACCTCGTGAAGACCCAGCTCGACATCGCCCGCGGCGTCGCCTGGGACCCGGGGTTCGGTGAGCCGCGGGGCTGGGCGATCGAGGCGCGCCTGAACGCCGAGGACCCCGAGGCGGGCTTTCGGCCGGCGCCGGGGCACGTGCGCGTGTTTCGGCCGCCGAGCGGCCCGGGCATCCGCGTCGACAGCGGCGTGATCGAGGGGTCGACGATCGCCCCCGAGTTCGACTCGATGATCGCCAAGGTCATCGCCTGGGGCCCGACCCGCGACGAGGCGATCGCCCGCCTCGAGCGCGCCCTGATCGAGTTCGACATCGTCGTCGAGGACGGCGCCACGAACCGCGCCTTTCTGCTCGACCTGCTGCGCCGGCCAGAGTTCCGGGACGCGACCGCGCACACGCGCTGGCTCGACGAGGCCAGCGCGGCCGGGGCGTTCGACGGTGCCGCCGGGGCGTTCGAGGCGCTGCTCGTCGCGGGCGTCGTCGCCTCGCGCACCGAAGAGCACGCCGAGCGGCAGCGGTTCCAGGGCGAGGTGCACTCGGGCATCCCCCAGCGGTTGCCGGCCCCCGAGGGGCAGACGCTGCAGCTGAAGCTGCGCGGCACCCGCGCGTCGATCGTGGTGCACGACATCGGCCGGGACCGGTACCTCGCCGGCACGCCGGGCCGCCTGCACCGGATCCGGCTCGAGCCGCTGGGCGCGAACGCCGCGCTGCTGCACATCGGCGATCAGCGTCACCGCGTGCTCTACGCCCGCGGGCGCAGCGGCGTGCACGTCGACATCGACGGTGCACTGCACCACGTCGAGCGTGCCACGGGCGGGCTCGTGCGTGCGCCGGCGCCGGCGCTGGTGTCGCACATCGAGCTCGAAGAGGGGCAGCACGTGCGGCCGGGCGACCTGCTGTGCATGCTCGAAGCGATGAAGATGGAGACGCCGCTCTTCGCCGAAGAAGAGGGCGTCGTGCAGTCCGTGCTCGCCCGCGCGAACATGCAGGTCGCGGCGGGGCAGCCGATCGTGGTGCTGCGCCCGGTGGGCGACGGCAACGACACGTCGGAGGGCTTCGTCGCGCCGGCGCCGCCCCGATCGCCGGCAGCGGCGCTGCGCATCGACGGGCGGTTCGACGCCACGGCGATCGACCGCCTCGACGACGAGGCCGCGGCGGCGGCGGTCGCCGAGCTGGCGGCGCGGGTGCGCACCGTGCTCATGGGGTACGACGCGCCGACCGAGAGCGCCGAAGCGCTGGCCGATCTGCTCGACGACGAGCACGCGTTCGCGTCGATCGAGCGGCCCGAACGGTGGGCGCCTCTGCTCGCCGAGCTCGAGGTCTTCGCCGACGTCGAGTCCCTCTTCGACCGCAACCTGCTGCCCCTGCCCGACGAGGCGGCGGCGGTGTCGGCCGAGGTGGCGTTCTATGACTTCTGCCGTCGCCACCACCTCGGCGCCGACGGTACCGGGCCGACCTTTCGGCCGCTGCTCGAGCGCGCGCTGCGCTGGTACGGCGTCCACACCCTCGCGCCGTCGGACTCGATGCGCCGGGTGCTGTGGCGCCTCGCCGTCGCGCACCGGCACGCGACGATGCGCCACCGTCTGTGCTCGGGTCTGCTGCGAGTCGCCATCGCCCTCGGCGAGGCGGGCCTCGCGACGGACCGGATGCCCACGTCGCGGGACGTCATCGATCGGGTCTCGCTCGTCGCGAACGCGAAGTACGTCTTCGTCGCCGACAACGCGCGCCAGGCGGCGTACACCCTCTTCGATCGGCAGCGCTTTCACCAGGGTCAGCGCGAGCTGCACGCCAGCATCGCCGAGATCGCCGGGGGCGCGCCGGTGCCGATGGCTGTGGCCGAGGCCGCGCACGACGTGCTGCCCGAGGCGCTGCGCCGCCTGAACGATCCGGCGACGACAGCCAGTGGGCAGGCCTCGCTCGTCGAGCTGATCGTTCGACGTGTCTATGATGGTCGAATCGATGACGCTTCGATGGCGATCGAATCGAGCCGCTCGCACGGCCGGTTCACCCTCGTCGATGGCGAGCGTGTCGCCGTCGTCTGGGGCGACGCCCACGCCGCCGACGTGCCGGCGAGCGAGGCGGACCGCGTTGAGCGGATCCTGCCCGACGGGTGGCTCGCCGCCGACGTCGACGCCGCCGCGAGCGCACCCGGCGTACCCGGTGACCGCGTCGAGACGTGGACGTGGCGCGACGGCGACGGTGCCGTGCACCATCGCACCCGAGGCGGGTACGACGACGCCGTCCTCGCGCACCTGCACCCCGAGATCGCCCGACGGGTCGAGGCCTGGCGCCTGGACGCGTTCGCCGTGACCGGCGTCTCGGGCAGCGAGCGGGTCTGTGCGCTCGCGCTGCGGGCCCACGACAACGACCGCGACGAGCGCGTGCACGTCGTCGCCGAGGTGTTCGACGTGCCGGCGACCCTCGCCCCCGGTGGGGACCGCGACCTGTGGGAATTCGAGCGCGCATTCTTCGAGGGGCTGCGCCTGCTGCGCGAGTCCCAGGCCCCGCGCAACCAGCGCCGGCGCCTGCACCAGAACCGCCTCACTCTCGTCATCCGCCGCCCGATCCACGCCTCGGCCCGCGACATCGCCCGCCTCGCGTGGGCGTTCGCCGCCCCGACCCGCGGGCTCGGGCTGGAGCGGGTCGTGATCCGCGTGCCCGTCCTCGATGAGGACGGCGCCGTGACGCCGACGGACTTTCGCATCCACCGGCCCGGGCGGCATCGGCTCGAGGTGCACCCCGAGCCGATCGATCGCGACGACGTGCGGTCGATGACCCGGTACGACCAGCGGGTTGTGCGGGCGCGCCAGCTCGGCACCGTGTACCCCTACGAGATCGTGCGCATGCTCGAGGGGCGCGCCGCCGACAGCGTGCCGCCGCACCCGGACATGGGGGACGGCACCTTCGTCGAGTACGACCTCGTCGATGGCGCCTTCGTCGCCGTGGACCGGCCGCGGGGCCAGAACACCTGCGGCGTCGTCGCCGGGCTCGTCCGCAACGCGACCCGCAAGCACCCCGAGGGCATCGAGCGCGTCTTTCTCGCCAGCGACGCCACGATGGCGATGGGCGCTCTCGCCGAGCCGGAGTGCCGTCGCGTGATCGCGGCGCTCGAGCTGGCCGAGTCCCGCGGCATCCCCGTCGAGTGGATCCCGGTGTCGGCCGGCGCGCGCATCGCGATGGACAGCGGCACCGAGAACCTCGACTGGACGGCCGCCGTGCTGCGCCGGATCATCGAGTTCACCCAGCAGGGCGGCATCATCCACGTCATCGTCGACGGGGTGAACGTCGGCGCCCAGTCGTACTGGAACGCCGAAGCCACCATGCTGATGCACACCCGCGGCGCGCTCATCATGACGCCGGCGGGGTCGATGGTGCTCACCGGGCGCAAGGCCCTCGAGTACTCCGGTGGCGTCGCCGCCGAGGACGAGAAGGGCATCGGCGGGTTCGAGCGGATCATGGGTCCGAACGGGCAGGCCCAGTACTTCGCCAACGACCTCGGCGAGGCCTACGCGATCCTCTTCGAGCACTACCGGTTCACGTGGTCCGGCACCGGTTCGCCGGCACGGCTGCACTCGGCCGACCCGCGGGACCGGTCGATCCTCGACAGCCCGTACACGTCGACGACGGACGACGGGTTCGCGACGGTCGGCGAGATCTTCGACGACGCGACGAACCCCGGGCGGCGTCGCCCGTTCGCGATTCGCGCGGTGATGAAGGCGGTCGCCGACACCGACGGCGGCGTGCTCGAGCGGTACCGCACGAGCCGCGACGCCGAGACGGCGGTCGTGCAGGACGCCCACATCGGCGGCCACCCGGTCTGCCTGCTCGGCATCGAATCGCGGCCCCTGCCGCGGCGCGGCCGTGTGCCCCTCGACGGACCCGACACGTGGACCGGGGGCACGCTCTTCCCCCGCAGCTCGCGCAAGATCGCCCGAGCGATCAACGCGGCGAGCGGCAACCGCCCGGTGGTGGTGCTGGCGAACCTCAGCGGGTTCGACGGCAGCCCGGAGTCGCTGCGCAAGTGGCAGCTCGAGTTCGGCGCCGAGATCGGTCGCGCGGTCGTGAACTTCGACGGCCCGATCGTGTTCGTCGTCATCGGGCGGTACCACGGCGGCGCGTACGTCGTGTTCTCGAAGGCGCTCAATCCGCAGCTCACCGCGCTCGCGCTCGAGGGCGCGTACGCCTCGGTGATCGGCGGTGCGCCGGCGGCGGCGGTCGTGTTCCCGCGGCTGGTGCGCAAGCGCGTCGCCGTGGACCCGCGCGTCGTCGAGAGCGCGGCTGCGCTCGCTGCGGCCACCGACGCCGAACGCCCGCGCCGGCGCGAGCGGCACGAGTCCCTCGTCGCGGACGTCACCCTCGAGGTGCAGGGCGAGGTCGCCGCGGAGTTCGACGCGATCCACACCGTCCAGCGGGCGGTCGAGGTCGGGTCGCTCGACGCGGTCATCGCGCCGCGGGACCTGCGCCCGGCGATCATCGATCGGCTGGACGCGGCGCTCGCTCGGGGTGCGGCGGCCGAGTGAGGCCGCTCAGTGAGCCGGGCTACTGCACCGTGCGCAGCTCGCCGCCGAGGTTGAGCAGCGCCGGGCAGTACCCGCGCTCGTTGTCGCGGACCCAGACCATCTCGGCGCCTCGCTCGCTGAACCGGTAGTCGTAGAGCCGCGCGCGGATCTGCCGCGGCGTGCCCTCGAACGACGTGCCCGTGAGCGCCCACACGGCCTCGCTGCCCTCGAGCAGGCGCTGGGCGAAGCGCGGGTACCAGCCGCCGCGGGTGCGATCGCAGCGTCCGTTCAGCGCGGCGAACCAGAGCTGCCAGTCCAGCCGGGGCATGTGCAGCCCGGCGAAGCGCGGCGCGGTGTCCATGAACACCGGCTTGTAGCGGAACTCGATCGGCTGCCAGTCGCGGCCGTTCTCGCTGACCTCGACGATGATCTCGGGCCGGCTCGTCGTCATCGTCGCGAAGAGCCCGTACGTGTTCAGCAGGCGCATCGACCGGATCTGCCGGCGGGTCTCGCGCACCGGCTCGCCCACCGGCCCGGCCACGTCCTCCAGGGGCTCGGCGTCCGGGCGCAGTTGCTGGTGCAGCTGGGCGGCGCCGAGCAGCGTCATCGCCAGGGCGAGCGCGGCGGGGATGCGGGTGAGCAGCCAGACGACGCGCCCGCGCCGCACGGTCTTCGGGCGAGCGATGGAGCCACCGAGAAAGCGGGGCATCGCGTCGTCGTCGAGCACGAGCACGGCCAGCGCGATCGTCAGCAGGTGAAAGAACCCGTAGTTGCCGCTCGCCGCCATCACGAGCATCAGCCCGATCGTCGACGCCGCGGCGAACATCCGCAGCCGCCGGGGGCCGAAGTAGAGCCAGGGGACGAAGAGCTCGACGAAGAGGGTCACGCCGACGCTGGCGGTGTGGATCCACGTCGGCAGGTGGTGAAACCAGCGGCTCCACCCGTGCGGCAGGGGCTGGGTCTCGTAGTGCAGCGTCATCGCCGTCCACGACGCCCAGGTCGGGTCGCCGCTGGCGAGCTTCACGACCCCGGACGCGAACATCAGCCGAAAGAGCAGGGCGCGCATCGCGAAGATGCCGATGCGGGTCGGTGGCTCGCGGTACCGCCCGGGCAGGGGGTGCCACGGCACGATGAAGAGGGTCAGAAAGAGCGTCTCGAGCAGCAGCGCGTCCCACTGGTAGCCGAAGAACACGCTCGTCGCGGTCAGTGACGCGTACGCGACGAGGGCGACGACGACGGCCAGCCCCGGCACGATGTTGAGAAGCAGGAGGGCGCCCGCCCCGAGCCCGGCCCCGCAGAGGAGCTTCAAGAATGCGTCGTCGGTGCGCCACCAGAGCAGCGTCGGCAGGTCGAGCCACGCGCTGATCCCGCCGTCGGTGTTTGCCGCCGCGCGTTGCATCGCCTCGGCCGCGGGGTCGATGCCGCCGCTGCCGATCAGGCCGTCGAGCTGCACGAAGAGCGAGCCGAACGCGGCGAGCACGACGATCGCGAGGATGCGCAGGTACAGAAAGCGGGCGACCTCGTGGCGTGGTTGCTCCGGCGCGCCCTGCAGCCAGCCGAAGAGGGTCGCGAGGGGGCGATCGAACCGTCGCTCGGCGGCGAAGCGGGCGTTGGCGATCCAGCGGACCGGCGGCGCGAACCGCCACACCCACCACCGCCACGCCGCCCCGGGCACCTCGGCCCGCGCCCGCGCGATCGCCGCCGGGCCGGTGAGGATCGGCTCGCCGGGGGCCGACAGGCGGACGCCCTCGTCGCGCAGCTCGTCGACGTCGAACCCGAACCCGGCGTGGTCGCGGGCGTAGTCCGGCGCCGCCGTCACCTGCACCGCCTCGCCGATGATGCTGCGCCACCACCGGGCGCGCCGCCGCATCAGCGGACTCGCGTCGTCGTACACGAGGGTGGGGCGAGGGGCGGGGCCGTCGTGGATCGGGTCGTTGCGCATGGGATTCGAATCCGCCAGGGTCGGGGCACTCCGAAGCGCGTTGCGCTCCCGTGCATCCCAGGGTGGGTCATGATCTCTCGCAACTCGGCGCTCCGCGCCACTCTCGTCGTCGCCGCGATCGCCGTCGCCGGTGTCGCCATGCCCTCGTTCGCCGTCGCCCAGGACGGCCCGCCGGACGTCGTCGTGTCCGAAGCCGGCGCCGAGCCGCGCCGCGCGCTGCGGTACGACCTCGCCGCGATGCAGCCGCAGACCATGGTGATGACCATGGACATCTCGATGACGATGGGCGGCATGATGGGCAACCAGACGCAGGTCATGCCGCGGCTGCGGATGACGATGCCGATGACCGACGTGCGCACCGAGGGCGAGCACCTCGTCGTCAACTACGCGCTCGACGGCATGGAGGCGCTCGAGCGCGAGGGCGTCATGCCCCAGCTCGTGCCGATGATGCAGGAGGCGCTCTCGGCGATCGGCACGATGTCCGGCTCGCTGACCCTCGACAACCGCGGCGCGCTCATCGACTCGACGTTCGACCTGACCGGCGCGGACCCCGCCGTCGCGGCGCAGATGCAGTCCATGCAGGACAGCATGCAGCAGATGACGGTGCCGCTGCCCGAAGAGGCCGTCGGCGTCGGTGCCCGCTGGACGGTCGACACGCAGGTCGAGGCGTCGGGCATGTCGGTGAACCAGCGCGCGACGTACGAGCTCACCGCGCTGACCGAGACGACCGCCACGATGTCGGTGACGCTGACGCAGAGCGCGGGCAGCCAGCCGATCGAGGACCCGAGCCTGCCGCCGGGCATGACCGTGACCCTCGACTCGCTCGAGACGACGGGCACCGGCACGATGCAGCTCAACTTCTCGCAGCTCGTGCCGACGTCGAGCATGACGATGTCGTCGTCGATGTCGATGTCGATGAGCGACCCGTCCGGCGGCACGATGCCCCCGATGACGATCGTGAACGACATGGCGCTGACGATCGCCGCCGAGTGATCCCGGGCGCTGTGCCCGTCACGCGCCGTGCGCGGGGCGGGTCAGGGCCAGATGAACGACGCGATCGTGCACAGGATCGCGATCGGTACGGCGGCGCGGGTGAGACGCAGGGTCCACGCCTGCGGGTCCCGGGGCGGGTAGAGCCACAGCCCGAGACCCACCGACGCCGCCAGAAACGCCCCGATGCCCATGCGCCAGAAGTACTCGATGCGCGTGGACGCGGTGATCGACAGCGGGTCCGGTGGCCCGTGGACGATCGCCGCGCGGGACCGGTCGATCGCATAGAAGAGGCAGGCGACGAGGGCGGCGGCGAGCACCGCGGCGCATGCCCGCCACCATGCGTCGTCGCCGGGCGCGGCGGGCGCGGCGGTGGCCCCGGGTTCGGTCGGCACGGGTGTCGAATCGGTCCGGGTCATGGTGCGCTCGGGCGCCAGGGGACGGGGACGAACGGCTCGCGGCGGGCGTGCGCGACGACGCGCGGGCACTCCGGATCCGGCGCGTCCCACTGCCCGGTGAGGTGGTGGGTCACGGCGCTGCACCCGCCGCGGCAGATCGGGCGGTACGTGCAGGTGGCGCAGGGGGCGGCGGGGTCGTCGGCCTGAGCGCGCCACGCGAGCAGGTCGGGGTGGTCGTCCCACCGGTCGACGAGGGCGTCGACGTCGCCAAGCGGTTGCTCGACGAACGAGCAGGCGGTCGCGGTGCCGTCGGCGCGGATCGCCGCCATCACGTTGCCGGCTTCGCAGCCGATGACGCCGAACCGCTGCAGGGCCTCCAGGGGCGGGTTCGCGGCGGCGACGAAGGGGATGAACGAGCAGTCGATCTTCACGTTCACGTCGGGCCAGCGCCGCTGCCAGGCGAGGACGCGGGGCACGAGGGCGCGCCGCTCGTCGAGGCCCAGCCGCTTCGCGAGGTAGGTCGCGTGGGCGCGCCCGGCGGGCTTGAACCGCAGCAGCTCGACCTCGCGGGCGCCGGCGTCGTGCGCCGCCTCGATCGTGGCGTCGAGCTCGGCCCAGGTCGCGCGGTTCACGACGACGTTGATGCCGGTGGACACCCCCGCGTCGGCGAGCAGCCGCAGCGCCCGCAGCGCCCGCTCGGCGCCGTCGTATCCGCGGCTGGCGACGTAGGTGTCGCCGAGCCCGTCGAGAGACACGTTCACCTGGCCGAAGACCCGGCAGGCGGCGGCCTTCTCGGCGGTCATTCCGATGCCGCTGGTCGTCAGGTTCGGCACCATGCCCAGGTCGCGCGCGTACGCGGCGAGGTCGAAGAGGTCGTCGCGCAGCAGGCTCTCGCCGCCGCCGAGGGCGAGGTGAAAGACGCCCTGCGCGGCGAGGCGCTCGAAGGTGTGGCGCCACTGGTCGGTCGGCGGATCCTCACGCTCCATCACCGCGTCGACGTAGCAGTCCGGGCACCCGGCGGGGCACCGCTCGGTGAGCAGGACGTGCACCTCGGTCGGGGCGCTGAGCCAGCCCTTCGGGGACGCCCAGCGCTCGGCGTCCGGGTACCCGAGCTCGCGCACGAGATCGTGGTCGACGTGCACGAGCGCCGGCGGGGACTCGAGGGCGATGATCGCGCCGAAGTCCTCGTACCGGATGCGGGCCGGGGGGCGCGCCGTCACGCGTCCTCGTCGCCGGGGGGCAGCCCCGGGCGGCGGGCATCGCGGGCGACGATGGCGGTCACAATGTTGAGGGCGATCGCGCCGAAGGTCGCCGTCCACATCAGCACGCTGATCACGCTGCCGACGCTGCTCGAGTTCGGGTTGTAGCCGAGCTTCACGCTCAGCACCCGGCCGCGGCGCGGCGCCTCGACGTCCCCGAGATCGCCCTCGGCGGCACGCAGGACGCGCTGCCACGGGTCGTCGTGGGTCTCGGTCGTCGGGGTCGTCGGGGCGTCGGTCACGGGTCACAAACCGAGGAGCAGGGACTTCTGCGTCCACCGCAGGGTGAGGTAGATCGCGCCGAGGGTCGCGCAACCGGCGACCGCCAGCAAGGTCCCGCGCCACGCCGGCGGCGTCGGGCCGGTCTCGGCGCGCACCGTGCCGGCGACGAGCACGTGGACTGCGAGCACGCCGGGGATGCACGACGCGATCGAGGTCAGGTGGCCCACGTGCCACACCTCCGACAGCACCGCCGCGCCGCCGAAGAGCCAGACGACGAGCAGGGCGCCGCGCCACGGCTGCCACGGTTGCCACCGCGACGGATGCAGGCCGCGCCAGCCTCGCCCCCAGCCGAAGAGCACGAGCAGGGCGGTGAACGAGACGGCGGTGAACGCGTCCATGAAGGCGCGCTGCCGCTGGTCGACGAGCTCGTCGTACACCTGCCGCACGAGCAGGTCGTCGAGCATCTCGGGGCGGTCGGCGAAGTACGCGTCGAAGAGCCGGCGGGTCGCGTCGATCTCTCGCGCGCGACCGGCGAGCCCGGCGAGGGCGTCGATGGCGATGCGGTGGATGTCCTCGGACTGCTGCGGGTCCTGGAGCAGCGCGGACCATCGCTGCCAGGCCGCCGCTGCGTCGTCGAGGCGGTGGGCCTCGTGCCCGGCGAGCCAGATGTCGATCTCGGCGCGCTGCGACGGGCTCGTCGCGCGGTCGCGCAGGGCGAGCACGTCGTCGTAGGCGCTCGGGTCGTCGACAACGACGCGGCGGGCCCGGTCGAACGCGCGGCGGACGTCGTCGTCGTCCCCGGCGGCGGCTTCGCGCTCGAGGGCGCGCAGGCGGCGGCGGGCATCGCGGGCGGTCGGCGCGGACGCGTCGAGCTCGAGGGACCGGGCGTAGCTGGCGATGGCCGCGTCCCGGGCGCTGAAGACCTCGATGAGCCGCCCACGCTGGTACGCGGCGCGGGCTGCGGTGCGGGGGGATCCGCCGTCGACGAGGGCGTCGGCGGTGGCGATCGTCTGCTCGGCCAGGGCGGCGTCTTCGGTGTCGATCGCCGTGTCGACGGCAGACCGCAGCGCGGCGAGGGCGGCCGCGTCGGCCTCGGACGTCACCTCGACCCGGGTCGGCGCGCCGCCGCCGCCGATGATGCGCATGCCGCCGTCCTGCGCGGACGCCGGCGCGGCCACGAGCGCCGAGAGCCCGACGAGCAGCGCGAGAAGAGGCGCTGCACATCGGGAGATCGCGAGGCTTCGCCGCGCCGGGATCGGCCACGCGCCGGGGCGCGCGACGCGATCAGAACCGATACGTCGCCTGAACGGTGAAGGTGTCGTCGGTGGTGTCACGGTCGACGTCGGGGTTGCCCGCGGACAGACGGAACTCTTCCTGCGCGACGCGGTGCGTGTAGTTCAGCTGCACCTTGAAGTCGTGGCCGCGCACGAAGTAGTTGATGCCACCGATGTAATTGCGCTGCGACTGGAGTCCACCCGGGACGGCCGGACCGGCGCCCGGCGCGCCGCCGATCGTCTGCAGCAGCGACTCGTTGTCGTCGCCGCGGGCGGCGGACTGCGGGTCGTACTGCTCGACGCGCGCGACGAGCTCGAGGTGCTCCTGCACCCACGGCAGCGGGGCCATGTAGCCGAGCTGGATGTTCCAGCCCTGGGCGAACTGGTCGATGCCGGCGTCGTCCCCGTCGAAGTCGCGATTGCGGCGGAAGTACTCCGAGTAGAACGCCAGGCCGGCGAGCTTGAAGGTGAGATCGGCGCCGAAGTACTCCTCTTCGTAGGCCGACGGCTGGTTCACCTGCGTGCCCCACGAGCCCGCGATGGACAGCAGCGGCCGGTTGCGCTCCTCGACCGGGCGCAGGTCGCCCTCGTGGCGCTTGCCGGTGTACCCGAACGGGTTGATCTCGAGGCGGCCCATGTAGAGGAATTCGCTGTCGATGTTGTCGGTGGCGCCGCGCTCCTTGTCCGCCTCGCCATTGTAGATGCCGAACTCGGCGTGGATCAGGTTCTCGGGCAGTCCCGTGCTGGCCGGGATGCCGTACGCGAACGACGCGCCGAGCTGCCGACCGGGGGTGCCGCGGATGAGCTCGGCGCGGTTGAGCTGCAGGCGGCTCTCCGAGATGAGCTCCTGCCCCGAGAAGGGCGGGCGGTACCGGCCGAAGCGAAAGCGCAGGCCGTCGACGAGGTTCACGTTGACGACCGCCTCGCGCAGCTGCAGGTCGGGGATCGTCGAGATCTCGATGTGGATGTCGGCGAGGTCGTCCTGCGAGGCGTCGATCGACAGGCGGGTCCGCTGCAGGCCGAAGCCATCGGCGGCGCGCTCGGTCGAGCACACGACCTCGCCGGTGCCGGCTTCTTCGCGGCAGCGCTCGGGATCCTGCACCCAGCGGACGTAGGGCTGGGTGTATCCGCCCAGCGCGAAGCGGCGTCCGGTGTCTTCGTCGTACAGCAGCTCGATCGCCGACCCGGTCGACGGGATCACCGTGCCGAGGGCGACGAGCAGGGCGGGCAGCAGCAGAGAGCGGCGCATGAGGAAGCTCCGGTAGGCTCGCGCGGTGGCACCGACCCGGACCACCGCCGCGTCGTGGGTACCTGACGCGCACGATGGTCGCAACGCCGGTGACGCCCGACACGCGGTTGTCGAAGGGCCGCGCAGGTCCGATCCGGGTTCGCGTTGCGACGAGAGTCTGGTAGCGTGCGCCGTCCACAGAGGATCGCTGCTCGCCCCCTGCCCGAACCATGCGCTTTCTGCTGACCTGCTCTGCTCTCGCCGTCGCCACCGCTGCGGCCTGTGTCCCGTTCGAAGACGAATCGGCCGGTGCCGAAGACGTCGTCGAAGACACCGCGACGCCGGACACCGGCGGCGAGACCGACACGTCGACCGGCGAAGACGCCGGCATGGACGTCACCGAGGACGCGGGCGAGCTGGAGCCGTGGTCGGCCCCGGGCGCATGCGGCGACGACACGGTCTTCGCGTATCCGGTCCAGTTCCAGGGTTGCGACTTCACGTTCGACCCGCCGGACTGGCAGCGGACCCAGCGTGACCTCCAGGTGAGCTGCGGCGAGGCGACCGGCGACGGCGCCCCGCAGAGCGTGCACCTGACGTACCCGAGCAACGACGCGGCGCACGCCGTGGGTGTGCTGTGGATGACGGACTATGAGACGCGCGCGGGCGACGTGCAGTACGGCACGGACCCCGAGAACCTCGACCGGTGGCAGCGGGGCATCACGTTCTCGTACGACCTGGTCGATGGCGAACGCCGGGTGCACGAGGCGCACCTGTGCGGGCTGCAGGCGAACACGACGTACTACTACCGCGCCGGCACCGAGAGCGCGTGGTCCGAGGTGTTCACGTTCACGACGGCGCCGGAGTTCGGCAACGACGACGCGTTCACCTTCGCGGTGACCGGCGACACCCGCAGCCCCACGCAGGAGATGTGGGGCCAGGCGCTCGACGACATCGAAGAGCGGGGGGCGCAGTTCCTCGTGTTCACCGGCGACGCGGTCGATGTGGGCACGATCCAGGCCCAGTGGGACGTGTGGTGGACCCAGGGCACGGCGACCGCCGACACCGACCGCCTGTCGTCGATGCCGATCATGTACGCGCACGGCAACCACGACTTCGTCGGCGACCCGATGTGGGCGATGATGGCGTACCCCGGGGACGAGCAGAACTACTACGTGCGGTTCGGCAACGCCCTGTTCATCATGCTCGACGACAGCGGCCTCATCTGGACCGGGCAGACCGTCGAAGAGGACATCCGGAACTTCCTGCGGGAGGCGCTCGATGCGCACCCGGACGTGACCTGGCGCTTCGTCGCGCACCACAAGCCGATCTACTCGGCGTCGACGAACCACGGGTCCACCCGTCAGCTGCAGGACGCGTGGATGCCGCTGTACGAGGAGTTCGGCGTCGACATGGTCTTCAACGGACACGACCACAACTACGAGCGGTCGTGCCCGGTGCGTGAAGAGCGCTGCGTCGCCGACGGCGACGGCACCGTGTACCTCGTCGCCGCCGGCATCGGCGCGCCGCTGTACAACAACGGCGAGGACTGGTGGACGGTCACGTCGCGCAAGGAGCCGACGTACGTCATCGTCGACATCGACGGCAACGAGCTGAGCATGACGACGTTCGACCTCTTCGGCACCGAGGTCGACACGTACAGCCTCACGAAGGACTGATCGCGGACGCCGCACGGTCGCGGATGCATTGAACATCTGCGGCGCTGGCACGTCGAACCGAGCGCGAGCCCCGAACCGGCTTGCGCTCGTCTTCGTTCGTGGCCAGGCTCGGCGCCGGACACGGTTGCATTCATGTACCCCTCGGGGAGGACCCCATGACCTCGCGCACCCGCGCTCGGCGTGCCGCACGCGCTGCCGTCCTCGTGACGGCCGGCCTTTCGGTGGCGACGATCGCCAGCTGTGATCTCAACGAGCTGCTCAACGAGATCGGCCTCGTCACCCTGGAGAGCGAGCTCACCGGGCAGAACGCCTTCGTGCACCTGCAGCCCGACGCCTCGGCCGCTGCGGCGACCGACATGGGCGCCGTGCTCGAGGTGATGTCCTGGCAGGACAGCGAAGACAGCACGGTGCGCGAGGGCGCGGACCCGGCGGCGCTGGCGCTGGCGCAGCGCACGGCGCGCCTGCGTGGGGCGATCAACGCCGACGCGTTCGACCTGTACGACTTCAGCGCGTTCGTGCCCCCGGGCGAGCAGCCCAAGGCGATCTTCGACCCGGTCGACCTGAACGCGCTGCAGACCGAGTACGTGATCCCGAACCTGAACGCGATCCCGATCCGCAACCAGGGCTCGCGCGGCACCTGCGCGGCGTTCACCGCCGTCGGTCACCTCGAGTACGCGGTGCTGCAGCAGAACCCGTCGCTTGGCACGGTCGACCTGAGCGAGCAGTTCTTCTACTGGCTGTCGAAGCCGGAGTGCCACGGCGCGAACTGCACCTCGAACGACGCCGGGTCCTGGTACGGCACCGGGTTCGACGAGAGCATCGACAACCCCGGGCTCGAGATCCCGCTCGAGCGCGACTGCCCGTACAACTCGAGCCAGCTGTCGAACGAGATTCAGGAGCCGCTGGCTTCGAGCTGCGACAACGGCGCGGTCAGCGTCGAGCGCGTCGAGCTCGTGTACCAGCCGTCCGAGATCATCCGCGTGCTCGAGCAGGACGGCCTGCCGGTGCCCTTCGCGAGCCCGCTGTCGGACAACTTCTTCGACAATGACGGCCTGATCACGCTGGCGGACGCCGGCAGCGCGGGCGACGTGTTTCACGCCGCCGGGCACGCGTACCTGATCGTCGGGTACCGCAAGCTGCCGAACATGCAGAGCGAAGGCGGCATGTGCTTCGTCATCCGCAACTCGTGGGGCGCCGGCTGGGGCGTTGGCGGGTACTCGTGCATCACGCTCGCGTGGATGGAGGAGTGGAACTACGGCTACGCTCTCGATCAGCCGATCGCGGTGGACATCGCTGTGCGCGCCGATCTCGACGGCGGCGGCGGCAACGACGACCTGCCCCCGGACTGGGTGGACGACGAGACGTACGACGACGAGACGATCGACTACGACCGCCTCGACGACGACGACACGGTGCCGGATCCGGAGCCGACGCCCAACGAGCTGACCTGGTCGCCCGCGGGCCTGATCGGGCCGGACGACCGGGTGTACACCTTCGAGACCGCCGAGCAGAACGGCACGTGGTACGGCCGCGGCGTGGTGCGTGGCGACGGGCGCGTGACCGGCGCGGTGCAGCTCGCCCGCCAGGGCAACGAGCTCGTGTACGACGGCGACGTGGTTGGCCGCATCGAGGGCAGCAACGTCCGCGTGTGCACCGGCGAGTTCGACCTGCTGTGCGCGCTGCGATTCGAGACGACGCAGAACCGGCTCTACGTGGAATTCCTGTACCCGGAGTTCCGGTCGGTGCAGCCGGGTGAGCTGCCCGACGGCGCGTGGGAGACCCTGTCGGCCACCGGCGACGGCATCGGCGTCGAGTTCCGCCGCGCCGACAGCGTGCTCGAGCAGGCCCTCAGCCCGCTCTACGTGCGTCTGAACCGCACGGACGGCTCGGCGACGAACCCGGTGCGCGTGACCCTCGGCACCAATCTCGACATCCGCGCCGCCGGCACGACGATCGGCAGCCTGAGCCCGGGCAACTTCGGGCTGTGCAACGGCAACTACAACGGTCGCTGCACGATGTTCACCGGCGGCCAGTCGCTGATCGTGGTGCCGAACTGGTGATGGGTGCGGTGCGGGGGTGAGCCTGCGGGGAGGTGCGGGCGGGCGCTGCGAGACGTCACCGTGCCGGTGCGGGCTGGCGCTGCGAGACATCACCGCGCCGGTGCGAGCCCCCCCGCGTCTGCTGCGCAGCCGCCGGCCCCCCGTAGGGGCCTCCGGAGGCCACCTGGACTTCGGTCAGGCACCTGGGGTGGTTCGGGGTGCTTCGAGACTCCACCCTGCAGGCGCGAGCAGGCGCTGCGAGAGTTCACCGCGCCGCTGCGAGCCCCCCCGCGTCTGCTGCGCAGCCGCCGGCCCCCCGTAGGGGCCTCCGGAGGCCGCCTGGACTTCGGTCAGGCACCTGGGGTGGTTCGGGGTGCTGCGAGACATCACCGCGCCCGTGCGAGCCCCCCCGCGCCGTCGCTTCGCGCCGTCGCCGGCCTCCGGAGACCTCCGGAGGCCGCCTGGACTTCGGTCAGGCACCTGGGGTGGTTCGGGGTTCAATTCCCGATGCAGATCCCCGGTTCGTCCACGGTGCCGCTGCACATCGCGTCGCAGCACTGGCCGCTGTCGGTGCAGCCGACGCCGAACGGGCGGCAGACCTCGGCGCAGGTGCCACCGAGGCAGAGGACGTCGCCGCAGCAGTCGGCGTCGTCTTCGCAGGCGTCGCCGGGCTCGCCGCATTCGAGGCAGTCGGCGTCGTCGACGATCAGGTCGCAGTTGTTGTCGATGCCGTCGCAGAACTCCTCCTGACACGGGCATCCGAACCGGACCGCGTACTCGTTGTTCTCGGCGTCGCACTCCAGCACGTCTGCGGCCCCGTCCGGCGCGACGCGCACGACGAAGTCGTACACGGCGGGGAAGGGCCCGGGGCGCACCCACACCACCTCTTCGGACCCGCCCGGCGGGATGAATGTCGCCGTCGCGGTCTGGCCGAGCAGGGCGCCGCTGTCGGCGTCGTACACCGCGACCGGCACGCCCGGGGCTGCCGTCAGCGAGCCCTCGTTGGCGATGCGGATCTCGAAGATCTGGTCCAGCGGGCACTCGCTCGGGTCGATGAGCACCGTGCGGATGACGAGGTCCGGAGCGTTGAGCAACGCCTCGCCCTGCCGGTTCGCACGGAATGTGTTGAACGTGGTCCAGAACGGGTCCGGGCGGGTCGCGACCGTGCCGTCCTCGTTCACGTTCGTGATGTGGTAGGCGTGCTGGTTCCAGATCGGGCGGGTCCGCACCCACGCCGACTCGGCGTCGCGGAACGCGACGATGCCTGCCGTCCCCTCGTCGCAGAACGCCGGCCGGTCATCGGCGCCGTCCACACAGTCGGGGAAGAGGTCCGGCCGATCGCCGATGACCGACGCGCAGTCGCGCCCGAACTGATCACGGTTCGCCGCTACGACGACCTCGCTGCGGTCGTCGCCGTCGACGTCGACGACGATCGGGTACTCGGTCGCCGTGCGCGACGTGTTGTACCGGGCGAGGAAGGGCCGCCCGCTGGCGCCGTCCAGCGCGAGAAAACGGCACTCGTCGTTGTAGATGACCTCGTTCGTGCCATCGCCCTGGAAGTCGAACACCGAGCTGCCGGTCGAGCTCGACGAGATGTCCTGGGTCGCGACGCTCCACAGCACGCCGTCGCCGGTGCCACCCACGAGGTCCGGGCACGGCTCGGCGATGTCGCAGTCGACGCCGGGGGTGCAGTCGTCGAATGCGGGGCGCGTGCAGCCGTCGGCGTCCTCGTCGTCGCTGCCCACGCAGTCGAGGTCGAACACGGTGTAGCAGCCCTGGCCCGCCGTCCCGATCTCGACGCGCCCGTCGCCGTCGAAGTCCGCGAGGTTGGGCGCGCCGCCGTGCCCGCCGCCGGGCACGGTGAACCGATGCAGCGTCGCGCCGCTCTGGCCGTTGAACACAAAGACCTCGCCGCTGCGGACGGTGACCACCTCGGGCCCGAACGCGTCGGTCAGGTCGGCGACACCGGAGTACCCGTTTGCGGTCTCGTCGCTGCACCACACCTCGGTGGCGTCGCGCCCCTCGACGTCGATCTGCCAGACGCAGTCGCCGGTGATCAGCTCGGGCAGCCCGTCGTCGGTCTCGTCGAGCCCGTCGTCGATCACGTCGGCGACGGCGCTGAGCCGGTTGCCGAAGATGCCGGATCCGTCGGACTCGCCCGCGACGGCGATGCGTTCGCCGGTCGCCGACCACACCTCGTTGCCCATCACGATCTCGGCGGTGCCGTCGCCATCGAAGTCGGCGAGGGCGATCGACTGGCCGGCGTTGAACGAGCCGAGGTCGTCGAGCTCCTCGTCCCACACGGCGCAGCCGTCGTCGTCGGCGTCCGGATCCGGGCAGGCGACCGGGTCGTCGAGCACGACGATCCCGTCGACGGCCATGGCGACGATCTCGAGCGCCGGGTCGTCGTCGAGGTTGCCGAGGGCCACGTGGGCCGTGCCGCGCCAGTCGCGGGTGGCGTTCACCTGCTCGAGCACGCCGGTCTCGCCATCGAGGATGACCAGCACACCCTGGCCGAGGATCGTGCCGTACGCAGGGGCGACGACCTCGGGGGTGCCGTCCGCGTCGACGTCGGCGACCATCGGCGTCGACACCACGTTCTCGTAGAGGATGCCGTCGACCTCGACGCCCGCCCAGTGCCACAGGGTCTCGGGGTCGAACGTCAGCTCGCCGGGGCGGCGGCAATCGAGGTCGTCACCGAACTCGACGCAGCGGTTGAGGGCGCGATCGCAGAACGCCGTCCACGGGCAGTCGCTGTCCGACGCACACGCCTCGCCAGCGGGGGTGCAGGTATCGGCGATGCAGAGCGAGCCCTCGTCGCAGCACGTGCCGCCGCACCGGACGCTGAACGGGCAGAGCGCGACGCAGGCGTCCGCGACGCACTCTTCGCCGACGCCACAGCAGGCGCGGGCCTCGCCCTCGCCGCAGAAGATGCCCGTCGTGCACAGCGCCTCACGGCACGCGTCCCCGACACCGTCGCCGATCGAGTCGGTCTGGTCCGGATCGAATGCGGTGGGGCAGAGGTCGCATTCATCGCCGACGCCGTCGCGATCGCGGTCGGCCTGATCCGCGTTTGGCGTGTTGACGCAGTTGTCGACCCGGTCCGGCGCGCCGTCTTCGTCGCTGTCCGTCCAGTCGATCGCACCGATGTCGGGGCCCGCGTCGGCCTCGGCATCCGGCGCGGCGTCCTCGTCCGGCGCGTCCGTCTCGGCGTCGTCGGCCGTATCGGCCGCCACGTCGCCGCCGGCGTCGGTGCTCGTGTCGGCGCCGACGTCCGGGTCGGGGTCGTTCGTCGTACCGCCGTCGCCCCCACAGGCAACGAGGGCCGCGCATGCCGCGCTGACCACGGTCCACCACAGATTCTGTCGCATCCGTCCTCAACGGCTCGGGTCGGACGATCAGGATAGCGGGGTCTGTCCCGTTCGCCCACCCACCCCACACGTACGGCGAGGCTGTGCACCAGCGACGGGGATCGGTAGGCTGCGCCGGCACGGCCTGACGGAGAGAAGGGATGAAGACGAGGACGACACGAGCGACGCTGCTCGCGGCCTGCCTGCTGCTGGCGGTGGGATGTGGCGACGACCCGAGCGATGGCGGTACCGACACCGGCGGTGGCACGGATGCTGGCGCAGACGTCGGCGGGGGTGTCGACGCAGGTGACGACACCGGCGGCGGCGGCATCGGGCCGTGCAACACCGACTGCGCCGATCCGGCCGCTGCGTCTGCGGACGCCGACGGCGACGGGCTGCCGAACTGCGCCGAGGGCGCCGACGACCAGGACGGCGACGGGTTCCCCGCGTGCAACGACCCGGACTCGGACGGCGACGAGATCAGCGACGCGGTCGAGGGCGACGTCGACACGGATGGCGACGGCGTCCCGGACCGGCTCGACACCGACAGCGACGGTGACGGGATCGACGACATCTTCGAGGGCACCGCCGACACCGACGAGGACGGCACCCCCGACCGTCACGATCTCGACAGCGACGACGACGGGGTCTCGGACACCGACGAGTACGGCCGCAACCCCGGCGACGGCGGCTCGCCGGTCGACCGCGACGCGGATGGCGCGCCCGACTTCATCGATCTCGACAGCGACGGCGACGGGCTCGCCGACGCCGAAGAGACCGGCTGCCCCGGCGCGAGCGAGCGCGCGCTCTGGGACACGGACCGCGACGGCGCGAGCGACCTGCTCGAGCAGACGTTCGGGTCCGACCCGTGCGACCCGGACAGCGACCTGACCGGCATCGTCGATTTCTTCTTCGTGCTGCCGTACGAGGGCGACGCCGAGCGCGACCTGCTCGACTTCGGTACCGACCTGCGTCGCGGCGACATCGGCATTCTGCTCGACACGACCGGCTCGATGGGCGGCGCGCTGAGCAACCTGCGCGAGAGCCTGTCGACCGTGATCATCCCCGAGG